>Ga0115559_1001594_pt1 | contig 14943 bp, 14 predicted proteins | sample COGITO_mtgs_1105_3_FD_87281 | JGI IMG/M metagenome (GOLD analysis project Ga0115559, IMG submission 87281) | Pelagic marine microbial communities from North Sea - COGITO_mtgs_110506 | ecosystem: Environmental > Aquatic > Marine > Epipelagic | place: Germany:Helgoland, sampling site Kabeltonne... | reverse complement strand
TAGGAAAGCCGACTCTCAGCGCCATCAGTGGGGCTAGCACTTTGTCCCAGGCTTTGGCTTTTTAGAAACTTTTAGTACTTTGTCTTTCAGCCGTTAATCCGGTCAAAGGTCACAATGACTATTACGACTATTAGTAGTACAGTTATGTACGTTTCTTAAACAACCTTTATAAGCAACGGTCAAGATCCGAGCATCAACAATAACGGTACTAATTTGAGGTAGTCTAATTGTCTGAATTTGTTTTGAAGCACTGGACGATTTTTTTGGCTGTCAATCTGGCGTTCATCTTTACTGTAGTCACATTTGGTCATCATCACTTGCATGATGAAAAAGGACTACTTGAGAACTTTCAGGCATTCTTGCTTTTTTCGGCGACGATTCTGTATTTCAGACTAACAATGCTTAACGATCAATCTGAGGAATCAAAACGGGTAAATATGGGGCTGAGTTTGCTGTGCTTTAGCTTTTTATTAAGGGAAGTCGATATTGAGAAGCTCCCATTTATGGAAACAGCTGGGTTTTTATTCCATGGTATAGGCCGCACTATTCTGCTAGTCGTATTATGGTCCGGTTTTTTCAAAAATGTTTATGACCATTGCGAAATCAGGCTTCTCGCCATCGAGTTACTAACTTCTAAATATATGCTCTTTTTAAATATCAGTTTTCTGCTCCTTGTTGTCGGAACTACATTTGACAAAGAGTTTTGGGATATTGAGCATGGGCGGCTCTATGAAGAGCTGGCAGAAACCAATGCCTATTTGATTCTTATAATTCCCGCTATCTTTGGCTGTTTTTATAAGTACAGAGAAAGCCGAAACGCTAGATTTGAGAATAGGAAAATAAACTAATATTTTAAAAACAAGTTCAACAGATCCATTGGCAGTGTTCCTGTGAATTTTGAACGCTTTGATGTAGCGGTCTTTTGCTTTCCCTAAAATGCCGCGAACGGGCTACGAGACGGGCTCCATAAAGGAGACTGCCAGGGAAGGCTAATAAACTGTCACACATCTTGACTCTTTTCAAAGAGTCTCAAAGAGCCACGGGTTTAGACGCAATGATGAGCTTGTGTGACAGGTTGAGGCGGCTATGCAGGTGAGCATACCCCTGCGTTGATGTACCCCCACAACAGAAGTTGGTCTGACCTCTACTTTTGCAGCAAGTTAAAAAAAAGGGGGGGATTACCTTTGCATCTACGTTTTAATAATTGGACCGTGAGAGGGAACTCACGTTCCTCATGGCTCTATTTTTGGGGAAAGGCCAACAACCTCATAAATATTAACATTATCTTAACAAACCTCGCTTAAAATTCACCGCAAAACGCCACCTATAGCAAACCGAGGGAATTGGGACAATGTCAAAGATGAATTATGGCTTACGGCTTTTTATCAAAGCTCTGCTAACTACCAGTTTTGTTCTCGGTACATTTGGGCAAGCCTACGCAGCAGATAAGGCGCTGCTCGATATCCTGCTGGAAAATAAAATTATTACACCGGCACAATATGAGAGCCTGCTGGAAAAGGACTCGCTGACCCAAAATGATATTTTTGTAGTCGCGCCAGCAGAAACTGCCCCAGCAGAGGTTAAAACGACGACGCCTAACCAAGATGTTCCGACGCTGGCATCCACGGCAGACGTTACGTTGGCCACCGATGAATATATTCAAATTGCTGTAGCGGACGCCGTAGAAGCTAGGATTGACAAGGATTTTCCTGTTACTTCCAGTTACACCAGCAACGGATTTCGACTGGGGAGCCGAGACGGTAATTGGCAAACTAATCTTCAATGGCGCGCCCAGATGCGCTACACCAATCCACTCTCTAGCGACCCAAGACAACTTGGTGATTTTGCAGATCCCGATTCATCGAACTTTGAAGCACGCCGACTCCGCATGAAAATTGGTGGGCACGGCTACCAACCGTGGTTGAAGTATTATTTTGAGATTGATCTTCAGCCAAGTCGGAACCCCGGCTCAAGCGCAGCTTCCTCTAGCGCTCGCGTTATCGATTGGCGTATAGACATCGCTAAGTGGGCCGCTGGCGGACTACGCGTCGGACAGTGGAAAATTGACATGAACCGAGAGCGGGTAGACTCGTCCGGTCGGCAGCAGTTTGTCGAACGATCAATTGTTAACCGTACTTTTACGATCGACAGACAAGTCGGTGTCCAATGGCGAGGTCATGCGTTTAAAGGCACTGCAGCTGACTTGCGATACTACATCGGTGTATACAACGGTGAAGGTCGCGGCGTACAAAATGTCAATGGAGACATGATGTACTCTGCACGGGCGCAGTGGAACTTTATGGGTCGTGACCTGCCATCAAAACAGGGTGATGTCGAATTCACAGAAAAACCAACAGGTAGCCTAGCATTTGCTGGCATGACCACAGAAGGTCCTTGCACACGGTGGTCATCGTCAGGATGTGGCAATTTAGATGGATTCACCTCCGCTGCATCAGCTAACCCGGATCAGTTTAAGGTCGAACAAGCAGTCCAGGAATTCGCGTTTAAATACCAGGGCTTCTCTGTGCAACAGGAATGGCATCGTAAATTTATCGACGACCGATTAACGGGTACCAGCAATGAACTCACCGGTTTTTATCTACAGTCTGGCTACTTCTTTAACAACCTAACCCCTACGGTGCCAAAACCGTTAGAGTTTGCGATTCGATACGCTTTTGTTGAGGAGCCCAATGAGGATGATCGATCGTTCTACAACGAGCGTGAAGAATACACAATCGCCGCAAACTGGTACTTTGCAGGACACAGCAATAAAATAACGCTTGATTATTCGTATCTGACTATCGATGACGCATTTTTAAACGGGGACGATAACTCGAACCGCATCAGGCTGCAGTGGGACGTCTCTTTCTAACCAAAAAAAGTCTCATATTGCGCTAAATTAAAAAAGGCTCCTGTTTAGGGGCCTTTTTTATAGCTGCGACGTAGAACTATCCTTCCCAATCATGGCCTTGATCGGTATCACTACGTCACTGAGATTTTGTGCAACTATTTTGCGAATCTCCATGGCCAACTCGCGAAAGAAGGATTTATCCGGGGAAGTATTTCGCCACACCAGAACATGATTCCGAACTACATTGACTCCCTTGACGTCAGCGATGCGCAGTTCATTCTCTTCTCGAATTTCAGATTTAACATAGAGTGCTGGTAAGAAGGCTGTTCCCATTCCCATCACTACCATCTGCCTCAGCGTATCGAGACTAGTTCCTTCGAAGTCACGGCGTACCTCCGCGCCAACATCCTCGCAAAGATCAGCGATCTGGCGATGAAACAGATGATGTTCACTGATTGTCAACACACGTTCCCCGAATAGGTCTGTGCGATTCAATCGTGGTTTGTTTGCCAACCTATGCTCCCTAGACAAGGCAAATTTAAGCGGTTCACGAAACAATAAGAAAACCGACAATTCCTTAGACGTGATTGGTTGTGTACTTAGTATGAAATCGTGCCTTCGTTCTAATAGACCAGCCTCCAGATCTCTGGGTGCTTCTTCTCGAACGTACAGTTGCAAGTTTTCGTATTGCGCGTGTATTGGCGTCAGAATATGCGGCAGCAAATAGGGACCGAGGGTTGGAGTGACTCCTAACCTGTACGTACCCAGCCCTGCGCCCGAGAGTGTTCTCGATTTACTGACGAAACCATCCACCTCCTCGAGCACTCGCATGGCACTTAGCAACAGTTCACGGCCCTTTACAGTGGTCGTCGTACCATTCCTGGTCCGTTCAAATAGCCGTATACCTAGCAATTTCTCCAGTGCCGCTATTTGGTTGCTCAATGCAGGCTGCGTAACTTCGAGACGAAAAGCTGCCTGTCGAAAGCTTCCACATTCCGCGATGGTCGTAAAATAGCGAATCTGCCTCAAGCTCAGGCGACTGATGATTTCCATTTCATGTCCAAAAAGTTGATATAAGCAAATATTATCACAATAGTTAAATTAACGGATAACAGCTATCACATCCTTGCGACTATAGTGACGCCCAACACTCACTCAGATATCACATCGACATTAGGAATTCCGTCATGGAAAAAGTAATCTCAGGATTTGTGCGTTTTACGTCATCTCCATACAACGACCGGAAACAACTTTTCACAGAGTTAGCTAGCGGTCAGAGCCCAGAAGTGTTGTTCATCACCTGTGCTGACTCACGGGTCGACCCGAACTTGTTAACTCAGAGCGAGCCTGGAGATCTATTCATTATTCGAAACGCTGGCAACATAGTGCCGCCACACGCTAAGACTGCCGGGGGTGTTACCGCGTCGATTGAATTTGCGGTTGCTGCCCTGGGTGTAAAGCACATCGTTGTCTGCGGTCACTCCGATTGCGGCGCAATGAAAGGCGCGCTAAACCCAGCAGGACTCGATGGACTACCGCATGTTCAAGAATGGCTCGACCATTCCAGGGCTGCTGTGGATGTCGTGAAAGCCAAATATGGCCAGGCCACACAGGCCGAGTTATCGAATGTGACCGAAGAGAATGTACTGCTTCAAATGCAACATCTGAAAACTCACCCTGCTGTCGTTAGCCGGCTGAGCACCGGTGAAGTTGACCTGCATGGCTGGGTCTATGATATCGAACACGGCACTGTAGTTGCTTTTGATGAGGCTCAGAATTTATTTATTCCAGTTGAAGAGCTTTACGCCGACCTTATTCAAGCCGGTAACGAGAAGCAACTTCAAACCACGAGCTAGCTCACGGTGTACCGGTAGGGTTTTTCCGCCGGTATGTTCCTTACCAACCTCCCGAAAATTTATCTAAAAGGCAGTCTGAATGCTTGGCATCAATACTAAAAACTTACGCGGCGATTTATTTGGCGGCATAACCGCCGGCGTCGTCGCGTTACCACTAGCACTTGCCTTTGGTGAGGCGTCTGGCGCTGGCCCCATTGCCGGTCTCTACGGCGCTATCATTGTTGGTTTTTTTGCGTCATTGTTCGGTGGAACGAGCTCTCAGATTTCAGGCCCGACAGGTCCCATGGTAGTTGTATTCGCAGGCGTATATGCGACCTTGAGTGGCTCCCCAGAGCTTGTTTTCGCAGTCGTTGTATTAGCAGGATTGATACAAATCCTTTTTGGTATTCTGGGTTTCGGCCAGTACATCCGCCTAGTGCCATATCCTGTTGTATCCGGTTTCATGAGCGGTATTGGCTGCATCATCATAGCCTTGCAGTTCAGCCGTCTCTTTGGACATGAACCTGAAGGAGGCGGAACTATTCCAGCATTAGCGGCAATACCTAGCTCAGTACTAGATCCAAATTTTATGGCGCTAGCACTTGGCATAATGACACTAGTCATTGTGTTCAAATGGCCTAAGGCATTGGGAAAATTTGTACCGGCACCATTGGCTGCATTAATCATAGGCACTGTCACCAGCACGATGATGAGTGGCGCACCAATTTTGGGTGATATTCCCACAGGCTTGCCGTCATTCATCATCCCGATGTTCAGCGGCGACACCTTCCTAGTTGTTGTTGAAGCTGCCTTAATCCTAGCGGTGTTAGGTGCAATAGACAGCCTCCTCACCTCTTTAGTGGCAGACAACATGACGCGCACAAGACACAACTCGAACAAAGAGTTAATTGGTCAAGGGATTGGCAACACAGTTGCCGGGCTATTTGGCGGTGTTCCCGGTGCAGGCGCGACGATGCGGACGGCAATCAACATTCGTACCGGTGGTTTAACAAAACTATCAGGAATCATTCATAGCATTCTGCTTTTAGCTGTCGTTGTCTCATTAGGCCCATTGGCTTCCCAAATCCCACATGCTGTATTAGCGGGAATTTTAGTGAAGACGGGTTACGACATCATCGATTTTGCCTATATAAAACGTGCGCACAAGGGCCCCCGCTGGGATCTAGTACTCATGGTCTTAGTTGTTCTTCTAACGGTCTTCGTTGACTTGATCACAGCGGTCATGGCCGGCGTGGTGATGGCAGCACTCGCCTTCGTGAAAGAAATATCAGACGCACAACTTGAAGCACTTGGCGATATAGATAATAAGAGCTTATCGTTCGAACTCACTGAAGAAGAGGTTACGCTGTTAAAAAGTGTCGATAATAAAATTAGCTTATTTGACTTTGGCGGACCTTTGAGTTTTGGCGCAGCTGCCGATGCTGGACATCATGTACGGGAGAAATCGAAGGGTATATCAGCACTGATTCTAGACTTTAGCCGAGTCCCTCATGTTGATGTTTCAGCGGCAAGGGCCGTTGAAACAATTGGTAGCGACGCACACGCAGCTAACAAAGAAGTTTTCGTGTCAGGCATGAGCGACGAGGTTCGCACGATGCTTGGCGACTTGAATAACGAGTACTGCTTATCTCATGGTGTGAATTTCAAAACTCGCGTGGATGCTATCAGAGCAGCTGTGGAGTATTTGCAGGAAACCGAAAGAAAGCTCGCCAGTACTTAGCCTCGATAGGATAGGATAGAATCGGCTGGGCTAAGTTAGACTTAGCCTAGCCTTCGTTCTCGGCATCAAACGTCTACTTTCTGGATCATTAACGGCTGTATCTTTAGATGAGTCATGTGTGACGAACATTGCCCGGCAGAAAGGCCCAATGAGACACATTACTTCGCGCTTATCGAGCATGATCTCCATTGAATCTATTGTGGTCCTCAGGCGCTAAAAATGATGTCCACTTAACGAATGTAGCGCTAGCTAGAACAAGCGCCGCGCCAGCGCAAAGTCGCTTTTTTATGAAACAGTATTAGCGTTTTTCATTCGAAATCGCGATTATCGATAGCTGCTTTGCAAAAGCAAATACAGCTTAACGTCGGCTACAGACCCCAAGGCACCTGCATCATTTTTTCACACCACATAGCGAGTCGTGAATAGTTTGTGTCTACTGCTTTTGCAGGCCCAACGAGAATTTGGGGTTGAATTGATCCACTGCCGATTCATCCACGTACAAGTTTAATTATTAGGGTATTGTGGCTTCCAGAACCCTGCGTTGCAAAAAAAGCGGCGCATCGACATAGGCAAGATGCCAGCAACCCTTCATGCAGCCTTTTCTATGCACCAACCACATATTGATTCTGGTAGAGCCTCGATGACATTTGAAGAAACAGTAGAAACCCAATTTGTACAACCCGTTCAGGCTCTTCTGCAGGCGTTCGCCAAAGAGGGGGCTGAGGCAGAGCATCAATACTTCTCCGGCGTATTAAGTATCGTCGAGGATAAAACCAGCGAGGCGCAAATGCTGGCGGCGATCATTGAATTGTCACGCTGCGCATTTCTTGGCTTTTACTACAGTGAAGCCACGCAGGGCCAGATCAATGATCTGTTGGATTACTGGATCGACGTAGCCCACACCATGTCCGCCGATCCAGAGCCCCATTAAATATAGACATTCGATCTTGCGCGGAAACTACGACCTCGATATCTAGGCTATCACTCGCAATGACAGAGCCCGTTCTTCTGGCTTTTTTATTCCAAAGACTGGCTTGAAGATTGGACATTCCGGCTCGCCTCCGACCATACCTTGAATGCACCTCGTTGTTGGTTTCGACAGCGATTCGATGGACCGAACATCGACGGTTCATTGCAGTTGATTCATGATTATCGCAGTGCAAATATGATCGCCACTGCACTAAACCTCTAATGCAGACTCCACTTTCGCCCCATTAGAAGGCGGCGCGCTTCTTTGGTGCACCATCATAGAGCGACTTTATAAATCCAGGCGCCTTTATGCACCAATTTTGCTAGGAACCCAGGCTATCTCACCTTTGGCACAGCTCTTGCAAAATACCCTGTAGCGGGTGGCTGTGATCACCCACTCACCACTACCAATAAAGGGATAATACAAGACATGAACTCACGACTTCTCTCACTCGCAGCGGCGGGACTCTTTCTTTCAACTGGCACCGCGCAAGCAAACGAATGGACTGCGAATATCGCCGCTTCCAACAACTATATCTGGCGCGGTCTAACTCAGTCAGTAAACGAAGTAGCGGTCTCAGGCGGAATCGACTTTACTGCAGACAACGGCTTCTACGCCGGAACGTGGGTTTCAAACGTGAGCTACGCCGCCGACGATGTCTATTCCTATGAACACGACCTCTACGCTGGCTTCTCCGGCGAAGCTGGCGGGATCAGCTACGACCTCGGTTACCTTTACTTCAACTATGATGAAGAAGCAGAATTCGACTTTGGCGAAGTTTATGGCTCAATCGGATTTAATGCGTTTACTATTGGTATCAATATCTTAGCGAATACCGAAGCCGATGAAGGCCCGGGCCAGGACTTCGGCTTTGGCAAAACAACCTACACTTACGCGGATTATGCGACAGAAATAGGCAACGGCGTGGAACTGGGTTTGCACGTTGGCTTTCATCAAGGGGATTTCTCTGAAGCCTTCAACGGCGTTCCGGATGACTATGCTGACTACAATGTCTCGCTGTCAAAGGATGGCTTCACTTTTATGATCACGTCTACAGATCTGGACGATGCCGGCCCGGATGCCCTGGACAACGATGAAGTGAAGTTTGTAGTTGGCTATGCTCTGGACTTCTCGCTCTAGGGTGTTAGATAGCTCGCCCATCGGCGCGCACTTTGCAGATGCAGCTAAAAAAGGGAGCGGAATGACACATTGGGTCTTACCGCTCCCTTTTTCGTTCCCGCCAGCGCTCCCACAGGAAAGCAACAAGCAACACTGATGACTTAATGGGTTAGTGACCATCATCTGTAGAGATGAGCTCTCCATTCATCAGCGTCCCTCTCATTTACTTTTTTCCACACCCTACAACTCACTCAGAGGCCACAGTTCCTACCAAACTAGCGCTGGATGGGCATCCTGTTACCCCGATTGATAATGAAGCACTAAAACCAGCATCATATACCACTCACACAGCCGTAAAACGGGTGTTTGTGAAACCGAGGTAGCATACTTCAGAAATTTGATGATTCTTTTTGATTATCAAAATTCGGCAATCTTGTTTCGCTCAATCATCTCAAAATCAATATGCGCACCCAGCCCCGGCTCATTATAGGCATGAACGTAGCCTTCGCTGTCCGGCACAATGTCATTCAACAAACCGTGTTTTTGTACTTCGCTGGGCAACAGTACTTCAAAAAACTGAGTGTTTGGCAGACTCATGATCATGTGCAGATTGGCAAGATTGTTGAGCGAGTTACTACCATGATGAATTTCATAATTCATCCGAAAGCCTTCTGCCAGGTGAGCTGTTTTCATGCAGGAGGTAATGCCACCTTTAAGATACACATCACCGCGTAGATAATCGGTCGCCTGCTGCATGACCCAGGGGGCATAAGAGGTTGGTCCAGCAGTTGGCATTTCAGTGGCCATAATCGGAATATGTAAATGCTGCTTCAGCTTGGTGTACCCGTATAAGTCGTCATCGGCCAAGGGATCTTCATACCAGTAAAAACCCATTTCCTGAATCGCCACGCCGACACGGATTGCGTCCGGGTAATCATAAGACCAGGTTGAATCCAGCATAATCTTGTAATCGTCACCGACGGCTTTACGCACGGCTTCACAAATACGAATATCATCGGCGGCAATCCCATGGGGATGGATTTTGTATGCTGCCCAGTTAGCTTCCTTAAATTTGACAGCTTCTTCAGCATAGTCTTCTGGCCTGTCCAACACGGCGGAGCTGGCATAGGCGGGGATTTTATCGCGGAAAGATCCCATCAATTTGTGGATAGGCATGCCCGCTGCCTTACCAGCCAGATCCCACAACGCAACATCAATCGCTCCAACCACTGGCATACGATGGCTACGTGTCCGGCGCATCAGAGATTGCCATATATGCTCCCTGTTCAGCGGGTCTTGGCCTACCAACATTTTCTTGAAGGCATCAACCACATAGGGTGCGTCATATCGTGCTGAGCCCATGGCGGAACCCAGGAAGCCATGCCCTTCGATACCATCATCGGTGCGAATACGCAGCAAACCCATTTGCGTGGAACGCGTGCCAGAACTGGCGACCGTTTTGGTATAGCGGGTCGGCGGGATGTCTTGCCATTCCCACAGCGTTACAGACACATCTGTTATTTTCATGAAGCACCTCTTAATTTAGCAACCTCTGGTTAATCGATATTTGCGCGCAGGGCCCGCGAGGGCGACCGGTCGCAATAGCTGCGAAAATCTTATAAGGTTTCGCAGATTTAGATTGTCGTCCAGCCGACAGACTTTCGTGTTTCTGCTATTCATACTCATTTGAATGAACGAAGATCGGATCTGCTGACCACATTGTGTGCTTCGAGCCGGCTCAATCACTGTGACCGTTCAATCAAACTGTGGAGACAAAGATGCGAATAGCGATAGCAGGTATAGTCCACGAGACAAATACCTATGTGCAAGAAGAGACGCCGATCAGCGCCTTCAAAATTCTGCGCGGCGAACAAATGCTGAAAATTCGCGGCACCGAAACGCACACAGGCGGTGCCATAGACGCCTGCGTCCGCCTGGGCGTCACAGCCGTACCGATTCTGCAGGCATTTGCCCAGCCGTCTGGAAAGATTGCTGCTGAAGCCTACAACACAATGAAGACTGACCTTTTGGAGCGGCTGGCTTCTGAGATGCCCGTTGATGGTGTATTTTTGGACCTGCATGGCGCCGGATCTGTTGCTGGCTGTCTGGACCTGGAAGGTGATCTTGCCGAGGCTGTTCGAAGCCTTGTGGGTGAGTCAGTCCCTATCACTGCCGCATTCGACCTGCATGGCAACATTACCCAGCGTATGGCAGATGTCTTGGACGGTGTATTCGCCTGCCATGAGTATCCGCACATCGATATGCATCTGCGGGCGGGTGAGGCCATTGAGCTCATTTTTGATATGCTCGAGAAAAACTACCGCCCCACATTGGCGGTCGAGACAGTGCCCATGCTGATGCCAACAACCACAACCTTCACAGGCCCGGGCAAAACACTGCGCGACCGGGTTCAGCAGCTTGGGGGTGAGGATCCAGACGCAATCAATGTCAGCCTGTTTCACGGTTTTCCTTATGCCGATGTTCCTCATATAGGTTGTCATATCGTCGTCACCAGTCGTGCCGGTGAAGCGCATGCCCGCTCACTTGCGCAGCAGATTGGCCGGGAGCTCTGGGCGCAACGAGAATCTTTCAGAGCGTTGAGCCTGTCAGCCGCAGAGGCGGTCGAGGCGGCTCAGGCAGCAACGGCCAAACCAGTAGTCATCAATGAAACATCGGACAATTGTGGTGGTGGCTCTCCGGGTGATGGCACGCACCTGCTGCGGGCTATGCTGGCAGCAAAACTCGACAACGCCTGTTTTGGCTTTATTGTTGATCCTGAAGTGGCTGACCAGGCTCACCGTGCTGGCGTGGGTAGCACCCTTCACGTCAACCTGGGTGGCAAATATGATGACCTGCATGGCGAACCTCTGGCGCTCGACGTTTACGTCAAGTCACTGCACGATGGTCGGTGCATTATGCAGGCGATGGCCAAAGGCGCCAAAATAAGCTACGGCAAGCTGGCCAGACTGCAGGTAGAAGGTATGGATATCGTTGTCGGCAGTGAACGCTCGCAAACCTTCGATACGGAACCCTTTCTTGCGGTAGGTATTGATGTACTGGCAAAGGACTTTGTTGCGCTCAAGTCTAGTAATCACTTTCGCGCCGGCTTTGACGCGCTCGCCGGCACAATTATCACTGCTGATCCGCCAGGTTTAACAACCCATCACGTTGAAGTTTTCCCGCGCACCCAATGCAACCAACCGCTCTGGCCAATCGATGAAAATGCTGCCTACAGTTGAGCTGATCAAATAATCAGAGATACCCTAACTCAGCAGGACGCCGGCTGCCAACATCAATAAGAAGGTAAATACGAATAATCTGGCCGAACAATTACACAAAGCATCTATCATTATTGATGGCACCTGCCCGCTGTTAGCCAAGCGCAAGTTCGTCGATTGGTATATTGAAGGCGGCTGTACCGTGGTTACCCCCACTGTTGGCGGGTTTCACCCAATGGCTGACACCTTGGCGGTTATCGGCAGATGGCTCGATCTGATCAGGGATAGACCAGACCTGGTGCTGGTTGAGCGTGCTAGTCAGGTTGTTGACGCAAAGCAAGCGGGCAAGACCGGTGTGGTCTTTCACCTGCAGGGCGCGGAAGCTGTTGGTGATAATCTGAATCTCATCGACGTCGTCAAGCGTTTAGGGGTGGGAATCATCCAGCTGACATACAATGTTGAGAACCGCTTAGGTTATGGCTGCCAGACAGAAGACAAAGGTCTGAAACCCTTTGGTCGGGCGTTTATCGACCGTTGCAATCAAGCAAAGGTGATCGTTGACTGCTCGCACACGGGTTATCGCACGACCATGGACACCATCGAGCATTCAGACAGACCTGTCATCTTCAGTCATGCCAATCCTATGGCGCTGTGGCATACGCAGAGTGCGCGCAATGTCGAAGACGACCAGATTCGAGCCATAGCCGAGTCGGGTGGTTTAACCGGTGTGACTGGCTTTCCAGGCTTTATCAGTGGTCCGAAGCAGCCTTCCCTGCAGCGTTTTATCGAACACATTGACCACCTCGTAGAGGTGGGCGGTATTGACCATGTTGCGCTGGGCATTGACTACTATCTTGGGCAATGGCCGGTTGTTGAAGGCGAGGCCGCGCAGGCCGAATGGCAGAGCATGGTGGACGGTGGCCATTGGCAGGGGCCTGAATACCCAGCCCCCCCGCACAAGTACCCCGCAGGGATTGAAACGCCCCAGACATTACCAGCCATCACTGCCGGCTTGCTCGACAGGGGTTATTTGTCAGAGGATGTGCAAAAGATAATGGGTCTCAACCTGCTGCGTTTATATCGCGATATCTGGGGAGACTGAGTGGCAGCCATTCCCTTTATTGGCGGGGCAGCAGTCGAGGCTCAACTTAACTGGCAGGATGCTTGTCTGGCAATTCGTGCGGGGCATGAACTTGAGCGCGCGCTGATCAAAGATACGTTTATTGAGCAAGGCGGCAACACGCTTTTAAGTCGCTCGGCCTGGGTGCCGGGATTGGGAATGGGTACCAAGACCGCAACCATCTTTGCCAGTAACGCCAAACTTGGCCTGCCGAGTGTGAATTCAGTATTTACCCTGTTCGATGATAAAACAGGTGTACCCAGGGCCATCATCGACGGCAATCTTGTGACCCGCTGGAAAACCGCAGCAGACTCGTTACTGGGTGCGCAAATTCTGGCGCGGCAAGATGCCGGCAGGTTACTTATTGTTGGTGCCGGCAAAGTCGCGGATTCGCTGATTGCCGGGTACAGTCAATTGTTTCCCGCACTGGCAGAGATTCTCGTTTGGAATCGATCTGCTGCGCGAGCCAATGAGCTTGTTAACCAATACAAAAAAACTGATATCAACGTGCGTGTGGTAACAAATCTTGAAGCTGCTGTGGCAGCAGCGGATATTATCTCATGTGCAACCTTGTCCTGCGACCCCATCATTCATGGTCACTGGATCAAACCCGGTAGCCATGTGGATTTGATTGGTGCCTATAAAGCAAATATGCGTGAGGCAGATGATGCGCTTATGCGCGACGCAGATCTGTACGTCGATAGCAGGGATACTACACTCGATCATATCGGCGAATTGTTGATGCCGATTAGCAATAACGTGATATCCCGCGAGGACATTCTTGGGGATTTATACGAACTATGTGCAGGAACTGCCACACGCAAAAGTGACACCGCGACGACGGTATTTAAGAACGGTGGTGGCGCCCACCTTGACCTTATGATCGCGGATTACATCATGCGGGTTGCGCAACTCTCGCGAGCGCTGATATAGCATCATCGCAATACCCAGCAATCGCTTTAACTTGAAGCGGCGCTTTCACTCGCAGGGTTTCCTGCAATGCGTGAATGGAGCATGACGCGCGGCTCAGAATAGTCCCATGCACAGGCTTTGTGCAGCAGGCAGCGGTTATCCCACACGACTACATCACCCTTATGCCAACGGTGTTGATAAGTGCGTCGTTCATCGTTGACAGCAAATTGAATGAGTTCTTCCAACAGGCTGGCGGACTCTTGCGGCGCCAGGCCTGGAATACCAAAAGCGTGACGGCCCACCGCCAGCGATTGCCGGCTGGTTTCCGGGTGCGTTTTCACCAGCGGCCGCAGCGGGGTATTTTCAACATCCAGTCCGTAGCCCGTATATTCACTGTTACCGCTCTTGGTTTCCTCGCCGATCTCCTTCTGGCTGTGGGCAAGGGAGTGATAAGCGGAAAGACCGGCGATTTTCTTGCGGGTGTTCTCATCGAGCGCGTCCCAGGCATCACGCATATCGGCAAACGCCGTATCACCTTGTGCAGTTGGGACGACTTTAGCGCTGAAAACAGCGCCTTTTGCCTGTATTGGCATGTAGGTATTATCCTGGTGCCAATGCATATTGCCGCGAATAATTTTCATCATGTCATCATCGGGGGCATCCCTGAGGCTGCCATCCCGCATGACATTGCTTATTCCAGCCGCTTCGAGTCCCTTTACAAGATCGCCAAAGCGCCTAGCGAAGGCTACTTGCTCGGCATCGCTCAAATGCTGGCCAGGAAAAATCAGCAAGGCATACTTCAGCCATGCCTGGTACAACTGGTCGAACAGGTTGGCGTCGATCTCAGCAAGTTTGACATTGGTCACAATGGCGCCAAAGGATTTGGGCAATGGTTGTAGCAAAAAGGTCGTTGTAGTCGTCTTCATGAAGGGGCCACTCCTGAGTAATCTGCGCTGAGAAAGACCGTCGCTAAATTGCCAGATCCTTCAGATTATAGTCCTTGACTACCTTCTGCCAGTTATCAGGTGTGAAGCGTAATTCGGCTTCGCGTCCGACCAGTGGCTGATAGACAAATCTTTGCTCATCCGGATACCGCTGTGCGCGTGCATCTATCGCGATGCCAATGACCTGTGATCTTTCATGGATTCTCTGCTCATCATAATGCGCGTCAGCCGCT
>Ga0115559_1001572_pt1 | contig 15021 bp, 10 predicted proteins | sample COGITO_mtgs_1105_3_FD_87281 | JGI IMG/M metagenome (GOLD analysis project Ga0115559, IMG submission 87281) | Pelagic marine microbial communities from North Sea - COGITO_mtgs_110506 | ecosystem: Environmental > Aquatic > Marine > Epipelagic | place: Germany:Helgoland, sampling site Kabeltonne... | reverse complement strand
CGCAAAGGCCCATCTACTTCCGCAGTCAGCGCTGACCCTCAACGATGATGGCAAATTGGGTGTACGGATCGTCGACACCAACTCGCGCGCCCAGTTTCGCGCGGTAAAACTGCTGCGGGACACACCAAAGGGGATTTTATTAACTGGATTGGCACAAAGCGCCACGGTGATCATTGTGGGTCAGGAATACGTCATCGACGATGTCGACGTCGCGGTGACCCTGACTGAGATCGCACAATGACCAATATTATAGACTGGGCGTCAAACCGCGCAAGAATGGTTCTGGCCTTTATCGTCTTAAGTCTGCTTGCCGGTGGATTGGCCTATAGCGGTCTGCCAAAGGAGGGCGAGCCAGATATAGAAATCCCTGCGCTTTTCATCTCGGTGGTTTTCCCCGGAATCTCGGCGGCCGATAGCGAAGCGATGCTGATAAAGCCCATGGAGACCGAACTTGCCGATCTCGACAGTTTGAAAAAAATGAGCGCTACGGCGGCAGAGAATTATGCCGGACTGGCGCTCGAATTCGAGTTTGGGTGGAACAAAACCAAGGTGATGGCGGATGTGCGCGACGCGATGAGCAACGCCGAAGAGCAATTTCCAGAAGGGGTCGAAAAATATTCGATAAACGAGATTAACTTCTCAGAATTCCCGATCATTATCGTCAATCTGACCGGGCAGGTCCCGGAACGAACCATGAGCCGAATTGCGCGCGATCTGCAAGAAAAGCTCGAGCGCAATGACGCGGTGCTGCAAGCGGGCATCGCTGGCAGCCGCGACGAGATGCTTGAGGTACTGATCGACCCTCTGCGCCTTGAAGCATACAATGTCACAGCTGGCGAATTGATTTCAGTGGTGCAAAACAACAATCAGTTAATCGCAGCCGGGGATGTTAAAACAGCGCAGGGCAGCTTTTCGATCAAAATTCCCTCGAGTTTCAAAGAGGTGGCAGACGTCTATGCCCTGCCGGTAAAAACCAATGGGGACCGCGTCGTCACCTTGGGCGAACTGGCCGACATCAGCCTGACATTTCAAGATCGCGATGGCACGTCTCGGTTCAATGGAGAAACGACCGTCGCGCTGCAGGTGGTTAAGCGTAAGGGCTATAACCTGTTGGATATCGCCGAGACGGTCAAACAGATCATCGATACCGCAAAAATGGACTGGCCTGAACAGATGCGCGCGACCGTACAGGTTGGCACCTCGAACGATCAATCAGTCGAAGTCAAGTCAATGGTAAGGCAGTTGGAAAGCTCGGTTCTCACAGCAGTTGCGCTGGTAATGATTGTCGTGCTGTGCTCGCTGGGCACCCGCGCTGCCCTGTTGGTTGGCTTTGCAATTCCGACATCTTTTCTGTTGTGTTTTGCGCTTATGGCTGTCGTGGGGATCACCATCTCAAACATGGTCATGTTTGGGTTGATACTGGCAGTTGGTATGCTGGTAGACGGGGCCATCGTGGTGGTGGAATATGCCGACAAACAAATTGCCAGGGGCGTTGGGCCAATGCACGCCTACGTGCAGGCCGCCAAGCGCATGTTCTGGCCCGTCGCCAGTTCTACGGCCACGACGCTATGTGCTTTTCTGCCAATGTTATTCTGGCCAGGTGTGCCCGGCGAATTTATGAGCATGCTGCCAATCACCTTGATTTTTGTGCTGTCAGCGTCTTTGGTGGTCGCGTTGATATACCTGCCGGTACTGGGCGGGGTGTCGGGCAGATTTAGCCGCAGACTAACCGATATGGCCGGTACGTTGCGCGCCAAGCTGCCATGGCTGCTGCGCGCCGCTCTTGTTCCGATCGCGCTCTACGCGATGTTTTTAGCGGTGATGCAAATTGTCAACCCGGGGTATCTTTTCGGCGGCACACCCCCATTGCCCGGACCCGCTAGCCTTTTGCCCGGAGCCGTACTTTTTGTAATCGCTGCGTTTTGCGCGTCAGTGACGCTCAACGCCGCAAAGATCAAACGGCGCGCCAAACGGATAGATGCGCGCTATAAAAGAACGTTTTTTGGCAGCTTCATCCATCTGATTGCCGGCAATCCCATTATGCCCATTGTTAGCATTGTCGGTGTCGGCGTTGTGGTGATGTCAGTGTTCAACTATTTTGGCGAAAATAATAATGGCGTTGAATTTTTTGTCGATTCAGAGGCAGAACAAGCCATCGTCTATGTGAAAGCCCGCGGCAATCTCTCGCTGCAGCAAAAAGATAAATTGGTGCGTCAGGCCGAGGCAATTATTCTGGCCCATACCGGGATCAAAGATGCTTTTGCCTTTGCCGGAAACGGAGGTCTGAACAGCAATACTGGGGGCGCACAGCGGCCCAAAGACTCGATTGGTCAGATCCAGCTGGAAACCATCCCATGGGAAGATCGCAGCAAACGACCCGATCTGGACGGCGATCTGGTTCTCGCAACACTTCAGGATAAACTTGACCAAATACCGGGAATTCAAACCGAAATATTGGTGTTGGCGGCTGGCCCGTCGAGTGGGAAACCGCTGCATCTGCGCCTCAAGGGCAGCAATTGGGATGATCTTTTGCTCGCCACGGAAATCGCGCGGCAAAAGTTTGAAACCACGCAGGCCCTGACCCAGATAGAAGACAGCCGCCCGCTGCCAGGGATTGACTGGCGCATTGATGTCGATGTGATGAAAGCCGGTCGCTATGGTGCCGATGTCGCCACCGTAGGCGCCATGGTGCAACTGGTCACCCGCGGTATTTTACTGGATAAAATGCGCGTCGACAGCAGCGATGAAGAGATTGAGATTCGCGTCCGCTTTCCAGAAAAAGATCGACTGCTCAGCACCCTCGATACGGTAAAATTGCGGACCAAAGACGGGTTGGTTCCACTGGCGAATTTTGTCACTCGCACCCCGGTTCCGAAACTGGCAGAGATCAATCGCGCCGATCAAAAACGCTTTATCGATGTGAAAGCCGACGTGTTGCCCGAACAGACCAAGGCGAGGGTTAATGACAGCGGGCAAAGCACACAACAGGTGATCACGCCAAGTGAGCGCATCGAAGAACTGACAAAATGGCTGCAGACAGGCCCTCTTCCCGCCGGGATCGAGTGGGAATGGACCGGTGATCAAGAAGAACAATCCGAAAGCCAAGCCTTTTTGCAGAGCGCGTTTATGGGGGCCTTGGGCCTGATGTTCATTATCCTGTTGGCGCAGTTCAACAGCTTTTACAATTCGGTTTTGGTGCTTTTGGCCGTGGTTTTGTCGACCACTGGCGTGCTGATTGGCATGATCGTTATGGATCAGGCGTTTTCCATTATCATGACTGGCACGGGGATCGTAGCTCTGGCCGGAATTGTGGTAAACAACAACATTGTCCTCATCGATACCTATCAGGAATATTGTCAGTACATGCCGCGCATTGAGGCCATTGTCCGCACCGCTGAGGCGCGAATTAGACCCGTTTTATTAACTACAATCACCACGATGGCCGGATTGGCGCCAATGATGTTCGGTTTGTCCATGGATTTCATCCAAGGGGGGTATTCCATCGATAGTCCCACCGCTTTATGGTGGAAGCAGTTGGCAACCGCAGTGGTATTCGGGCTGGGCATCGCAACGATTTTAACGCTGGTCTTCACCCCGTCCATGCTGGCTCTCAGAATCTGGACAACGACTTACATTCTTTGGATGTTGCGCCTACTGAGCCGTCTTTCGCTGGGCCGCTCAAGCCAAGCCGCCCGCGACTGGGCGCTTCAGCGCAGCGCAAATCGCAAGCGCGCACCAGAAATTATTTGGAGCGACGAACCCCAAGACTTATCTGCCATAGAGGGAAGATCAAAACCTGTACCGACACAATTGCCAGTGGCGCCTGTGTTAAAGTGATCGCCTCCTTGACCAGGAAAGCAACTAAAAAGAAACCTTAAAAACGATACTCAGGCACGTCAACTGTCTTAAAATACATCTGAATATGGGGTTGTATTTCCTCAGCAAAATAACGGGTTGAACGCCTCGCTGCGCTAAATACTTCCCCTTCTTTTTCACTTATTTTCTCCAAGAACAGTGGGACGAAACTCACTACATTTCGTCCAGCGGGGCGATAGTTTGTCAACAAACCGATTAAATTTTCATCCAAGCCCCGAGATTGTTTTAAATATGCTTTTTGCACATAGCCCGCCCACATTATATTGAACCTAGACTCAGAAAATAACGTCAAAACACCTTCAGATGATTTGAACATAACACCATTGATAAAGTAGTGTTCGGTTGAAAGCCCGTCTGTTACCCCATCCTCTGCCAATGCGCGCCGGATCGATAATTTGATTTTCTTAACCCCAGCATAGCTGGTCACCGAGCAGATCAGAGCCTCAGCGCCGCTTGCCTGATTGAACATCCCCTTCCACAAAAGGTAGAAACCGTCTTGAACGACATCATCCATAATCTGAAAATTGCGCCCCCTGACGAGCTCAGACATCGCACTGCCAAACTGAAGGACCGCTAACTCTGATTTGAAGTCAGATTCAGAGGAAAAAAACCACTCCAGTGGCAAATCCAGCTGTAGGCTCAATTGATATAAAATCTCTGGCCGCGGCATTGATTTGCCAGACAGGTACCGGCTAAACTGTGTGCGGTTCACACCAATCATCTGGCTGATTTCGGTAACAGATCCAACCTTCGTAACCGCAAGGGATAATCGATGCGATACGTTCTCACGTAATTCGCGTGTGGACGGAATGATTTGGTTATTGCGCATCGAAAAATCTTTCAAATTATTATTGGTATGGCGCGGGCTACTCCCCAATGCTTCTGAAATTAATACTAAATTTGTGAAAACAATAATGAGACAGCGAAGAGTTTAAAAATAAATGTGATAAAAAGTTCCTCATAAAATACTGATTTACTGGTGTCACTTAATTCAAGCTGTCGAAAAATCAAACCCTCAAGTTGTCATTTTGAGAAAAAATAATCTATTATTCTGAAAAATAAATAGTGTGATTAATGTATTACAAAATACATTTTTCAACTCGAGCAGCAATTAAATACGAATAATACTCCAACCCAATGTCTGACGGCGTGCTAGTGTTTTGCTTTTATGGAAAGTTTATAAAGTCACCCATATCAAAACCTCTGGCAAAAAGACAGTCGGCCTTCGGTCAAAGGCGCAGTCGCCGATCAAAGTTTGTGCATTTATTCAGGCCGATAACCCCCTGCAGCAGTTCCTCAAGAGAAAAAGCCTCGAGCTCGTCGCGACAGTCTGCAGCTTAGGCGGATTTCTCCATAATTTGGCGGTGCCACAAGGCAGCATAACGTCCCGCCATGGAGACCAGTTCACTGTGGGTTCCGTATTCACAAACGCGGCCTTCGTGTAGTACCAAGATGTGATCGGCGTCCGCTATGGTTGACAAGCGATGTGCAATTACGATGACGCTGCGCTCTTTCGCAGCGCCTTGCAACGTTTCTTGGATATCATTTTCGGTCCCAGCATCCAAGGCACTTGTGGCCTCATCAAGCAGTAAAATTGGTGGGTTTTTCAGCAAGGTTCGCGCAATACCCACGCGTTGTTTTTCTCCACCTGAAAGCTTCAGCCCGCGCTCACCCACAGTGGTGTCATAGCCATCCGGTAACTCGGTGATAAAATCATGCAGGCGCGCCTGTTTTGCCGCCGCAATAATTTCGGCCTCAGAAGGATTATCTGTGCCATAAGCAATATTATAACCAATCGTTTCGTTAAACAGCACGATATCCTGAGGCACCACCCCGATCGCCTTTTGCACTGAATGTAATGTCACATCCCGCAGATCTTGACCATCGATCAATATAGCGCCCTTGGTCACATCATAAAACCGAAACAACAAGCGCCCAATGCTTGATTTACCGGCACCCGTGGCTCCAACAATTGCCAAAGATTTACCGGGCTCTACCGTCAGGTCTACACCTGATAAAATCGGACGGTTCGGTTCATAATGAAAATGGACATCACGGAATTCAATCTGGCCACGGTCGACGCACAGATCTTTAGCGCCAATTTTATCAACGATTTCCTTTGGTTGGTCTAGCAAGCCAAACATCTCGCCCATATCGACCAGTGATTGGCGAATTTCACGATAGACAGTACCTAGAAACCCCAGCGGCAAGGTCACCTGGATCATATAGGCGTTAACAATTACAAAATCACCCACGCTCATGGTGCCATCCTGCACACCAAGAGCCGCAAGAACCATCACAGAAATCACCCCGCCCGAGATCAAAACAGATTGTCCAAAATTCAAAAAAGCCAAGGAATATGCTGTTTTCAAAGCCGAGACGCCATAGCGGGCGATTGATTGATCATAGCGCTCGACTTCACGGGCCTCGGCGGCAAAATATTTCACCGTCTCAAAATTCAACAAACTGTCGATGGCCCGCTGGTTGGCTTCTGTATCTTGGGTGTTCATCTCGCGACGCAATTTGATGCGCCATTCGGTCACCCCAAACGTAAACCAGATATAACTGGCAATGGTGACCACCAATATCGCGACATACCAAAAATCAAATTGCAAAAAAATAATCGCAATTCCCAGCAGTTCCAAGACCAGCGGAAAGATTGAAAACAATAAGAACCGCAATAGAAACTCAACGGCCTTGACCCCGCGTTCAATGACCCGCGACAAGCCTCCAGTTTTTCGACTGATATGATAACGCAGCGATAACCCGTGCAGATGTTCAAAGGTCTCGCGGGCCACAGCGCGAAAAGCCCGTTGTGCCACTGGCGCAAAGACAACGTCCCGCAACTGTTGAAACCCGCTCGATCCAACACGCGCAAGCCCATAGGCCACGGTCAAGCCTACGGCCCCAAGCATCAGATCCGGAACATCGCGTTGGGACAGGGCATCCACAGCCCGGCCATACAATTGGGGGGCCCCGAGTGCTACCAACTTTGATAACAGCAACAACAGTAACGACAGCGCAACCCGAAACCGGATTTTTGGCGCCGCTTGCGGCCATAGATAGGGAGCCATCCGGCGGATAATATCCATGCCGTTCATGCGATCTGCATCCGGGTCGCTGGGGCGTCGATCTGTGGGAGGGGGGACCATAACTTTACATCTGGCTTTAGGCTAGAATAGGATCGGCTGCCGCGCAGTGCACGGTAGCAACAATCTTAGTCTGGCAGTTTGAAAATTTGACCCGGATAAATCAGGTCCGGATCACGAATACGATCTCTGTTGGCTTCGAAAATCCGGGCATAGAGAATGCCACGACCGTAACGCGACCGAGAAATGGCCCAAAGTGTCGAGCCTTTCTGTACCGTAACGGCACTCGGGGCCAGTACGCCATCGGCGCTGGTTTCAGCCAGCAGGACTTCTTTAGACTCCCGCTTGAAGGGTGTCTCGATGCGCGAGTTCACAGCCCCATCCGCATCAACTTCATCCAGACGCAGCGTATAAATGCCTGTATCAACTTGCGGCATATCCAGCGCCCAAGTTCCGTCTTGCTTGATCGGTGCATCTGTGATCGGCTGATTGTCGAGATAGACCCGTATCAGGCCGTCACTGGGTGCGCGCCCGGCGAGTTGCACTTCGCCCTGCAGACTATAAGAGATGACATCAAGCGCAACACTGGTCAAAACTTCTGGGGCCTTACCAGCCTTTGACAGCACCTTCAAACCCTCACTGGTACTTATGATGACAGTGGGGGCCTTGGGCGCCTTGGGGGTCGGCACCGGATTGGTCACCGCTTCATCGCCCACAGCAGACTGCACAGCGGCAGGTTGGGCAATTTCGGTATCGGCAGATGATGCGGGCTGGGTTGCGATGGCAGCAACTGTGCCGCCAGTGGCATCTGATCCACCTTTGACCGCAGCGGAGCTGACGCCATCAGTGGCCGCTGTTGCAGTGCTAGCAGGGACTGGAATTTCACCAACCGCCACATCCACGGCCATCACCGAATTGGTCATGTCTTTGGCCTCGGCGGCAGCACCTGCCGGCACTTGGGCATTCACAGACAGCATTGTCGCAGTCTCAGTCTGTATGATTGCCTCAGTCTGTGTGGCCGTCGCCGTCTGTATCGTCGTCGGTGTTGCGGTTTCAGTTGGCGTTGCGGTCTCAGTTGGCGTTGCAGTTTCTGTTGGCGTTGGAGTTTCTGTTGGGGCTGCAGTTTCTGTTGGGGCTGCAGTTTCTGTCGGGGTTGGGCTCTGCGTTTCTGTCTGTGTCGCAATCTTGATCGTTGTCGCAGATGAAGGCAGGTCGTTTGTTTCGGAGGCATCACCTTCAGCCACAGGCACCACGGCCGTTTCAAGCTGTACTGGGACGTTCTCAGGGACTTTCGCCGGTGACGGTGGCAATTTTGCTGTTTGTACTGTGGGTGCAAGCAAAACTTGCTCATTTGAGACAACCACTGAACTGTCTCCCGACGATGACAGACTGAGTTCACGAAGCGTTTCAACCGGACCGACATCAGCAAACACAACAAACTTACCAGTCGAATCGGCAGTCGTATCAGCTAGTTTATCACCATCAATCATCAAAGTGACCTCGGCCCCGGGCTTGGCGGTCCCGGCAATCAGAGCGCTGCCGTCAGCCTCGACCCGCACCACGTCGAACGCGGGCACAATCTCTGCATTTTCGGCAAGTTCAGATGAATTTGTCTCGACTGTGACACCCCCGCCTGTATCTGCCTCGGGTTGGCTCGTCGCACGTACCATAACATCGCTCGCCGCAACATCTTCGGTGCCCGAAGTAGCTTTAGGCGCTTTTACCACCGGCACATTGGCGACCGACGTGTCAACAGATGAAGTTTTTGCCTGAGCCTCATCAAGCAAAGCGGTAGTGTTCGCCTGATTGTCATCCGTGGCTATCTTATCTGCAACATCCTCAGCAGTACCGGTCATTTTTTTGGCGACGGCGTCCGCCCCGCTCTCTGTCATTGCACCGCTCGGCACCACATCTTTTGATACCACCACGCTCGACGACACATCCGAAGCCGGTACATCCGTCGCCGCAGGCTCAGTTTGAACTGTAACGTCCGAACTTGGGGTTTTTGCCGTTTCTGGATTTTCAATCTTTGGATTTGCAGCCTGAAGGTTGGCATTCGAATCGATCGCCACCGCAACCGGCGGCGTATCCGCAGCAGTGCCGCCCGTCCCCTGAGCGTTCGAGGAGCCGCCTTGCGCAACCGAAGACACTTCGGCACTCTGATCCTCATCAACAGAGGCGGCCGTTTTGGGCTTTACTGCAACGGCTGTATCCACAGACACCGGCCCTTCCTCAGTTAAAGCCTTGTCCGTTCCGGCCAGCCCGTCTGTGGCCGTGCCAGTTTGTTGTGCCACAGTATTAGGTACTTTAGTATCGGCTAGACTAGCAGCGTCGGTCGTCGAAGTCTCCGCTGGAGTGTCATTGGTGTTCCCCGTCAACCCTGTTGGCACAGAATCATCCGTCACGTCGGTCGAAGTCACCTCAGAATCGCGCTCTTTAGGCAAAAAATCACCATAAAACAGCAGCCCTACGAGCAGCGAAAATCCAATAAAAAGCATGAATCCGCCAATTTTAGTTTTATTATTAGCCATATATCCCCTTTGGCCTTCAAGAGACGATCAAATAATCGTCCCGCCGGCCGACTGCATCAGTTGTGAGACCATAGCAACAACGCTATCAAGGGTCAAAACAGTCAATGCAAAGAAGTTAACCAAACATGCCCCAACCTTCTATATGTGTCTTTTGTGGCGCACGCTCCGGTGAAAAACCCATTTACAGGCAAGCCGCCGAAGAACTTGGGCAGGCACTGGTCCAAAACAACTGGCGTTTGGTCTATGGGGCCGGTGATATTGGACTGATGGGGGCGGTTGCCCGTGCCACGCAGGCCGAAGGTGGCGCAACGCTGGGGGTAATTCCAACCCATTTGATGCAAGATGAGGTTGCTAAAACTGATCTGACACAATTTATCGTAACCGAGACGATGCACGAACGCAAAAAGGTCATGTTTATGAACTGTGACGCGATTGTTGTCCTGCCGGGCGGCGCAGGATCACTGGATGAATTTTTCGAAGTACTGACATGGCGTCAGTTAGGCCTGCATCAAAAGCCTATCTATCTGTTGGATATTAACGGGTATTGGTCGCCGCTCCAAGCCTTGTTGGCGCATATCGTGAAGCAAGGTTTCGCCGATCAGAGCCTGTTGGATTTGTTTCATACTGTCTCCAGTGTCGCGCCGTTAATCACCAAACTACGGCACGACCTAAACGTTTAGCCCCGCCAATGGCAGCGATATCGATCCAGTACTCTGAGTATTGCGGGCTTCGAGCCCCACAAGATGTCCCGATGCCGCTGGTCGCGACCCTGCCCCATGCAGGTGTTGCAATTCTAACAGCGTATAAGGGCGCTGCCAGAGCCACGGGCGATTGGCAACCGCAGTTAATGACGCATCCGGCGCTTTCTCTTGCGTATAAGCGTAAAAATATAGCGTAAACCCATAGGCATCAAGCGGTTGCACCGAAATCAGATGCATCCCCTGATCGGCACACCAAATTTGGGCCGCTGCAAGATCGCGCACCCGCAAAGTCACATGCGCAAGGATTGCGCCATTAGCGACCGGATGCCCCGCCTCTATGGCGGGCTCACTGCCCTTTGGACCCTGCTGTAACACCTCAACCGTGGCCCCTGCCGGATCCATGCAATGCGCCATATAGCCAATGTCTTCAAATTGACGCAGTTGCGAGATCGACACGCCACTTCGGCGCAAGTGCATGGCGACCGTGTCCAGATTGGGCAAAGTAATGCCAATTTTCCAAAAAAACCCATCGGCTGTGGGTGGCTGGGCCGACCCCTGAATAAATTCCAGGTGAACCTGTTGCCCCCCATATCCCAACCCGTCGCGCTGGTCGGTCATGCCCAGAATATCGCGATAAAATTGGGTCACCGCGGTGATGTCAGGCACTGTCAGTCTTAGTTGTGAAAACATCATTCCCTGCCAACCCTCTCACGGCGAAAACTGTCACCAGAATACAACGCCAGCGCCAGCCATATCAATCCAAAGCTTGCAAATTGCAAAATACCAATCGGTTCGCCAAAAATCGCAACCGCACAAAAAAACTGTAAAGTCGGGTTGACATAATTCAGCAACCCCAATGTGGCCATTGGTATCCGCTTGGCCGCATAAGAAAAAAAGATCAGCGGGGTCGCAGTCAGCGGGCCGGACAACATCAACAAAACACTATCATACAACGATTGTCCAAAAACACCGCCTGTATAACCACCGCTTCCGACAGGACGATGCGTGGCAAAAAGCACTGCAAGAGCAAATGGGACCAACAGCACAACTTCGGCCGTCACCGACACGACAGGTCCGGTCGAAATTTTCTTTTTTACATACCCGTACAGGCCAAAGCTGATGGAAATTATCAGTGCAATCCAAGGTAGCACCCCTTGGGACACCGTAATGATAACCACCCCAACTGTGGCCAAAGCGATTGCGGTGTTCTGCAAGCGCGACAAGCGCTCGCCAAATCCAACCCAGCCGATACAGACCACCACAAGCGGAAAGATAAAATAACCCAGGCTGGCTTCTGTTGCTTTTTCAATCTGGATAGAGCGTATGAAAATAAACCAATTGATGCCAATAAAAAAAGACGCTGCAAACAAGGTCGCCGCGCTCCGCCAAGTGGAAATAGCAGACCACAAAGCCCCCAGACGACGCTGAAAGCTGAGCACTGCCACAAAAAACACCACCGACCAGACAACGCGGTGCGCTAATAACTCGACCGGCGGGACATGACCCAGCACTTTATAATACAGCGGAGAAAACCCCCAGATAATACCAGAGATAAGGATCGCCAGAATACCTTTTTGACTGTCGCTCATACGCTGGCCTCGAGTGTGACCAATGTGATCTCGGGCGTCACGCCAAAACGCACCGGCGCAATCGAACAACCTATGCCGCCAGACACCACCAAATCACGGTGATCCTCGTGAATATGCCCATAGGCATATCTATTGCCAAACCGCGATGGCACGATCGGTGACCAGCCAAACAGCCGCACCTGCCCGCCATGGGTATGACCCGACAGGGTCAGGGCCACCGTCTGCGGCACCTCAGGGAAAATATCGGGTCATGGGCCAGCAAGATAACTGGCGCATCATCCACAGCCTGCGCCAACGTGGCCGGCAGATCATCAACACCCTGAAACCGGCCATTGCCCAACCGAAACGCCAGCTGATCACCCAATCCTGCCAACCAGAAAGCCCCTTTCGCATGCTCAAGCTTAATCGCCTGGTTTTCTAAAACTGGAATGTTATTTTGCTCCAGCGCCCGTTGACCTAATACCGGCCCCTTGCGGCGTTTTTGAGCCGACGGATCATCCCACCAGTCATGATTGCCCAAAACCGCAAAAATACCCAGCGGCGCCTTGAGGGCTGCTAGCTCTTTTGCCGTCCGCTCTACCTCAATCGGTTTGGTGACAAACTGGTGGCCTGCGGTCAGATCCCCTAAAATAACAATGATATCGGCCCCAAGCGCATTGGTCCGTCGAACCAATGTACGTAACCGTTTCAGGCCAACATAGGGTTCGCCCATATGGAGATCAGACACAATTGCGATTCTGAGTGCATCTATTTTCCATTTAGACGATTGAATCCGCCATTTCTTGACCCGCAGTCGCAGAGCAGGCTCGATAAAAAATGCCCAGAGGGAAGCAAAAAGACCTGCCAGGACTGATCCCAGCAGGCCGCGGATAAAAGACCGTCTTGTCAGCACCTTACATACGACTTGCGACGTTTTCCCAGTTTACCAGCTTGTCAAGAAAGTTACTTAAGTATCCTGGGCGCTTGTTCCGGAAATCAATATAATAGGAATGTTCCCAAACATCACAGCCCAGCAAAGCGGTTTGACCAAAGCACAGCGGGTTGACGCCATTTTCGGTTTTGGTCACTTCCAAACCGCCATCCGCATTTTTCACCAACCAGCACCAGCCAGCACCAAATTGGCCCGCTCCTGCCGCACAAAAGGCGGTTTTGAATGCATCAACACTGCCGAAGCTGTCGGTGATTGCCGCGTCAAGCTCTGAAGGCATAGCCGCCCCGTCCGGGCCCATCATTTCCCAGAACTGCATGTGATTCCAGTGTTGACTGGCATTGTTAAAAATACCGTTCTGCGCCACCGCCCCGGCCTGATAGGTGCCGGTAATGATATCCTCCAGCGCCGCATTTTCCCACTCAGTCCCGGCAATCAACTTGTTGCCATTGTCGACATAGGCCTTGTGGTGCAGATCATGGTGAAATTCAAAGGTTTCGGCAGACATGCCGAGTCCAGCCAAAGCGTCATGCGCATAGGGTAAATCAGGTAGGTTAAATGCCATTTCGGGCCTCCAAGAATTGCGTGAACATTACCGGCAAATGAGGCCGTAAGCCCACCGAGGTCAAGGGCTTGATCACAGGTTTAATCAGAAATACCGAATTTGTGCCGTTTTGTCGGCCGCATCGGTCAACACACCATATACATAAGCGGCGACCGAGCGAAAGCAAATCACCCGCAAAGTAGTGTCATCAGTCAGCCAAAACGCCCCGGCGACTTGACCAAGCCGGGTCCGGCACATCACCCCTTCCGGCAAGACCTCAGGGCGCAGATCGACAGGGGTTATTTTGGCGAGCACGTCGCGCACCCCGTCGCCTTTCAGCGCGAAAACAGCTCGTGCATCGGACACATTTACCACCAGGTTATGTGTCTGGCCCAACCCCTCAGATAACGTGGCAGTAATCTCTCCAGCGCTCTCGTAGGGCACAAATAGAAACAATTCATCGGGTGACATCCAAGCAACCGCATAATCATCCTTGGCCAAAACCGCACGCATGCCCGGCACATCAAGGCCTAACGTTGCCTGCAACGTCTCTTTTAGAATCGGCGCCGCCAGATCACAGCGCAGCGTGATCATTCCCTGCAAGGGGTTCTCAGTTACCGAGACCACTCCGTCATATTCGACGCCACCAAGGGCGCTGACCGCATTAGACATTTTGCTTCTCCCCGTCCTTATCAAAAAACACCGGATCAACTATTTTTGCCTCGGTCACGCCACCGTCCAACTGGGCAAAACCGATCACTTCACCCATGCGGTCTGGACCATGCAATACAAGGCCCATGGCAATCCCGCAGCCCAACGTCGGGGAATGATAGCTCGACGTTACCCGCCCCTGTACATTGCGTTGGCCATTGGCGTTGTTGCCCTCAGCCACTGCATAGGCACCATCGGGCAGCACAGACCCATCCGTGGTCTCCAATCCCACCAGTTTCCAACGCTTCGGGTCTGTCATATGAGGGCGCTGCTGCGCCCGCTTGCCAAGATAGTCGGTTTTTTTCTTGGAAATCGCCCAGTTCAGACCAAGGTCTTGCGGGATTACTGTCCCGTCGGTTTCATCACCAATCATGATAAAGCCCTTCTCGGCACGCATCACATGCAATGCTTCGGTGCCATAGGGCATAATGTCAAACTCCGCCCCTGCAGCCAAAAGGGCATCCCAAAACCCGCGCCCCTGCCCGCTTGGCACGGCAATTTCATAGCTCAATTCCCCTGAGAACGAGATGCGGAATACCCGGCAGTCAAAGCCAGCTATTTGACCGTCCACCCATTCCATAAAGCCCAGTGCCTCGGCGCTGACATCCATACCGCCAAGCTTTTCCAGCAGCTTGCGGGCATTTGGCCCGACAACGGCAATCTGGGCGTATTGTTCGGTCAGATTTGCGGTATAGACCTGCCAGTCCCACCATTCTGTTTGCAACCACTCTTCCATAACCGCGTGGACATGATCAGCCCCACCAGTGGTGGTGTGACATAAAAATGTCTCATCATCGATCCGCGCTACAACTCCGACATCTGCTAAAAAGCCGTTTTCGCTGCACATCAGGCCATAGCGACACTTGCCCGGCTTTAGCGTCGACATCATATTGGTGTACAGCATATCAAGGAACTTTTCCGCATCCGGGCCTTTCACCAACAGATTGCCCAGCGTCGAGGCATCCAAAAGTCCAAGTGAGCTTCTTGTCTGGTTGATCTCGCGCGCCACGGCCTCGGCGTGGCTCTCATCGCCACGGACAAAGCAATAGGGT
>Ga0115559_1001569_pt1 | contig 15029 bp, 10 predicted proteins | sample COGITO_mtgs_1105_3_FD_87281 | JGI IMG/M metagenome (GOLD analysis project Ga0115559, IMG submission 87281) | Pelagic marine microbial communities from North Sea - COGITO_mtgs_110506 | ecosystem: Environmental > Aquatic > Marine > Epipelagic | place: Germany:Helgoland, sampling site Kabeltonne... | reverse complement strand
GGCAGAAAAAAAGAGGCACTGTCATTATTATCTGAAGCAAAAAAGCTAGACGGTTCTGGAATGATGAAAGATCAAATTAGAACGATGCAGCAACAGCTTCAAGCGGCTCCTTCGAAAAATCAAATGAGAATGGCTCAAATGATGGGAGGGCGTAAAAAGTCTCCTAAGATGAGATAACTTTTGCTCATGGAATTATTTACTCAACCTTGGAATGATTACGAGCTTATTGATGCCGGAGGAGGGCGTAAGCTAGAACGTTGGGGAAAGCTCATCACAATACGACCGGAGGTACAAGCCTATTTTCATAGTGGTCTTCCATTTTCTGAATGGTCCAAGATGGCCCACTGGGAATTCATTGAAAAAAAAGGAAAAAAAGGCATTTGGAAACAGCTCATCAAGAACGCCCCTTCAAAAGCCATAATTTCTTATGATAGGTTAAAATTTCATATTGAATTAACCAATTTTAAACACCTTGGGTTATTTCCAGAACAAAGAACCAATTGGGACTATATAAAGGAAAATGTCAATTCGGATCATCGATTTTTAAACCTGTTTGCCTATACAGGAGGAGCTTCCTGTGCAGCTAGAAATCAGGGTGCTGATACCATACACGTAGATGCTGTTAAACCTATGATTTCATGGGCAAAAAAGAATATGGAATTAAGTAGGCTTTTAAATATACGATGGGTTCATGAAGATGCCCTAAAGTTTCTAAATAGGGAGGTAAAAAGAGGGAATAAATACCAATCCATAATTATGGATCCACCCGCTTGGGGTATTGGTGCTAAAGGAGAGCGCTGGAAATTAGAGGATCAGATAGATTCACTAATGTCTGCGGGGGCATCTGTACTTTCTAATGATGGTTTTTTGATTCTAAACACCTATTCTCCATCTGTTGATAGTAGTACTTTACAAGAGATTGTTTCCATGTATTTTCCTGATAGGGTATCGCAGGTATGTCAACTCAATATGATGACTAAAACCTCAAAAAAATTATATTTTGGAGAGTTGGTAAGAATTGAAAAGAAAAAAACAGAAGTTAATAGCTACTGATCTATTTCATTCTTTAAAGAAGGTCATTAGCCAAATTAGCCAACTCCGAACGTTCACCTTTCTCAAGTTTAACATTAGAAAACAATGGCTGTCCTGTGAGTCGATCTATAAGATAGGCAAGTCCATTACTGTTCTCATCAAGATAAGGAGTGTCAATTTGATGGACATCTCCTGTAAATATAATTTTTGTGTTTTCTCCAGCTCTTGTTATAATCGTTTTCACTTCGTGAGGAGTTAAATTCTGGGCTTCATCAATAATAAACATGATGTTGGATAAGCTTCGTCCACGAATAAATGCCAGAGGAGTAATCAAGATCTTCCCAGACTCTTGCATTTCAATAATGGCTTTGTGTTTCTTTTCGTTGGTTCCAAATTGAGATTTTATAAATTTTAAATTATCAAAAAGTGGTTCCATATATGGACCTATTTTATCATTAGCATCGCCGGGTAAAAAGCCTATTTCTTTATTCGATAAAGGTACGATTGGTCTTGCTAAAATGATTTGATTAAACTGTTTGGCTTGCTCTAAAGCTGAGGCGAGAGCCAAAAGAGTTTTCCCGGTTCCTGCAACTCCTTGAATGGCAACAAGCTTAATGTTTGAATTCATTAAGGCGTGAAAGGCAAATGCTTGTTCAGCGTTTTTAGGCTTGATCCCGTAAACGAATTCTTTTTCAATTCGTTCAATTTGTTCAACGGTGTGATTGTAAAAAGCCAAGGAAGAGGACTTGCCATTTTTTAATATATAATAACCATTTACCAATTTGTTTTCCCCCAAAACATTGTCTGCGTCAATTCTTCCTTTGGTAAAAATCTCTCTAATTTTTTCTGAATCCACGCCTTCAATAGTATTTGACTTTTCCTCATTTTGAATAGTGACCTTTCCTGTCTCATAATCTTCAGCAATTACTCCTAGAGCTTTTGCTTTAATTCGAAGGTTAATGTCTTTAGTTACGAGTATTATGGCTTTTTTTGGTTCCTTTTCTTTAAGATACAAGGCGGCATTAATGATTTTGTGGTCATTTTTACCCTCTGCATATATGCTTTCAGCGTCTACTTTTTTTGGCTTGTATTCCATGATTACACGAAACTTACCTTTGTCATCACCTAATGAAATCCATTCTTGTAAGCCCCCATTTCCAGAAAGTCGATCAATAAATCGAATGACTTCCCTTGCACAGAAGTTTTTGGTATCGTTGCCAACCTTGAATTTATCTAGTTCTTCTAGAACTGTAATAGGAATTGCGACATTATTATCTTCGAATGTGGATATGGATTGATGATCATGAAGTAAAACAGAAGTATCAAGAACGTAAATTTTTTCTTTTTTGGCCATTAAAGTCTTTTTATGAAAGTTAGCTTTTAATAAAGAATTGCAGCTAAAAACCGCAAGCTATTTATCTACAAATTATTGTTAGCATCAACTTTGATTATTTTTTAACGATTTCAGAAATAGCAGAATCGAAGTTGGCATACTTAAATTGAAAACCAATTTTCCTGATTTTCTCATTTGAAACCTTTAAGCTTTCGGTTAGCATTGTAGCCATTTCGCCGAGAAGCAGGGTTAATATACTTTTTGGAACTGCCGGAAAGAAAAAAGGTTTTCTCATTTTTTTCGTTATGGTTTTCATAAGTTCTCGATTCGAAATATATCCATTTGCAGCATTATATGTTCCTGAAATATCATTTTCAATGCAATATAAAAACATCCTACAGAGATCATCAATATGAATCCAAGGAACGTATTGTTTTCCCGAAGCTAGAGGACTCCCTACGCCTAATTTTACAGGACGAAGCAATTTTTTTAACGCCCCACCTTTATGATCAATAACCATGGCGATTCGTAATTTCGCAACAGGACAAACATCCTCAAAAGAGGAGCTAGCCAATTCCCAATCTTTGACCAAAACAGATAAGAAATCATCCCCATAAGGGTCATTTTCTGTTTTTTCATGTGGACCATTATATCCGTAGCAGTTTATGCCGGAAGCACTAATGAAATATTTTAGTTTCGGCATTTTTTCTGAAACAGATTTTAAAAATTGAATTGAATTAATTCTGGAATTAATTAAATCTGTTTTGCGATCAGAGCTCCATTTTTTATCCGCGATTCCTGAACCTGCTAAATTTATAATGACATCAATTTCAGACAAATACTTGCTTTCAATGGTCTGTTTTTCAGGATTCCAATAAATATGGCTGCTTTTTTTGGGTCTACGCGTAAGTTTGTAAACGGTATACCCTTTTTGCTTGAGTAGCTTTGATAATGATCTACCTACTAATCCTCTCCCTCCTGAAATAAGAACTGTTCTCATTGTATAATTAACATGTGGTTTTATAAAGAGTTTAAAACCAAAAATTGTTACGCTAAATTTAATACAATTAATTGACTTTTTTCCTCATATATTATTGAGTGTTGAAGTTTACACGTATTTTCGAATCAAATTTAAATTTTGGGAAAAAGTATAGTCCTTTTTTACTTGATACTTGGCGTGATACGGGTGAATTCACAACCTTGCAGTGAATACATTCAGCACAAGAAGAATGTTCGGAGTAGCGTTTTAATTTGTCCTAATGCCATGGCAGAAGACCTTAGTGAACTATACCAAAGCATAATGAAAACACATCCCGACCCATACATATACTGTTCGAAAGAAGAACTAGATTCCGCCTACATAGAAGCGAAGAACGCTGTTTTGTCAGCTCAAAATATATTGGACTTTTCATTGGTTTTGACTGGTTTTATAAAAAATATACGAGATTCACACACCTATTTTAATCCAAGAGACCTCCTTGTGTTGGCCGGGAATAAATCAAAATCGGTTCCTTTTTATTTGAAGAAAATTGATTCAAAATTTTACTTGGTCAAGGCATATGATAATACCATTCCTGTAGGAGTAGAAGTTTTGAAGGTGGGCTCAATGACAGTGGATAGTTTATATCAACTAACTCGATTATTTAGCCCTGATGAAGCTTTTACCGAATCGGCAAGAACAGAAATCACGATAAAAATGATGGGGCTTGTGTTTAACGTGCAAAACAATAGTCTTGAAAATGAAGTTCAATTTAAATATGTGAATACATTAGGTGACACATTGCTTAAAAGAATTAGACGTATTAAATCAAAAAAATTATTTAAGAATGAAGAATGGTATCCATCTAAAGAGTTAGAATATCATTTTTTAAAAGATCAAGCATATTTGAGGGTGTATTCTTTTGAATCAAGAAATGAAAAAAAATTTAAGAAAACAATTGATCGTTTTTTTAGCCTTGTTGATTCAAAGGGGATTAATTCGGTGATCATAGATGTTCGTGAAAATCGTGGAGGATTCATTTTGTTATTGGAGCATTTATTGAGTTATATTAACATTAACGATGACACATATGATCTCAATTATGCATACAAGAGAAGTGATTTGGATAGATTTGAATCTTTATCTAGGTTAAAAAAAATAGATTTTGTTAAAAAGGCTAAGCGGGTTTATCCGAGAGGAATGATCAGTAAAGAATACGATTTTTTTTTAAGTCCTAAAGGAACTGTAAGGACAATACTCTATGAAAAAAACCTCGTCAACTCCCGTAATAATCATTACCGAGGGGATTGCAAATTATATATGAATGGTTTATCTATGTCTGCTTCCGTTTTACTGGCTTCTTGGTTTAAAGAAACCAATAGAGGGGAAACCGTTGGAACTCCTTGTTTTGGGTCTTTGCAAGCTACCCATGGGAACCCAGCAACCATAGTTTTAAAAAACTCGGGACTGCCTGTATCTATTTCAACCTTAAAGCTAACACCAAATCATGTGATGAAAAATAAATACGGCGACATTGATATCGATAAACCAGTAACATTTAAATTACGAGATATCCAGTACGGAATAGATCCCTTTAAGTCAAACGGATCTAGGGATTAAAGTTTTTAAAACGATCAAATAAGGATTCAAAACGAGACATTTTAATTTTTTTGTAAACCGTTGTGTCAGTTGAATTGAAATTTACAAATACTTCTTCCCCATTTACCCGTGCTTTTAACCAGGATTGTATCCTATTTCGATCTTCTTTTACGAGCAAACTATCATGGCAGATTTGAACAAGCCAAGCATTTGTTCCCATGGAGTCCGTATGTTTAACTCCTGGTTGCATGGTAAGAGAAGAAACTTTCGGATATTGTGCTTTTAATTCTTTATACACCTGTCCTCCAATTTCTCTAATCATCTGAATACTATCAAGGTTTGAGTTTTTCACGTTTAATTCCTCTTTTATTGAAGAAATTTGTTGCTTTTGGGCCATCAATTCAGCAGCTAATGGGTTAACGTCCTCCTTGTCTTTTAAGTTGGCAAAGCCCTGCCTAATCTCAAGAGTTGTGTTTTCTAAATGAAATATCGGCAGCTTTCGTTTTATCGCTTCTTGATCTTCTTTAGGGATAAGCTCCCCTCCGTAGGTCAATGTAATTTTCTGATTGGCAGCATCCACCTCTTGGTCTAGTAAATAAACATTAGGTATTGGATGTGTTGCTATTTCACTTTTAAGAAATTCTTCTGCTTTTTGATTGTATCTATCTTGTTGAACCATCGTATAACCAAAGTAAATACTTGGAATTATGGTAAGAATTGTAATGACAAAAATAATTCGATTTGTACGTTTTGCAATTTTAGTATCCAAATTGGCTTTTTGAGGGAATTTTAAAATCCGAGCCGTCACCAAAGTAGCCAGAGAAATGAATACGGTATTAATGAAAAATAAATAAAAAGCACCTAAGAAGTATTCAATTTGAAATGTTGCCAATCCATAACCAGCGGTACATAAGGGGGGCATTAATGCCGTTGCAATAGCAACACCAGGAATTACATTCCCTTTCATTTTACTTGCAATTGCAATAATCCCAGCTAGGCCCCCAAAAAATGCAATTAAGACATCATAGATATTTGGTGAAGTCCTGGCTAACATTTCTGTTTGAGCAACATTGATCGGTGTAAGTGAAAAATACAAGGTAGAGGCAATGATCCCAACGAGTCCTGCGAATAGATAATTAGATAACGCCTTCTTTAAAAGACCGAGGTCTGTAGTCGCAATTCCAAACCCCATTCCAATTATTGGTCCCATAATCGGTGATACAAGCATCGCACCAATAACAACGGCGGCAGAATTGACATTTAATCCGAGAGAACAAATAAAAACAGCAAATACCAAAATCCATAAATTGGTGCCTTTAAAAACTACGCCACTATCAATGTTTGAAGCAATTACTTCAAAATCTTCCCGCTCATTTTTAAGACGAAAGCTGTCTATTATTTTTCGAATCTGATCAAAAAGTCTTTCCATTAGACTAAAATTATAATTTATATTTTAAAACGGTATCGTGAAACGATAATTTATAGGTATTTGTATAGCAAAACTATAATGAGATACCTTAAAAACTTTCCTAGAAATATAAATAAAAAAGTGGGTAATATTCTAGCTCTAAAAAATCCTAACGCAATACCCAATAAGTCGCCAATAAAAGGCAGCCAGCTCAATAAAGCCATCCAAGACCCAAATCTATTGACCCGTTTTTTCCACTTTTCTATTTTTTCTAAAGTAGCTCCGAAGACTTTTAGCCAATATGGATTTCCTATTCTACCAATAATGTAATTTAACCATCCTCCAAAAGTATTCCCGGTTGTAGCGCATGCCAAAGAAATAAAAGGATCATATCCCAAAGATAACATGGCAATTAAAAGAGCTTCTGATGTAATAGGAATAATAGTTGCTGCCAAAAAGCTAGTAACGAACAGCCCCCAGAAACCAATCTCAAATTCAAGCATAAAAAAAGCCGGCATAGCCGGCTTAAATTTTAATGGATTTTATTTATTTTTTAACGAACATACGGGTCACTGTAGTTTCTTCATTTGAAATAACGACTTTGTATACTCCTGAGGATAAATTAGAAGAATCAATAGAAACCTCGTTGGCCCCCTCATTTAAATAAAAAGAATTCGTACTCAATTTTTTTCCCGAAAGATCAAATACACAAATTTCAACGTTAAGAGCATTATCAGCATTCACATTGATTACAGATTCTGATGTTACAGGATTTGGATAGATGGTTCCAACGTGAACTTCGCTATCATTTTCCGCTATTCCAATAGTGGGTTCAAAGTTCAACTTTACAGCAGGAGACCATCCCCAACCGTTGAAATAATTTTCAGCACCGTCCTGTCCAAAGGGACCAAAGCAAACCGTAGAAAAATCATCATCACCTTTAGATGAGCGTTTAATAGCCATGTTTTCATCCGCACTTTGGTAGGTGCTTACTAGTGCCATATAAACCTTTCCTGCTTCAAGATTAATACCTATTTCACCATTAATATCTTCCAAAGGAATAGTTACAGGGCTGTTTGTTGGAGCAGGTGAAGGAAGAACATAAAGTCCATCAATTGCTCCTCCAATAAATAAATTTGCTTGATCTTGAATATTTGTCATTACCTCATAAACAAGAACTTCAACCTCAAGACCCGAAGTGGTTCCTCCAGCAAAATATACATCTAGGCCCTTAACAAGCTCATTGGCTTCTAAAACGAATTGATTTCCAACACCGATTAAACCTTCTTGTGTAAAGTCAATAACACTTGATCCTAAAGGATGGTTGTGCCCGTACAAGTGTTGTGTGATTTCAAAGTCTTCAGACAAGGAGTTGTTTGAGGCTAATGAGTCTTCAGGTAATGTAGCTGTTATCGTGTAACTACCTATTTCTGAAGGAACAAATCCGGTATCATAAATCACCGTATCTGATGTTCCCGGCTCAACAGTAAAGGACACAGTAGTACTGGACGTACCTGCACCGGAAATGTCAACCGCGAGATCTTGAGTTTGAGTCACAGCGCCATTATTTTTAATAATCGCGAATATTGTTGTTGATTGAACCTGAGATAATGGAGTTTCATAGAAATCCCAAGCATTATAAATGTCATGAGTATAGAGTTTTTCGATACTCAGTTCATTGTCATAAGGCTCATATAATTCAACGTCGTCAATCATCCAGCCGTATCCACTTCCATATTGGTCGTTGTCAGAATCGTTGATCCATCTGAAACGAATCATAGAAAGGGCAGAATTTGTTACTGGCAATAATATAGCCAAATTGTTTTGAATTGGATCTCCGTTTGTGGCTGCGTCGATATTCACATCTGCTGAAAAAGCAGTCCAAGAGGCTCCACCATCTTCTGAGAATTCCACAAATGTTTGATCATAGTTGAACGCTCGGTATCGCTGATTAAATGTTAAAGAAAGGAACGCAGAGCTTGTTCCAGATAAATCGATGGTATCTGAAGTCACCCACGTATCTTGTGGGTCAATATCAGCATTAAGAAGATGTTGAACACCATTGAAAAAGGCAAAACCGTTGGATGCCGACGTACCAGCCGTTTCCATCCCTCCCATATAATCAACTGCTGAACTTATTCCTGGGTCTGAATTGGTACCGATAACAAAAGTACCCTGACCATTAGATCCAATTTCCCAAGTTGATGGATCAGAAAAATCATCAGACCATATAGGGGTAGATTTTTGATTGGATAAATTCGGTTTGACATTTGTCGATGACTCATTAAAAGGAGCCATTTCAAATATGACATTCGTGTTGTTGGTTTCATTTTTTTGAGACCATAAAGAGCTGGCCGTTAAAGACAAGCATAATAGTAGTAAGTGTTTTTTCATTTTGTTAATTTATAGGTGTGTAAATATACAAAACTCTTAGTAAAATCATCTATCTTTAAGAAACGGCAATTGGTTTCGAACCTCATTAAGCTTTGACTTTTCAATTTGAACTAAAATAAGCCCCTCATCTTTCGAGGTTTTAGAAAGAAGCTCACCCAAAGGACCTATACCACAAGAATCACCAATGTAGGTGTGTTTATTAAAATCAATTCCTACACGATTACATGATAGAACAAAGGCTTGATTTTCAATAGCTCTGGCTTTAAGTAACGCATTCCAATGATTCGCTCTTTTTTCTGGCCAATTGGCTACATATAAAATGATATCGAACAAAGGGTTTCCTTCTATGTCAATTTTATTTGAAGAGAGTTCGGGAAACCTTAAATCATAACAAATTTGAAGATTAATCTTCCAGTTTTTGTAATCAACTATAACCTGGCTTTCACCGGAGTCATAGACTTTGTCTTCACCTGCCAATCCGAAGGATTTTCTTTTGTTATATATGGTTGTTTTACCACAAGACTCTATGAATACTCCTCGATTGTAGTTCTTTCCATTTTCTGAAATGATCAACGAAGTATAAACCGCACAATTGAATTTTGTAGAAATGGTTTTTAAGAAATCGATTCCATTGGACTTTTCCATGGGCTCTGACAAATCGGTGTTCATTGTAAACGAAGTATGAAACATTTCAGGCAGTAGGAGCAAGTCGAGCTCTATTTTGCTATCCAATAGCTGCTGTATCTTCTCGTAGTTTTGAGATTTATTTTCCCAAGCTTGCTCAAACTGTAAAATACCAATAGTTAAATTTTGCATAAAAGGGTTGTTGCTTTTTCAATGGTTTCATTCTGTTTTGCAAAACAAAAACGAAGGATGTTTTTATGCTTATTTTTTTCACTAAAAACAGATATTGGAATTGACGCAATACCAAAGTCTTTGATGAGTTCTTCAGCAAATTCGACATCGTGTTTATTTGTAATGTCTGAATAATCTAATGTTTGGAAATAAGTGCCATCACATGGAAGAATTTTAAATCTGCTGTGTTCAAGACCTTTTCTAAATAGATCTCGTTTGGCTTGGTACATAGAGCCAATATCTTGTAATGAACTTAATTGTAAATACTCGAAAATCACATGCTGACATAGACTATTTACAGAAAAAACCATGTATTGATGTATTTTTTTTATCTCATCCATAATTTTCTTTTCAGCGACAAGGTATCCCATTTTCCACCCAGTAACATGAAGTGTTTTTCCAAAAGAAGATACAACAATTGATTTCGCCCTTAAAGACTCATACAAATGAGCAGATTGGTGATTGTTTTCAAAAGTGATATACTCATATACTTCATCGGACAACAGATAAAGACTCGGATAATGGTCTAATAGTTGACCTAGCCTATGCATGTCAGACTTTGCCCAAGTTCGACCTGATGGATTGTGTGGATTATTGGTGATAATCATCTTGGTTTTAGAAGAAACATATTTGTTTATGAGGTCCCAATCTGGCAAAAAATCAGGTCCAAGAGGAATTCTTACAGGTATACCGTTGCACAATTTTATGGGGGCGATATAACAATCATAACTTGGGTCGAGAATAATCACCTCATCGCCAGGGTGAACAAGTGCTTGAATAGACGTAAAAATGGCCTGTGTTGCGCCAGCAGTAACGAGCAATTCCTCTGAGGTATTTAACTCTCGATGATATGATTTATGAATTAAACCTCCTATTTGATCGAGTAACCCAGGGTGTCCATTAGATGGACAGTATTGATGGATATTTTTTTTAACAGATTTCTCAATAAGTAAGGAAAGTTTTTTGTCAATTGGAAAGTCAGGAAAACCTTGCGAAAGGTTTATCGCACTATGTTCTTTCGCCATTAAAGACATTTTACTAAAAATACTTGTAGTTACTTGAGGAAGTTTAGACATATTGTAAAAATAAAAAAAGGGAGGTAAAACCTCCCTTTTCAATTATAAATGCAACAATTTAGTTTTTAACAACTCTGTAAGTTTTAAAGACGTTAATGTTGTAAATTTTCACAAAGTACACTCCATTTTCAGATAAACTTAAATCAACTGATTTAATTTCATTAGCAGTGATGAAGTTTTTCAATGTGCTTACTATTCTACCGTTTAGGTCTGTGACTTCAACACTAAAGAATCCTTCAGCATCGTTGGCCTGAATAGAGAACGCTCCATTGGTTGGATTTGGATACAATTCAAAGAAACCTAAGTCAGTTTCCATTAAACCTAAGTAATCACAATCTGGATTAACAAATAGCAATACTGTAGATGTATCTGCATCACATACTCCATTCGAAGTTACATATTGATAATTGTAACTACCAGGAATAGAACTTCCAGTGATTGAAGGACTGGTAAGAGATGCTCCTGTTGGATCAATCCATTCTCCTCCTAGGTCTATAGAACCTGAAAGTGATGACAATAGATTGTAAGGCTCATTCATACATACTGTATCTGCTCCATCATTACCCGCAGAAGACGGACCGTATATGATCAATGTTGCGATTGTAGTATCCGCCGCACATGGTGTATTTACGATATAGTAAAAATCATGTGTTCCTTCTGGCAAGAATTGAACAGATGCAATTGAACCGGTAACAAAAGACTCATTAGCAGGGAAACTCCAAGTTCCGAAGTCTTCTCCAGCAGTAATGAATGAATTTAAATCAACCGTTTCGACTGCTCTACATACATTGTCAGAACCGTCAATACCTGGCTCTAAAGAACATGGTAAAACTTCGACAGCATCAACGACATTAGCGCGACCCCAATTGTTTGTTCCTTCGAAAGCGATTTCCAATTGATCAGATGAATCAGCCACGTACAACGTGTCTAAAGTCCACTCAGGCGTATTCACATTGTAAGATGCTATTTCAATCCAAGGCAATGTGTCAGAACCTCTTTTGTACACCTTGGTAATGTTCTGATCTCCTGCCCACAACTCTTGAGCATAAGCAAATATAAGGGCTACACTATCTTGAGATGATACATCAATTCTTGGTGAGGCCAATTTTGCTGTTGACGTCGCACTTGCACTCACGTATCTGGCATTAAGACTTCCTTCAAACGCTGTGTTTACTACACCACCGCTAGATCCCGTTTGGTAAGTCCAGTTATCCGTACCTACTTCGTTGATGTTATACCAACAAACTCTGGTTTCAGAATCATCTTCGAATGTTTCGTTAAATGGTAAGCCGTATGCACCACAATCTGTAGTGAATGAAATCGTACCCCAATCTCCTGGAGTTGTTCCGCAATCAGCAGCAACATAGAAATCATAGCTTGTATTACCGTCTAATCCAGTAACCACACCAACAGTATCTGTAACGTTTAATGTACCAGTTTCTGTTCCTGTTCCAGGAGTAAATCCAGGGGCACCGTATTCGATTATCCAAGCTGTTTCAGAACCATTGGCATTCCATGACACTTCAACACTGTTATCCGTAAGGTCGTTGATGACCAAATCAGTTGGGCCAGCAGCACTTCCTACAGTCAAATAATAGACGTTAGAAGAATCAGTATTTCCATCAACAACGATGATTTCATATGTGCCTGGTGATAAATCTGTTGGAGCAGGTCCAGCAGCACCACCATCAACGATAAATGAATAAGGTACAGCTCCACAATCAACAGAGTCAATTGCAAATGAACCATCAGATCCTGTATTACAAGTTGCATCAACAGAAGACAAGTATACATTTACACTTGAAACGTGAACAACAACTTCTTCAGCGTCAGCGCTGTAACAACCATTGTTGTCACTTGTCGCATAAAAAGAATAATCTCCTGCCGTGTTGGCATCTGGTAACACCGTTGTTCCAATTGCTTCAGCCGGAGACCCGTTTGCAACAACAGTACCCCCCGTAGCTGCATCAAACCAAGTAACATCACAACTTTGAATCGCCTCGTAACGAATTAATCCGTTCCAAATTCTACCACCGGTAGTCGTTCCGAAGTTACAATTGAATAATCCAGTACCACCGTGACCTTCTAACACTTCTAAATTAGCATCCGTCGCAACGACAGCTCCAAGTCCATTAGTACCTGAAGTATAATTTACACCCACACCTTGCACAGCGATATGGAAAGAATATGTTTCGCCTTGAGGAATGGTAATGTCAACAGGGACAGGAATGTCAGAATACGTTGTTGCTGAAGTTCCTACGTTGGTAGCTGTTCCGACAAGTAACCATCCAGCTCCAGTCGGATCGATATTTGATCCAGGGACATCAAGGTAATTATCTTGTCGATAATACACGTCAATGTTTGATGCTGTTCCAAAATCAAGATTCATTGCGAAGTTTGAAATGGTTGTTTCCTGGAGTGCGGTGACTGCAAACATGTTTGCACTGGCACCATTGTTATCTGCCATTGTGGTTAAAAGCGAGTCTAAACCAAGCACTTGGCCAACTGCTTCTATAGAAACACTTGTTTCACCTATACACGCATAAAAGTCTGATGTTTCGACAATTGCAGAGAAAGGAACCAAAGTTTCGGTAGTATTTATGGTGACGTTAATTGGACTACTTTCTAAGGAAGCATCATCCATAACTACAACACTATAAGTCCCAGCTGTAAGCTGAGGTGCAGGACCAAAGGTTCCGCCATCCACAGAAAAAGTAAACGGTGCAGTTCCACATTCTACTGTTTCAATGGAGAATGTACCATTACCATAATCTGTACATGTTTCGTCTTGTGCAAGTAAAGATACATTAACATCAGTCACGTTTACAGTGATTGGGAATGGGTTACTTTCACACCCGTTATTTATTTGTGTAACCCAAAAGTCATAAGATCCTGTTGTAGCTACAGGCATTACGTCTGTACCAACTGCCTCGAACGGTGAACCTGTTCCAAGATATGTTCCTCCAGGAAGGTCGTACCAATTTAAATCATTGAATACAGTTCCAGGTATAAAATAATCTAAAGTATTTCCATAAACACCGCTGACAACAGCCGTTCCAGAGGCATCAACAAGGTCAAAAGAAACCTCATTTTGGAAACTTCCAGGATTCCACGTTGCAGTCAAAGTAGAGCCTTCAGGAGCATCAAAAGTTTCAGTAGCATCACTACCAGTAAGAATTGTTGCACCTACTAATACCGGCACACCATCAGCATAAATCGTAATGGCATTGCCATTCCAACCATCTCCCCATGAGTCAACCATGTTCAATGTGAAGGTTGTAGGCACACCAGAAGGACTTGCTTCAGCATCCAATAAAATTGATGCAGAACCTCCACAAGCTGCAAGAACTGAATCTGCAGTAAAAGGGGTAGAAGGTATCACCGTATTAATGGTTTCAATAACCACTGTTATGGGTGAACTTTCTAATGTCGCATCATCTTGTACAACAACAAGGTATGTTCCTGCGGTTAAGTCAGTAGGAGCTGGTCCGAATGCACCACCATCAACTGAAAATGAAAATGGAGCCGTACCACAATCAACATTGGTAATAGAGAATGTTCCGTCAGCGGTTCCAGTACATGTTTCACCAACTGCTGTAAGATCAACATTTACATCTGTGATGTCAATTACAAGTTCAACGGCTGCACTTTCTGTACATGCAACTCCTGTTTGTGTAACATAAAAACTGTAGCTTCCTGTAGATGCTGTCGGCATCACAGTTGTTCCAACTGCTTCTAATGGAGATCCAGTTCCTAAAAGAGTTCCTCCTGGAGCATCATACCAAGATAAAGTGTAAGGCCCAATTGAAGGTACAGTGTAATTAATGGCATCGTCAACAACGCCACTAAAAACAACAACCCCATTATTATCAGTTATATTGAAGCTTATTTCTGAAGCAAAACCTCCTGCAAGCCAAGATGCACTAATTAAATCACCTTCATTTACAGCAAATGTTTCAGAATTAAACCCCCCTTGTGCATTAGTAATTCCAAAAGGACCATAAGTAATACCACCAACATCTAAAGTGATTTCATGTCCGTTCCAACCATCTCCCCAGGAGTCGAACATATTAATAGTATATGTGGAAGAAGGGTCTGCCCCTAGCGCTTCCAATGGAATTGATGTTCCACCACCACAATAAGATTGAGGAGACACCACCACGGGCTCATCACACTGCGCGTGATACAACGAAACACTCGAAATTACGCCAAGTGCTAAAAGTAAAATTTTTTTCATGTAGGTTTGTATTTAGTATTTCAGCTAAAATATGAAATTAATGTGAGATGTTAAATTAAATGTTCACTAAATTTGCTGCTTAAACATTTCAATATGGATTTAAAAAATAAAAAGGC
>Ga0115559_1001566_pt1 | contig 15036 bp, 10 predicted proteins | sample COGITO_mtgs_1105_3_FD_87281 | JGI IMG/M metagenome (GOLD analysis project Ga0115559, IMG submission 87281) | Pelagic marine microbial communities from North Sea - COGITO_mtgs_110506 | ecosystem: Environmental > Aquatic > Marine > Epipelagic | place: Germany:Helgoland, sampling site Kabeltonne... | reverse complement strand
TTTCGCAGCGCCGCCCAATACGATGTGCAAACCGGTCAGCCAAGCAATACTTCTTTGCTAAGGCGCTTGTTGATGGTGCTTATCTGGCTGGCACTGATCATCAGCGCCGCACGCCCCCAATACATCGGCGAGCCGGTGCAGCTACCCACCAACGGTCGTGACCTGATGCTGGCCGTGGATATCTCGGGCTCCATGGGCACCGAAGATATGGACGTGGGTAACACGCTGGTTAGCCGCCTGCTGGTGGTCAAAGCGGTGGTGGGTGACTTCGTTGAGCGCCGGGTGGGCGATCGTCTTGGTCTTATTCTGTTTGGTAGCAAGGCCTATCTGCAAACCCCCCTGACCTTTGATCGAAAGACCGTTCGCACCCTGCTCATGGAAACGCCGCTGGGTATCGCTGGCGGCAAGACCGCCATTGGTGACGCGATTGGCCTGGCGGTGAAACGCCTGCAATCACGACCCGCAGACAGCCGAGTGTTAATTTTACTGACTGACGGCCAGAACAATATTGGTGAGGTTACGCCCTTGCAAGCGGCAAAAATCGCTGCCCAGGAAGGCGTCAAGATTTATACCATCGGCTTTGGTGCTGAGGAAATGCAAATCCCCGGCTTGTTGTTCAATCGCACCGTCAACCCGTCGTCAGAACTGGACAGCCAAACCCTGATTGAAATTGCCGAGCTCACCGGCGGCATCTACCAACGAGCCCGCAGTGCCGCAGAACTGCAGGCAATCTACACAGTTCTGGATGAGCTCGAACCTATCGAACAGGATCAGGAAACCTTTCGACCGGTCATGTCATTGTTTTACTGGCCGCTGGCGCTGGCACTCCTGGCCAGTGTACTCCTGATTGTGACCCATCCGGTGATGCTCAGCGGCTGGCAATCGCTGTTTCGGCGCGGTCTAGATGGCGGCGCCAACGGGGAGCCAAACCGATGATAGACACACTGATGCTCAACCTAGCCGCAGACTTTCACTTCCTGCGACCCAACTGGTTCTATGCCCTGATACCTGCCTTGCTGCTCTTCGTCCTGGTTAAACGCCGACAGCATCAGGGCTCCAGCTGGGAACAAGCCATTGATGCCAGTCTACTGCCTTACCTTTTGGCTTTGCCCACCCAGACCGGCAGTCGACGCCTGTTGAACCTGCTGTTAGTTGGCTGGCTGCTGGCGATAATCGCCCTTGCCGGTCCCGTGTGGCTGAAAACCCCACAACCGGTACACGAGCGTGAAGACGCACTGGTGATCATCCTGGATTTAAGCCGTTCCATGTATGCCATCGACATCAAACCGAATCGTCTGGTGCGCGCCCAACGCAAACTTCAAGACCTGCTGACGTTGCGCAAAGAGGGCGTCACCGCTCTGATCGCTTACGCGGGCGATGCCCATACCGTGTCGCCCCTTACGGATGACGCTAATACCATCAGTGAGATGCTGCCTGCCGTGACGCCGGAAATTATGCCCGCACCCGGCAGCCAACTGGCACCCGCCTTGAATCTCGCCGTGCAATTATTTACCGACGCCGGTGTCGCCTCTGGCCGTATACTGCTGCTCACCGACGAGATTCGCGACATTGCCGAATCCCAGGCCATCGCTCGCGAACATCGCATGGCCTACCCCATATCGGTCATGTCAGTGGGTACCGCTGCGGGCGCACCCATTGATGGCAGTAAATTACTCCGCGATGGCGGCTACCTGAAAGACTTTCAAGGCAATCTGGTCATTCCTAGGGTTAACCTGTCTGCCATGCAAGGCTTCGCCCAGGTTGCCGGTGGGCGCTACAGCCCCATGACCCTCACCGATGAAGACTTAGACTATTTATTGGCCGACGAAGTAGTGTCCTCGACGACAGATTTCCGCGAACTGGAACGCGACTTCGACGTCTGGTTCGAAGAAGGCCCTTGGCTCGTGCTGCTGCTACTGCCGCTGGCGGCTTTGTGCTTTCGCCGGGGCTGGCTGTGGAGTCTACCGCTGTTATTGATCCTGCCCCAGGAACGGGCCGAGGCTTCCCTGTGGGACGACCTCTGGGCGACCCGCGACCAGCAGGCCCAACAAGCCTTGAATCAGGGCGATGCTGCCACGGCTGCGAGCCTGTTTAAGGACGAGGCCTGGCGCGCCGCCGCCCGCTATCGCAGCGAAGACTACGCCGGCGCGGCCAATGACTATGCTCAGCAGATCAATGAAACATCCGGCAGTGAGCAATCCGGCAGTAGCGATGATGCCTACAACCTTGGCAACAGCCTCGCCCGCCTAGGCGAGTATGAGGATGCTATTAAAGCCTATGAGCAAGCCCTGGCGCGGAATCCGGATGACGCAGACGCCGCCGCTAACAAGCAGTTGATCGAAGACATTCTGCAGCAGCAACAAGACCAGGAGTCCTCTGAAGACGGCGACGAACAAGACTCCGAAGACGAATCATCAGACCAGGATTCAGAACCCGGCGACCCTAACGACCAGGAGCAGTCTGACAGCGACCAATCCGCCGATGAGGACGGCGAACCGCAGGATGATGAGAGCACCGAGGCTGAGCCACAACAGCCCGCTGATCAAGATCAGGCAGCCAAGGACCCGAAGATGGCCGAGGAAGACACTCAACCGCTGGATGATGAAGAACGTCAGGCCCTGGAAAACTGGCTCCGCAAGGTCCCTGATGATCCCGGCGGCCTGCTGCGGCGCAAATTCGAGACGCAATATTCCGACCGACTTAGACAAGGCAGATCAAACAACAATGGCAATCAATCTAACTGGTAGCACCGAGAGTCTCGGTACCCACAAGTCATCTAGCAGGTCCAGATTTCGGCCACAGGCTCGCCTGGCCAACCTCCTGCTGGCCCTGACCCTGCTGCTGACAAGCTTCGCCTCCGTGGCCAGCCTGACCACTTCCGTTGACCGCCGACAGGTCTCCGATGCCGACCTGCTGGTATTGAAAGTGCGGCTGGAGAATGCCGGCACCAACACGGCACCTGACTTCAGCGTCCTGGAACAGGACTTTGAAATCATCAGCGTCAAGGGACCACAAAGTACCAGTCGTACCAGCATCATCAACGGCAATACCACCGCCGAAGTCTATGTACTTTGGGAGCTGTCATTACGGGCCCGGCGCCTGGGTCAACTCATCGTGCCATCCTTGTACGCCGGTCGCGATCGGTCTTCGCCGATCGTCGTTGAGGTAGTTCGCCAGACTGCCGAGATGCGCCGTCAAGCCAGCCAGTATGTGTTCTTCGAAACCACTGTCGACCGGCAAGAGACTTATGTTCAAGGGCAGCTGCTGTATACGGTTAAATTATTCTACGTGGATGCGGTCTCCGGCGACTTTCCGGCGCCACCGGCCCTCAGCGATGCGCTCATCGAACCTCTCGGTGGCGAACAGCGCTATGAAACCCTGGTCAACAATCGGCGCTATTATGTCCTCGAGAAGCGCTATGCCATCTACCCACAGAAGAGCGGCGAACTCACCATTCCTCGCGAAACCTTTGCTGGCTCCCGTGGCAGTAACCGGTTTTTCTCCACCGGGGAACGGGTTATGGCCATTTCAAACCCCCATACCATCAACGTTCAACCCAAGCCTGCGAGCTTTCCCGACGCTAACTGGCTACCGGCCAAGGGGCTTGTCCTCACCGACGCGTGGAGTCAGACGCCGCCAAACTTCACCGTTGGCGAGCCCATCAACCGCACCCTGACCCTCACGGTGGAAGGCGTTGCCGGTTCTTTGTTGCCGCCCATGCCGCCATTAACCATTGACAATGCCAAGACCTATGAAGATCCACCCACGGTCACTGAAGCCGCCACCACCAATGGCATCGTTGCGACTCAGACTTATACCATAGGCATCGTGCCCACTGCCGCAGGCTCTCTCGAACTACCAGCTATTCGCCTATATTGGTGGAATACCGAGACTGACGCCCTGGCATACAGCGAACTGCCCGCCGCCAGCTTTACGGTCAAGGCCTCGACCAGCACCCCAACCAGCACTCCCAGCTTGACGCCGGTGGTGCCGCCTGCGGCGGTTGCGGCAGCTAGCAACGCATCCCCACAGCCGCAAAGCCGCTGGGCGCTGATCAGTCATGTGCTCGTGGTGGTCTTCGCCCTGCTGTGGCTGATCACGCTGGGCCTCTGGTGGCGCAGTCGGCAAACGCATAGACAATCGAAGCCCGAGACCCCATCGATTGCGACCCCTAACACGGCACCATTGACCCAACTGACTCACGCTTGCCGTCAAGGACAGGCCAGCGCCGCCCGCCAGGCACTGTTTCTATGGGGCATTGAGCAAGACCCCTCGATTAATTCGTTACATGAACTGGGACTGCATCTGCAGAGCCCGGCGCTGATCACCGAGATCAACAACTTGGAGCGCAGCATCTATGCCGAGGGCAACCACGAGGAATGGGATGGTAGTGCGTTATTGAATATCGTCAAGACCCTTCGCCAGCGCCCTAAGACGCCGAAGCAGCAGACCAGTTTGATGCCCACCATGAACCCTGGCGGCAGATAGCCTGCAGACCTTGATGCCCAACGTCCGGTGCAGCTCACCGGACGTTGGCCCTTGAAGACCGGCGCTGAGCAGCAGAACCTACAGGCTCTTTGACACCACTTCGAACACATCCTTGGACAAGTTCTCGATATCGAGAATACGCTGCAAGTGTTGCCGCATCAGATCCTGACGAGCTGTGTCATACTTACGCCAGCGAGTCAGCGGACTCAGAATTCTGGCAGCCACCAACGGATTGATACCGTTCAGTTCAATCACACAATCTGCCAGGAATTCGTAACCTGAGCCACTCTTGTCATGGAAGTTGACGTTGTTCTGAAACGCGAAAGCGACAATCACTGATCGCAAGCGGTTCGGATTTTTCCAGGTAAAGGCCGAGTGCTGCATCAACGCTTTCACCCTTTCCAGGGCTCCGGGCAATGGGCTTGACGCCTGCAGACTAAACCATTGATCAATGACCAGGGCCTCATCGCTCCAGCGCTCATAAAATTTCGTCAGGGCTTCTTCCTTGGCTTGCTGTGCCAACGGCGCCGCCGAGTTTACTAAGCTGCGAATGGCAGCGCTGGTATCGGTCATGCAGTTAGCTGATTTAAATTGAGCCACTGCCAAGGCCACCATCTCCGTATCATCCGGCACCATCAGGTAAGCCAGGGCAACATTCTTCAGGCTTCGGCGAGCGCATTCCTGGGCGCTCACATCAAAGGGCTTGTCGTCCTGATTGAGCTTATACACCGCCAGTAAAACCCCGGCAAGCTGAGTCGCAATGGCCAATCGAACCGCTTCTCGAGCGGCATGAATCGCATCCACATCGGCCACTACCACGAGCTCTGCCAGATAGGTTTCAGACGGCAGCACCAGCATCTCGGCGATCACCGCCTTGTCAAAGGCCAGATCAAGGTGCCGCTCAACAGCCTGATCAAGATTACTTTCGAAAGCCTTAATCAAACGCGGGTCGACCTGTACTGATTGCCCGGCTTGAAGCTGCCCAACCACTTCCTGGATCACATCAACGGCCAGGCGCTGAGAGGCTTCCCAACGATTGAAACCATCAGCGTCGTGACTCATCAGAAACATCAACTCGTCTCGAGAGTAGTCAAACTGCAGCTTCACTGGCGCCGAGAATCCCCGCAGCAGGCTGGGCACTGGTTTTTCACTGACATTGGTGAACACAAAACTTTGCTGCGCCTCAGTCAAATTCAGCACTACGGTTTGCTGACGCCCCTCATTTTTCACGTTTGCAACTTGTGAGATTTGGCCCACCGCAGCTTCCGCCAGCGTTAACGGCATATCCGCGCCTTCGCTATTCAACAGGCCAACAGCCAAGGGCATGTGGAAAGGTAATTTTGTCTTCTGCCCAGGCGTTGGCAAACAGCTTTGGGTCACATTCAGCGTATAAGTCTGCAGGTCGGGATCAAACTGGCTCTTAATCTTCAGTGCGGGCGTACCTGCTTGAGAATACCAGCGCCGAAACTGCGTCAGATCAGTCTGGCTGGCATCTTCCATGGCCTTCACAAACTCTTCCGTGGTCACGGCCTGACCATCATGTCGATCAAAATACAGGTCAGTGCCGCGGCGAAACTGTTCAGACCCCAACAGGGTTCGAATCATGCCCACCACCTCGGCACCTTTCTCGTACACGGTGGCTGTATAAAAATTATTAATTTCGATATAGGCGTCTGGCCGAATCGAGTGCGCCATGGGGCCCGCGTCTTCCGGAAACTGGGCGCCACGAAGGCCGGCCACATCGTTGATTCGACAGACCGTCGGCGAACCCATGGCGGCGGAAAATTCATGGTCACGCAATACGGTAAAGCCTTCTTTCAGACTCAACTGAAACCAATCACGACAGGTGACCCGGTTACCCGACCAATTATGGAAGTACTCGTGACCCACCACAGCTTCTACGCGCTGATAGCCCTGGTCAGTGGTGGTGTCGGGGCGCGCCAGCACACAAGAAGTATTAAAGATATTCAGGCCCTTGTTTTCCATGGCACCCATGTTAAAGCTCTCGACGGCGACGATCATGAAGATATCCAGGTCGTATTCACGGCCATAAGCTTGCTCGTCCCAGCGCATGGAGTTCTTCAAGGCCAACATGGCGTAATCCACCTTGTCGATATTGTGCGACTCCGTAAAGATCTGCAATTTCACTTCCCGGCCGCTCATGGTCACGAAGGTATCGTCCACGTGTTGCAGGTCACCGGCCACCAGCGCGAACAGATAGGCGGGTTTCATGAAGGGGTCTTCCCAGGTAACCCAATGGCGCTCGTCATCTTCGCCGCGCGCTATGTCGTTACCGTTAGACAATAGAATCGGGTAACGCTTTTTCTCGGCATTAATCGTGGTGCGATACTTTGACATGACGTCAGGTCGATCAAGGTACCAGGTGATATTGCGAAAGCCCTCGGCCTCACACTGAGTGCAGAACATATCGCCCGACTTATACAGTCCCTCTAGGGCCGTATTGTCCTGAGGTTTAATTTCCACCTGGGTGCGCAAGGTGAAGGTGTCGGGCACACTATACAACGTCAGACAATCCGTCTCACGACCATACTCATTGGAGCCTAATTCCTGGCCATCAATGGCGATGGATTTATTCACCAGCTCAGCGGCGCCGTTCAGCACTAGGTCGCTGACTCCAGCAATGGCGTCAGGATTCTTGCGCACGTTTAATGTCGCGGTCACCAGAGTCACGTCTTCATTGATCTCAACGTGTAATTCCGTCGTGTCGATCAAATAGGGCGGGACCTGATAGTTCTTGAGTTCGATGGCTTTAGGTTGGCCTTCTTGCATGCAGAGATACCCGGATAGGTGGTCATTTGAGAGACCCGTATCTTAACACCTGCCGGCAATGATAACAGCGACTATGGATGGTTATTGGGGTACTAAGCACTGACCTCGATATCATAGCCGGTGTATTTGCGCAGATTGATCACGCCCGTATCAAATATCAGATACTGACCCTTGATCCCTTGCAGCACGCCACTCACCTCGGGGGTCTTTTCCAGGTTCATGGATTTGACCTTTTCCGGGTATTGTTGCACCGGATAGTTAATCGCCAGGGGCTCAACATCAAGAATCGGCATCACTGCGTTCAGGCCATGGGTGGCCTGCAGCGCCTCAATTTCAGTTTGTACCAGCGGATACAGTTCATCGCGCAGCGCCACCAGATCCAGCGGCTCGCCGCTACTCTTGAGCATACGTTGCCAGTGGGTCTTATCACTGACGTGGGCCTTGTACAGCACCTCAACAAAGCCTGACAGCTGACGACTGGCGACGCGCATGATGGGGAGCGCCTGAACTGCGCCCTGGTCGAGCCAGCGGGTTGGCAGCTGGCTCGGCCGTGTAATGCCCACCTTAATACCACTGGAGTTCGCCAAGTAAACAATATGCGACTGCATGCAAAACTCTTCGCCCCAGGCCGGCTCACGACACGTGCCCTTATCGTAATGGCACCGCTCCGGGCTCATCACGCACAGGTCACATTGCGCCAGGCGTTGCGAACACGGGTAGCAATAACCCTGGCTGAAAGACTTTTTACTGGCGCGCCCGCAGTGCTGGCACCTGATCTCACCATGCCACTTCAGGGTTAACTGCTGACCGATATAGGGGTTGAGGGGAAAATCGTCTTGGTCGACGAAATTCAATCCATAGCCCACAGGATCGGTGTGTGTCACTGTCATTTTTCGTAGGAATCCGCGCATGGGCGGAGTGTACGGGTTGGCGCCTTAGAAGGCAAAAACCTTGAGGCCTGCCGCACCGAAACATCAGCCTCACCGAAACGTCTGTCTCACCGACACCATCAGCCTCACCAAAACATCAGCGCGACTGGCCAGCGTCCCGCAGCTTGACACCGGCCACAACCAGCAGGCCGAAGCCACCGCCCGCCAGCAGACCACCCAGGTGCGCCCAGTTGGCGAGGTTACCCAGACCCAACAGATCAAACAGGCCGCTGAAGCCGAACACCAAAAAGCCGAGCATAAAAATATAGATACTATTGGCCAACCCCATATCCCGCGACGGCAACAGGCGACTCCACACCAGGCTGTAAGCCAACAGGCCAAACACCACGCCCGACATACCGCCAAAAAAGCCCGGCCCCGTCATCGCATATTGCAGTAAATTCGAACCCAGGGAACTCACCAGCACCAGCAGCAACAGCAACAGACCATTGTTAACCTGTTCGATGCGGCGGCCGATTTCCCAAAACCACAGCATATTGAATACCAGGTGCAGAATACCGAAGTGCAGGAACATGGGCGTCAGCAACCGCCAGTATTCGCCACTGGCCAGGGTCATGGGCAAATCCACAAAATAGACTTTGTTGCCCACCACAGAGAACTGCAGGAGACTCAAGGCCTCGAACCAGCCATCCACATCGCCGTCGTCAATGCCCAAGGTAACGGGAAATAGCAGCGCCGTCAGCACTATCAGCCCAAATGTGACGGGCACTCGCCACACGGCGTTCAGCAAGTTCTGCAACAGACTGGAGCGCCGACGGGCCGCGGGCCCAGCCTGCAGCGACAATTCGCCTTGTGAGAAGGCGGCATAATAAGCTCGCACCCGCTGCGCGTCGACGTCGTCAGCCACCCACAATTCCTGCAAATCACCGGCTTCGTTGATTCGGTGCCGAATACTCTGCTGATACAGAAAGCTGGAAAACAGCGCCAGATCCACCTCTCTGTCGATTTGCAGGGCAAGGATCATGCAACCACCCAGGGGTTAGCGCATAAGCATTTGAACGCGGAGACAATGGACAATGGTTTTCCTTGGCGGGCGCAAGTTGTAAACTGTTGACCATATTACCATTCGCCTGAGTTACGGGAACTTAAAAAAGCATGGAAAACGCTGATTATCAGGTCTTGTCCCAATTAAGTCAGTGGATTGCCGCCGGCGAGACCTGCTGGCTCTGCACCGTGGTCAAAACCTGGGGCTCTTCACCCCGACCTGTCGGCTCTTTACTGTGCTGTAACAGCACCGGTGAAATGGCCGGCTCCTTGTCTGGCGGTTGTGTCGAAGACGACCTGCTGGAAAAGCTCCGCCAAGGCGCCTTGGCGCGTGATAAGCCCGCCATGCTGGTGTATGGCGCCACCGATGAAGACCAGGTGCGGTTTAATCTGCCCTGTGGTGGCCAGTTACATATCATTATCGAGCCTTTTATCGACCAGCGACATCTCCAGAGCTTGCAGCTCATCATCAGCCGCCTGGCAGCCCGGGAATGCACCGAGCGCCTGGTGGATATCAGCACCGGCGATATGCAAGTCACCGAGCAACCCCGTTTTAAACACCTGACATTTGACGGCGATTGCAGTCAAACCGACGTGCCCGAGGGCACCACGCTGGCACAGACCTACGGTCCCCGCTATCAGCTATTCCTGATCGGTGCCGGCCAGGTCTCCATGTATGTGGCCAATATCGCTCGCACCTTGGACTACCAAGTGCTGGTGTGCGATCCCCGGCCCGAGGTGCTGGCCCAGTGGCCCGTGGAAGGCGTGCAGTTGATTAGCGAAATGCCCGATGATGCCGTCAGACGCTATGCGAACGATCCCTTCTCCGCCATTATTGCTTTAACTCATGATCCACGCATCGATGATATGGGTTTGATGGAAGCCTTGAAAACTGAGGCGTTTTTCGTGGGCGCTATGGGCTCCACCCGCACTTCGGCAAAACGCCGCGAACGTCTGTTGCAGCTGGAACTCACCGGCGCTGAGATTGACCGGTTACATGCGCCCGTTGGCCTGCCCATTGGCAGCAAAACCCCAGCAGAAATTGCCGTGGCGATCCTCGCCCAGCTTACGGCCTTGCGCAACCAGCGAGACCAAAATGTGGCGGCCGACTTTCGCCCCCATTTAGCCATTAACCAATAGCCATTAACCACTAGCCGCAGCGCGGCAGATCCATCAGACTAGCCCCAGGTTCGAGGCTAAAAATTTGACAGGGCGCGCTTTCACTGCCCATTTGAGCTCATCACAAGCGTCATCATTGACCCAAGGAGTTTCCATGATTGGTGGCATTATTCTGGCAGCAGGCAGCAGCAGACGCTTTGGTGACGACAAGCGCAAACAAACCTTATCTTCGGGGCAAAGCGTTCTCGAAGAATCCATTCATAAAGCAGCCAGCGTTCTCGACAAGGTACTGGTGGTCTTGCGCTTCGGCGACCGCGAGTTCGCCCAGCAGCTAAGCAGCAGCATCGACAATGATCAGGTTGAATATTATCTAGCGCCAGACTCTGCCAAGGGTATGGCCCATAGTCTGGCTAACGCTATTCACAAGGTGCACGACTGGCAGGGCGCGCTGGTCTTTCTGGGCGACATGCCCTTTGTACAGGCCGAAACTATCGAGTCAGTGCTTGGCGCCTACGAGTTTCACAAGGCAAGCCAACCCATTGTCGTGCCCTGTAAAAATGGTGAACTGGGGCATCCGGTACTGTTTGATGCAGCCTACTTCGATGAGATCGAAGCCCTCACCGGTGACCGTGGTGCCCGCCCGGTGATTGATGCGCATCTCGACAAGGTCCACAAAATCGATCTTGAGGATCCCGGCGTATTACGTGATATTGATACGCCGGCAGACCTGCGGCCTTAACTGCAGTGGTGGTCTTTTAGCGACACTTTTTGCTCTAGCTGTGCGCCACAGTTTTTCAAAAAAATCTGCCGCTAGTCTTTGCCAAAAGGCACTGGCGGCCCCAGCCAATCAGGACTCGCCGAGTCGGCTGGCCCAATCCAGTTTGCTACGACAAACGCCATAGAAGTTATGTCCTGGTGGGTGAATCAGCTTGAGCTTCGCTTGTTTCTTGCGCACCAGCAGCGACTCACCAGGCTCTATCTCGAACTCCAGCTGGGAATCAAAACTGATCTTGGCATTGGTACCAATATGGGAGCCCACTACGATCTTGATTTCAGCGCCGCCGGGAATCACCAAGGGCCGACTGTTAAGCGAATGGGGAAACATGGGTACCAGTACAATCGCATCCAGACTGGGGTGCATGATCGGCCCCCCTGCTGACAAAGAATAGGCAGTCGAGCCCGTGGGCGACGAAATAATCAGGCCATCGGAGTGCTGGTTATAGACAAAAGCGCCGTCTACGTACAAATCAAATTCCAACATTCGTGGCATCTGTGCCGAATGAATCAATACCTCATTCAGCGCACAGGGCACTTCTTTATTGCCGTTGATGCTGACTTCACCTTCCAGCAGAAAGTGCTCCTCCACCGTGTAGTCACCAGCCAGTACCTGGCTGAGTTTCACATCAATATCATCGGGAGATATATCCGCCAGGAATCCCAGCCGACCACGATTAACCCCAAGAATCGGCACCCCATGGGGCGCAAAGGTACGCGCCGCGCCCAGAATATTGCCATCACCGCCCACGGCGATCACCAGGTCACAAAGACCCGCCATCTCATCTTGGCTATAATAAGGCCCCAACTGATCACCGAGCAGCGCATGAGCGGTATCTTCCATGACTATCTCAATATCACGGGCGCGCAGCAATCGCTGAACTCGGCGCAATGAGTCCAGCACCAACTCGCTGCCACTTCTGGCTACCAGCCCTACCCGTTTGAATTTAATCATCACATGTCACCCATCGTTAACGCTCAGTTCGCGCTAGCAGGCACTGCTTGCCCACTATAAGCGGCTTTATACAGGTTATTGATCCCGCCCGCGAGTATCTCCCGCCTATTATGACCCACCGCCCACCATCAACCCACCCTCCTCAAAACACGACTTATTGACCTGCTGAGGACTCAAGGCCTTGCAAATCTGTCCGCAACACCCAAAACTAGGTCTAGACACGCGGTGTTGGGACTGTAACCCGTGATAGACACGTCAACCCAACGGGATCAGCGTTGAACGTCAGAGACAGGCAAGAGACAGACAAGAGGCAGGCACTATGAACTCATCGATTCAGCAGCGCTATCACGAAGAGCTGGCACAAGAGAGTAATATCAAGGAAATCGCCAACGCCGGCTCGCTCTGGCAGGCCATTCGCGCGGAGGTCAAAGCCCGGGCCGAATTTGAACCCATTATGGCCACCTTTTTCCAAACTACCGTACTTAACCACGACACCCTGCAAGGCTGCCTGAGCTTTCTGCTCGCCACTAAGCTCGACAGCAGTGTGGTGTCTAGCATGGCGATTCGCGAGATTATTGAAGAGGCTTTCAACTCCGAGCCCTCTATCATTCACGCCGCCGAAATCGACATCAAGGCCACCCGTGATCGCGACCCCGCCTGCAACAGCTACTCTACACCCTTGTTGTTTTATAAAGGCTTTCAGGCCCTACAGGTTTACCGCATCGCCCACTGGCTGTGGAGTCAAAAACGTCACTCCCTGGCGTTCTTCCTGCAAAACCAATTAAGCAGTATTTTTACCGTGGATATCCACCCCGCCGCCAAGATCGGCTGTGGCGTCATGTTTGACCATGCTACCGGACTGGTGATCGGCGAAACCGCCGTCGTCGAAGATGACGTCTCCATACTCCATGGCGTCACGCTCGGGGGTTCGGGCAAAGACTCCGGCGATCGCCACCCGAAAGTTCGCCGCGGCGTTTTGATCGGCGCGAACGCGTCGATTATCGGTAATATTGAGATCGGCGAAGGCGCCAAGGTCGGTGCCGGCAGCGTCGTCATGAAAGACGTACCACCCCACGTCACCGTCGCCGGCGTACCCGCCGTGATCGTCGGCACACCCCATTGCGACAACCCCGCGTTTGATATGGAACAAGACTTGGAATAGACGCATAAAGAAAGTGCGCAGCACTTTTTTATGCGTTTGAGCGTGGACGCTTTAACCGCGCTCAAGAGACGCTCAAAAAGAAAGCGCAAAGCGCTTTTTTAGTGCGGCTAAAGGCAGAGCTTTAACTGCCGTCAGGACCGCATAAAGAAAGTGCAAAGCGAGCGGGCTTTATGGCCAGCAAAAACGCGGACGCATAACCACATCCGCGCTCCTCGCCGAATTGCATCCACAGACTACACTTCATCCTTCAAGAACCCATAACCTCGCCGGCCCTGCTCGCCGCCGGTGTGCAGGGCAACGATTCGCGTACCCGCATCAATCTCACCCTGAGCGAGCATCTGGCTCAGCCCATAAAACAACTTGCCGGTGTACACTGGATCTAACAGCATTCCATGGCGGCGCTGCCAGTCAAGGATGAAGTCTTGTAGATACGTCGGGCATTTGGCATAGCCGCCACAGTGAAAGCGGTGATCAATCGACCAGTTCCGTGCCAACGGTGAAGGGGGACTTGTCGCGGCGATTAACGCCTCAACGTCAGCTTCCAAACTCGATTCCGCTCCCGATTCCGCACCCGTACCTTTCAACACCGAAATTCCCAGCACCTTCACTGCTGGGGGTAACGCCGCTGCAATGCCAGCCAATGTGCCACCGGTACCGACTGGCAGCACAATCAGATCCGCAGCCGGGCTCAAGCGCGCCAACTCCTCGACAATTTCAGCCGTGCCGCGAACCGCCAGCCCGTTAGTGCCACCCTCTGGAATCAATAAACAATTCGTCAAGCCCCCTTGCAACACCGCCAAAAACTCTGGTTCATGCCGGCGGCGATAGTCGCCCCGTGAGATAAACTGCAACTGCATACCCCGCGCCTCAGCATCGAGCAACATCATTGACAATTTTACCGGGCGTTCACCACGCACAATACCAACGGTGCTGAAGCCCTGCTCTGCGCCCACTTGCGCCAGCGCAGCCAAATGGTTCGACCAGGCGCCGCCAAAGCTGGCCAGGGTGGTATAGCCCTGTTCACGGGCGAACTCGAGGTTGTACTTGAGTTTGTAGTACTTATTGCCGTGGGGCCGAAGTGCCGCCAGGCAAATGATTTCAAGCTCACGACCGGCGACAACACAGCGATGCTTTACGCCAACTGACGGAGATTCCATGATGATCTACTGCACTGTTTGGGAAGAGGTCGGTAACAGCCTAGCAGTATAGCAAGTCTCAAAGTCATCACGATAAAACCATTGTCTTGAATCCATGAGCACTGTCACAGTGAGGCGATAGTGAAGCACTCTCGCGTTTTGCGATATCATCAACGACCACGACCCAGCGCAGCCCGACTCAGCGGCAAGACCCGCGGGTGGAACAGTAAGCCTTGAACGAAGGGGCCTGAGTGTTCAATATGATCTACGGAAACCTAAACGCGGCACCTAGCTCGCTTGAGCGCACTCTAACGGGACGCACCGACGCTGCCGGACCGAAATGGCCAGATCTAAATAGCCAGATCTAAATAGCGAGACCCTAGGGCACCACAGCCTATCACTTAAACGAATCAAACAACCAACCTGGCTATTTCGCTATGGCTTCAATCATTAAGTCTTACTTGCTCCCACCGCTGTTTGTTGCCATCGGTTTAGCCAACGGTTGTGGTGGCGGCGGCAGCGCGGCAGCGCCGATTGCGACCCCGGCGAATGTAGACCCGACCGCGACGGCCGATGTTTTCAGGGTGCTGGTCAACACTCCCACCAGCCTCAACTTGCTGACCAACGACATCGACACCGATGGCACCCTCACGGGCTACCGCATCGACAGCAACCCCA
>Ga0115559_1001557_pt1 | contig 15070 bp, 14 predicted proteins | sample COGITO_mtgs_1105_3_FD_87281 | JGI IMG/M metagenome (GOLD analysis project Ga0115559, IMG submission 87281) | Pelagic marine microbial communities from North Sea - COGITO_mtgs_110506 | ecosystem: Environmental > Aquatic > Marine > Epipelagic | place: Germany:Helgoland, sampling site Kabeltonne... | reverse complement strand
CCGCATCTACGCAATCTGTCGGCGAATTGCCGGCAACGATGCTGACGCCGCCGACGCCACCCAAGAAGCGCTTGGCCATCGTGCGTGGGCTGGCCAAATTTGACAACCGAGCCGCGTTCTCGACGTGGTCATACCGGGTCGCAACCAATGCCTGCCTCGACGAGTTGAGACGACGCAAACGTCGGCCGACACCTGCGCTCGTCGACGAACACGATGGTTGGGCCGAACAGAATACCCACGACCGAACGCCGGCCTTTGACGAACAAATCGCCGTGCGTGACGAAGTCCAAGCCGCCCTCAACCAGCTCCCAGAAGAGTTTCGCGCGCCCGTGGTCTTGCGTGACTGTGGCGGACTCGACTATGCCGAGATCGCAGAAACACTTGGGATTCCGCCAGGTACCGTGCGATCTCGTATTGCCCGGGGTCGAGCGAAACTCGCAGAAATACTGCACGCCGGGAACCAGCCCACTCGTGGCGAACGTCAGAACAATCAGTCATGAATCCGCTTCCACCAAACACTGACGAGCTCGTCTCGGCCTATCTCGATGGTCAAGCCGCGCCCCACGAAGTCGTCATTGTTGAGTCCAGCCCTGAGCTGATGGCACGCGTCGAAGCCACGCGCAGCATCGCTGATCTGGTCAGCGGACCAGCTGCGCCTCCGGCTGCACAAAAGGACGCCCACATCTCCGCGGCCCTTGATGCCTTCGACGCTCTCTTTGCCCAAGATGTCGACCAGGTACCACTGGCTGCTTCCCCCGTCTTGACTGCCGTGCCGACATCTGCGGCACACCACGCGGTTGAACACGCCACAACATCGCCTGCTCCGGACACAACCACAACCAGCGGTGTGACCTCGCTTGCTACTGCTCGCGAAAAGCGCCAACCTCGGCGGTTCAACACCGGCATCATCGCCGCAGCTGCAGCAGTCGTTCTACTCTTTGTCGCCGTCGCTGCGTTCGGACTCGGCGGTGGTGAGGACTCCTTCGATGTCGCATCAACACAATCTGAGGCTGCCAATACCGTTGCTGACGCCCCCGAGATCGAGTCCTCCACCGACGGTGCGAGCGAAAGCGAGATGATGACCGCCGAACCTCCGGCCGTCGGCGCGCTCGAAGCCGCACCTGCACCAACATCAGCGTCACCCCAAGCTGCTGCCTCTCAGCCTGCTGAAGTCATTGCCGATGAAGAGGAGGAGATGGCCGCCGACGCTGCTTCCGATGATGGCGGCGGGCTCGACTCCGAAACAGGAGCGGCCCTCGCAACCGAGAGCCTCGCTCTTGCACCACTCCCGCTGTTCGTCGGAGACTTCCCCGACCAAGAGGCACTCCTTCGTGAACTCGAGCAGGTGCCCGTCGACGAATTAGCCAAGCGAGTTGAGCCGTTCGAACCGGGATTCTTCTCTAGCTGCCAACAAGACGTGCCCGAACTCGTCGCTATCGAAACGGCCACCCTTGTTGGCGGAGCCTTTATTGCGGGTGAAGCTGTCGAGGTACATCGCATTGGCGAAAGCGACGACATCGTTCTCGTCGACCCCACAGACTGCTCGGTTCTTCCCGCCACACCCTGACCTAGATCACCACACGCACCCTTCTTTCGCCGACGCGGCGCGAGGACGATAGGCTTTCGTTCGCATGGCTGAGACGAACGACCCGGTAGAACGCAGCGAATCCTTGCCCGTCCCCGGGCTTCCTCTTGATTGGCACGTACTCGCCACCGAAAAGGTCGTTTCAACCGTCGACACGGTGCGGGTCAAAACATCCGGCCCCGCCATCAAGGTTTCGCGAGCAGTTGTGTTTGGCCTTATGGGAGCCTTTATTGGCCTCATGGCAGTGATCTTGCTGCTTATCGGCCTGGTTCGCCTGCTCGACAACATCCTGCCAAAGGATGTATGGCTGGTGTATCTGATTCTCGGTGGCCTGTTCTTGGCCCTGGGCGGATTCATCTGGTCAAAGCGCCCTCACCGGGCCGCATCCTGATCGACTACATCGTGCGTCTTGGACTGCTCGTCAGACCATGCCCATGATCGATCACCCCAACCGGCGAAATGCGCTCGCATCAATGCGGGTTCCCAGCCAGTCACATTCTTAGGAGCAGCTATGACCGCTGAGCATCATGAAGTCATCATCATTGGTTCCGGGCCTGCTGGCCTGACCGCCGCAATCTATGCAGCCCGAGCCCGGCTTGCCCCGCTCGTCATCGAGGGTGAACCTTCATCCACGAGCGATCAGCCTGGCGGCCAGCTCATGTTGACGACCGATGTCGAGAACTTTCCCGGGTTCCCCGAAGGAATCATGGGCCCTGAGCTCATGGGTATGTTCCGGACCCAAGCGGAACGTTTCGGCGCCACCATGGTCACTCGTAAAGTCGTCAAGGTCGACCTGTCAGACTCACCTGGCGATACACCGCACCAACTCTGGATCGACGACGCAACCACTCCCGAACCCACCTATACAGCGACCGCCGTCATCATTGCGACCGGCGCCCAATCGCTAATGCTGGGCCTTCCCAACGAATCGGCTCTTGTTGGCCATGGCCTAAGCACCTGCGCTACCTGCGACGGGTTCTTCTTCCGCGACCAAGAGATCGCTGTGGTTGGCGGTGGTGACTCGGCCCTCGAGGAGGCCATGTTCCTCACCCGCTTCGCCAGCAAGGTCTCGTTGCTTGTTCGCCGCGACGAACTGAGGGCCTCAAAGATCATGCAGGACCGAGCGTTGGCCAACGAGAAGATCGAAATCGTATGGAACACGGTGGTCACCGGTTATCTCGGTGATGGCATGATCTCTGGTATCGCTACTGAAAATACCCAGACTGGCGAAGCAGGAACGCTCGATGTCACCGGCATCTTCATCGCCATTGGCCATAAGCCATCAACGAGCCTATTCGTCGATCAACTCGAGGTTAAACCAAACGGTTATCTCGTCGCTGAGCCAAATTCGACCCGCACAGCGATCCCTGGTGTCTTTGCCTGTGGTGATGTCGTCGATGACTACTACCGGCAAGCCATTACTGCGGCCGGCTCTGGTTGCCAGGCCGCGATTGACACTGAACGTTGGCTCGAGGGCCTCGACGACTGAGACCTGACTCTCGAAGTCACACCCCCACCACGAATTGCGGAATAATCGTGAGATTCTACGAGTTTCACGTGACACAAGTAACTACCTGATCACCTACAGCCACTAGGTTCGAAAAAGAACCCTCAAGGAGTCTCCCATGTCCGACAAGATCACCAACCTCACCGCCGAGACGTTCGACGAACTCGTTGGCGCCGCCGAAGGTCCCGTACTGGTGGACTTCTGGGCCGAGTGGTGTGGCCCGTGCAAGATGATTGCCCCAATTCTCGACGAAATCGCCGATGAACAAGGCGACAACATCTCGATTGCCAAAGTGAATGTCGACGAGGCTAATGAAATTGCGTTGCGTTACCAGGTGATGAGCATTCCAACGCTGCTAGTTTTCAAAGACGGCGAAGTCGCCAAACGTATGGTCGGCGCATCGGGCAAGGCCAAACTGCTCGAGGACATCGCCGAGTTTCTGTAGGCCCGTACTTTGGCCGCTATTAGCTGCCTCAACCCACTGTTTGGGGTTGCACAATCAACGTATATGAAGATCGACCCTCGAGGGTCGATCTTTACTTTAGACGCGATGTTCCACAATGGCCGGTGCAGTCTTTACACAGCTTTGTGCACATCCTGTGTAAACCGCAGAAAACTCTCGACCAAAGCTAAAGACTTACCCAATTGGGGGTATGTTGGATGCTTCGGTCATGAGCGCATAAATGCGCTCCAGATCGTCGATATCAGCAAAGTCGATCGTCACCCGTCCCCGTTTATTCCCCAAGGTAATCCCCACCTTGGTGGCAAACAGGTCGCCCAGTAGCTCTTCGAGTTCAAGCAACGCTGGCGGCTTCGTAACGCCGACGACCGCATCACCACTCGCCTGGAGGTCGTCTGGCTGGGGCGACCCCCCACCAGGGGCTGCATCGCTGATCGCCTCGCTATCGCGAACCATTGCCTCGAGTGCTCGCACACTCAGGCCATTACTGAGTACCTGGTTGACCAACGCACTCCGATCGGACGCGTCTACGGTCACCAGTACACGGCCGTGGCCTGCGCTGATCCGTCCGTCGATGATCAGTAGCTGGACATCCACTGGAAGCTGCAACAATCGCAACGCATTCGCAACTGCCGGGCGACTGCGCCCGACACGAGTTGCTACTTGTTCTTGCGTTAGCGCGAAGTCCTCGATCAGCTGCTGAAACGCAGCTGCTTCCTCGATCGCATTCAGCTCAGCACGTTGGACATTCTCGACGATGGCTTGGGCCAACGATGTTTCATTGTCGACATCGCGCACAATGGCGGGAATCCGGTCAAGGCCAGCCCGAGTTGCGGCCCGCCACCGGCGTTCGCCAGCGATAAGTTCAAACTGGGTGTCACCATGTTTGCGGACGAGCACAGGTTGCAGCACGCCAAGTTCACGAACCGACGCGGTCAGAGCGACCAGCGCCTCCTCATCAAACGCCCGACGTGGCTGATACGTGTTGGGCACGATGTCGCCAACTGGGATATCTCGAAGTGGACTGTCATCCACTGGTCGTGACGGTTCAGACGGGATGAGCGCGCCCAGTCCTCGACCGAGTCCACCCTGCCTAGGCTTGGCCATTGAGCACCTCCTGGGTTACTGCCCGGTACGCAGCAGCGCCGCGGGAGTCCGAATCAAATGTGGTAATTGGTTGCCCGAACGATGGGGCCTCCGACAAGCGGACCGTTCGAGGAATGACGTTTTCGCAGACAGTTTTACCGAAGTGTGATCGGACCTCGTCGACTACCTGGCCAGCAAGTCTGGTCCGGGGGTCAAACATCACCAGCACAATATGGTTGATTACCAAGTCTGGGTTCAGGCTTGCCTTCACCAGGTCGACATTACGCATGAGCTGGCCCAGCCCTTCGAGCGCGTAGTACTCACACTGAATCGGCACCAGGACCTCATGGGCAGCGGTGAGGGCATTGATGGTCAGCAGACCCAGCGATGGTGGGCAATCAATGAGGACGTAGTCGAAGTCATCAATGACCGAGTCGATCGCTAACCGCAACCGGTGTTCTCGACTGAGCAGCGATACCAGTTCGATCTCGGCTCCAGCTAGGTCGAGGCTACTTGGCAACACAAACAGGTTCTTGATCTCGGTGGGCTCGATACAGCTATCCGTGTCCTGGTCATGGAGCATGACGTGATAGATCGAATACTCAAGTTCTCGAGGTTCTAAACCAAGCCCAGTCGATGCATTCGCTTGTGGATCAAGATCGACGAGTAACGTTCGATATCCCTGTTCTGCCAGGCAGGCGGCGATGTTGACCGTCGTTGTTGTTTTGCCAACGCCACCCTTCTGGTTCGCAACTGCAATAATTCGGGGGAGTGGCATCGCCAAAACTGGCTCAGGCTCAGCCACCTCGCTGGCTACAGGCTCTGTGGTCTCATCGGAACTACCCTCGACTGTCTCAGGTACATCCTCGTCGCCGATAGCCGTTGTGAGATCAGCCGCACGTTCGCTGACCATGGACTCAGCGGCCTCGGTAGGCACGACCTCTGTGGCCGGGTCTGGCGTGGCTGGGTCTGGCGTGGCTGGGTCTGGCGTGGTAACGGCTTCTGCCTTATCCGCCGCTTGCACCCAACCAGCGCCGTGAGCGTGAGGCTCTGCCTCATCCGGTGGGAGATCAGGGTCGGTTGCCCGCTCCAGTTCAGCCCACTCCTCGTCGGTTAACTCATCGGAAGAAGACGGTGTGTCCTGAGCCGGAGTCTTTGACAAAAAGTCAGATGGTTCCACTTCGGCACCAGTGTGAGGGAGGTCGCTCTGCATCGCAGCTAAACTCTAGCGTCACCGCCCATGTGGGGGGCGCGAAACCACCTAGCGCAGCCAATCTTTCCCTGCAACAGGCTCGATCACTCGTTCCGCCGCCGCCGATACTCAATCGAAAATGTTTCACGTGAAACACAGTGGTCCGGTTCGATAGCGCCACCTCACCTACCCCGACGCAGAGGGGGTGGATCAATTCGAATGTTTCACGTGAAACAGCCCTGGTAATCGGCTGTGATACCGCATACGCGCTAGCTCCGAAACCAGCCACGCCGTGGCCGAGGGGGGAGTCGTGGAGCCTTGGGAGGTGCCATAGCTATCTTCTCAAACACTGCGAATCGGGTGGCGTCGCGTTCTACCGAACGAGCCGCCCCAAACCCTAGGCTCTGCAGGCCCGACGAATCCCACCGGGCTTCTTCGCCACCGTCCACCGGTGGTTCGCTTACGATGAACACCCCGCCTACTCGTACCAGGCCGGCAGCACACTCAGCGGTAAGGCTCGACGGGCCGAAGGCTCGGGCCACAACCACATCAAAGCTTTCCCGATACACGTCATCGTGACCAAGGTATTGCGCCTCAATACCTTGCACGTCAACTCGATGTTGGAGACCAAGGCGAAGGATGGTGCGTTCGACCTCGTCAGCCCGAGCAGTGCGCATGTCTACGAGCGTCCACTGTGTATCGGGCCATAACGCGGCCAACGCTACGCCCGGCAATCCCCCACCGGTGCCTAGATCGCAACACCGTTCGATTGTTCTACCTTCGGCAACCTCAGCCAAAACAGAAGAAAAGCTGGCGCAATGCGCCAGCTGTTCCTCTAGATCGCCGCCAATGGTACCCAGGCGGTGGGGGCGCTCCAGCGCGGCCAGAAGGTCGCGCTCGAGGTCAGAATTCATTCTTCTTCGTCGCTCGCATCGGTCGCAAGAATGACGATGTACCGGCGAGGGTCGCGTCCTTCGGACACCGTTTCTACCCCAGCAACTTCAGCCACGGCATCATGGATCAGCTTGCGATCCGCAGCTCCCATTGGCTCCATAGCCTTGCTTTCGCCGGATTCTGCCACTGATTGGGCGAGGTCGGTTGCAAACTTCGCGAGCGCTGCTCGGCGGCGAGCGCGATACTCATCGACATCGACTTGAATGCGGTGATACCGGCGGCCGGCAGCTGCACGATGCATTGCCGTCCGAGCAAGCTCTTCGAGCGACTGCAACGTCGAGGCCTTATTGCCTACGAGGCGGCCAAGGTTCTCGCCAGTGACCTGTGCTTGCAGCGTGGTGCCTTCCTCGACCAACTCGACCTTGGCCGATGGGTCGAAGGCAATCGCAACACCGGTAACAAACCCTTGGAGAGTCTCGCGTTGTTCGTCGACCGGCATTTCAACACGATCTTCGTTGTTGCGGTTGCCACGATCGCCACGATCGTTGCGGTCATTACGCTGACGGTTGCCGCCACGATTACGGCTACGACCACCACCATCACGACCGCCACCATCACGACCACCGCCATCACGACCGCCACTTGGACGAGCTTCGGAAGTAGCCGGTGCGACTACATCCTTTGTACCAGCATCGTCTCGCTTGGCTCCATCACGCTTACCACTGTCACGCTTGCCACCATCACGGTTGCCACCATCACGATTGCGGTTGCGACCGCCACCGTCACGGTTGCCACCATCACGACCGCTGCCGTCACGCTTGCCACCATCGCGGTTATTGCCCTTGCCATTCGAACCTCGACCGCCGCCGCCACGGTTGCGATTTCGATCGCCACCTCGCGACGGACGACGCTCTTCTTTTGCAGGGGGTGCCTTCGGCTTAATGCGAGCTCGCACTCGGGCCTCAGACTTGGTACGACCGAATAGGCCGGTCTTGCCTTCTTCAATTACTTGAATCTCGGCGTCGGCAGAGTCGACACCCAACAAGTCGAGGGCCCGAGTCTGTGCTTCTTCGACCGAACGAGCGGTCGTAACAATCCAATCCATGGACTTCGCTTTCTATTTCTTCCCGCGTCGTTCAGAGCTGGAATCGCTCTTGGGAGTTACCCGACGTGAGACCGGTTTTTCCGGTGTTTCATTCATTTGTGGAGCAGAACGTTTTGCACGTCCCCACCCCGAGACTTTTTCAGCGGGTTCCTTTGAACCCTTGCTGGTGCTTGATTTCTTGCTGCTTTTAGCCGCGTCTGTCGATGCCCGCGGTGGACGAGCACGATTCTTGGTGCTCTTCGCGCTGGCATCGGTCGTAGGGCGACGAGATCCATGACGTGCACTCGGTGCCACGTCTGCCTTGGTCTTTGATCCTCCGCCACCAAACAGGGCTGCAAGGGGATTCTCGGGCTCATCGTCGTCGTCGTCGTCGTCATCGTCGTCATCGTTATCGAATTCGATCGGCTTGTTCAGCTCTTCGTTTTCGTAAACGCTTCGGGTAATGTAGGCCTGCTGGGCAATGCGCAAGATGGCCGACACGATGAAGTACAGCACCAAACCAGCGGGCATGGTGAACGAGAAGACTGGCAACATCCACGGGATGATCCGCATGATCATCTGCTGCTGAGCGCTGACCTCGCCGGTCATCCGGCCTTGAATCTGGCGTTGCTGGTACCAACCCAGGACCGCGACCAGAACAACCATGACCAAATAGGGGAGTGCTGCGCCAATACCGTCTTGCAGCACTTCCCACGGGGACCGGCTCAAATCGAGGCCGATCCAGTCCATTTTGTTGGCCTGCACAAGGTCGAGATACATCTCAGCCTCGTTGCCTGCTTCGCGATGCAAGTATTCAGGGTTGAAGTTTCGCGACACGGTGTCGGTAAAGAGGTCAACATTGATCGCTTCGCCAGGCCCCGCCGCACTCTCGCCAGCAATACGTCGGGCGAAAGAACCACCGCTGGCGAATCCAGCATCTGAGGATCGGCGGGTGATGCCCCGGAGGACACGGAACATGACGATGAAGACAGGAGACTGGATAAGAATTGGCAGGCAACCACTCAAAGGGCTGACGTTGTGCTCTTGATAGAGCGCCATCATCTCCTTATTAAGCTGCTCGCGATCGTTCTTATGCTTCTTCTGCAACCGCTTAACTTGGGGCTGCAATCGACGCATCGACACCATCGATTTGGTGCTGCGATAGGTCAGGGGCGACAAAATGATCAGGACCAGCGTGGTCAGCGCAATGATGGCGAACCCATAACTCGGTACCAACGAGTAAAACCACTCGAGTAGGCCGGCTAGTAGGTTGAAAATCGGATCAAGCATTACAACAGCGTTCCTTACACATGCGTACTCTGCACATTGGGCAGGGGCACATTGGGCGAGACCGACGACGTCACCGGCGGCACGGGGTCATAACCGCGACCTCCAAGCGGATGGCAGCGCAACACTCGCCGCGTGCCGAGATACAAACCTCTCAAGGCACCGTGGGTTTCGACAGCCTCCACGGTGTAGGCACTACATGTTGGATCAAACCGGCAAGCATCGGGCCGTAGGCCTCGGTACTGTCGGTACCAACTCAGAACGGACAGCACGATTTTCTTCATGCGACCGTTGTTCATACGACACATCCAGGTGTGAGTGTCACGATTGGCTCAGCGGGGGCGCGCGTTCGATGCAGCGGCAAGTGTGCTTCGCAAGTCATCGTGTAGCTCGTCATGTGATATCCGTGCAGCTCGATCATTCTTGACACCAATGAGATAGATCCCTGGTGCAAGTTTGGATGCTTCGGCGACAACCATTGGTCGGAGTCGTCTTCGAATACGGTTCCGAACCACGGCATTACCAACCTTTTTCCCGATTGCGTACCCAACTTGGGGTAGATCAACGGGTTGCCGTTGGAGTTGTTGCCCAGAGTGCCGAACCGGTTCAGCGTCCTCATCAGCCAACCCTGGTGGAAACGGTGCATATCGCACCCAACACCAACGTCCCTGGCGCCGTCGTCCTTGTGTTGAAAGCACAGCAAACGAGGCACGAGTCCGAAGCGGTTCGATCAGGCTGATAGCTTGGTGCGTCCTCGACGACGACGGTTGGCAAGCACGCGGCGGCCAGCCTTGGTCGACATGCGTTGGCGGAAGCCGTGACGCTTTGAGCGACGGCGTACGTTTGGCTGGAAAGTTCTCTTCACGATTCGTCCCGATCGTTTAGTGGTGTGTGTCTTAGCAACACGATGTGCTCGCCTCGAACACACCAAAGAAGCAATAGCTGAACCACGACAAAAGCGGATTGCGGCAAACGAAGATTCCGCTCTGGCTGATTCAGGTCTTTACGTTAGGCCCTTGCAGCAACAGCAACAACACATCTGTGTATAAGTCGCGTAGCGCCTTGCACGCGCAGCCATTGATGATGATAGGTTCCCAAAGCTGCCTGGGCGGAGAACCCATTCAGTACGGGGTACATCTTCACTGGTTTTTACTAGCGAAATGCCACTTCACAGGGACCGACGGCCGCGCTGCACCAGAGTACAGACGGCCGTCAAAATGTAATACAACGATTTATGTCGTTCGGGAGAAAACTTGTCTACAGCAGAGACCCTTTGGGCTGCCGTTGCTGATCAGCTTCGTTCACAACTTAATGATGCCGTATGGCTATCAACCTTTGCCGGCGTGAACACGATCGCAACTCATACTGAATCAGGGACGACACATATCCAGCTTGAAGTCCCAAGTGTGATCGCCAAAGACCGCATCAATTCGCGTTATCACGCGCTCGTTCAGGACGCCTTCAACGAAGTCTGCGGTCCTGATACCGAATTCAGTGTTGTTGTTCTAGTCAGCGAGGCTGATTCCACATCGATGGAACCAGTACCTACACCAGACTTCACTGCCCCAAACGTGCCGGGAACCAAATCATCTAACGGAACAGCTACCGCAGGATCCCGAGTGAACAATCGGTACACCTTCGAACGGTTTGTCACCGGTTCGTCAAACCGATTTGCCCATGCTGCAGCACTTGCCGTTGCCGAAACACCGTCGCGGTCATACAACCCGCTGTTTATTCATGGCCATGCCGGGCTGGGCAAGACCCACCTACTCCAAGCCATTGCTCACTATGTTGGCGAAAACTATCCGACCTACCGAGTCTGTTATGTCACCACTGAAACGCTGCTGAGTGAATTTGTCGATGCTATTCGTAGTAGCACAACCACTGAATTTAAACGTCGTTATCGCGAGAACGACGTGTTGTTGATCGACGACATCCAGTTCCTTGAAGGCAAGGATGCGTTGCAGGAAGAGTTGTTTCACACCTTTAATACGCTGCACCAAGCTGATCGCCAGATCGTGCTGTCGTCGGATCGTCCGCCAGATGCCATTCCCACACTCGAAGATCGACTTCGCAGTCGATTCAAGATGGGACTGCTCACAGACATTCAGCCTCCCGATGTAGAAACACGGCTTGCGATTCTTCGCACACGAGTCGAAAACGATGGCATCACCATCGATCCTGACATCCTCGACTTCATCGCCAGCAACATCACCGACAATATTCGTGAGCTCGAAGGGGCGCTCATCCGAGCCACTGCCTATGCACAGCTCACCAACGAACCACTTACCCTCGAGGTGGCCAAGAAGGTCCTATCTGACCTGGTACACGAGCCCGAGCCCCGCACGATCACATCTCAGATGATCCTCAACGAGTCAGCTCGGTACTTCGATTTTCCGATCGAAGAACTCATTGGTGCAAGCCGACGCCGTCCATTGGTGAATGCTCGCCAGGTTGCTATGTATGTCATGCGGGAGCTGACCGACATGAGCTACCCAGCTATTGCGCGTGAGTTCGGCGGACGCGATCACACCACGGTCATCCACTCGGTCGAGAAAGTCAAGAAGCTCATCGCTGAACGACGCCAGGTATATGACCAGGTCACCGAGCTCATTCAGGTCATTAAAACCGGCCGACCTGCGGCCTGAGACCGATCAATGCAGCACCCTCGTAGTCCACAGCCACCAGTGGACAGCATGTGGACGGCCTGTGGACGACGCCCACAATCTGAGGGGTTATCCCTCGCGGTGTCAGACCGCTCTGCGAAGCTGTGGATACCGCTTATGGTTACCCACACCCAACAATCGCGTAACGAGAACGAATTTACGGGTTCTCCACTTTTCCACAGCACTACTACTACTACTACTTTTTACTAAGAATCCGAGAGAAGAGATTAGGCGCCCCTGTGAAACTTCGATGTGAGCGAGACACCCTTGTCGAGGCCCTCACCACTGCTGGTCGAGCGGTCTCCGGTCGTGGCGGACAACTTCCTGTCCTGTCCGGCCTTCATTTGGTCTTAACTGGTGACGAACTTGTCGTCACTGGTAGCGACTTAGAACTGACCATTGCTCGGACCCTTGAGGTCAATGGCGAGATCGATGGTTCAGCGGTCGTTCCATCCAAGCTGTTGATCGACGTCGTTCGATCACTCGAGGCTGGTGCTATTGAGCTCGATCTCAGTGAGTTGGATCTGACAATTCGCGGCGGAAGGTCTGAGTTTTCAATTCGCACCATTCCGACCGATGAGTTCCCACAACTGGTCAGCGCCGAAGGACCAGCCGTCACTATCGAGGCTGCTTCTTTCGTTGCCGCACTTCGACAGGTAGTTCCTGCGGCGAGCAGTGATGATTCACGGCCAATTTTGACTGGTGTCTTGCTGACGCCAGTTGAGGGCGGACTCCGTCTAGTGGCTACTGATTCATATCGGCTTGCAGTATCTGATGTTCCTGGTGCGTCGGTGCTCGAAGGTAATCAATCGGTACTTGTGCCATCGCGGGCCTTGGCTGAGGTCCGCCGGGTTGTTGGCGATGCACCCGAGCTGACATTGCGCCTTGGCGAAACCGACGCGGCATTTGCGATCGATGGATTGGTTGTAACCACTCGGTTGATTGACGGTGACTTCCCCAAATACGAGGGCCTTATTCCGACCGGCGAGTCAAACTCGCTCGAAGTCAACCGTGAAACCATGCTCGATGCGGTCCGGCGTGTGCGGCTGATGGCGCAAGAATCGACGCCGCTACGGTTGGTAATGAACAGCGAAGGTCTTGAGATCGTTGCAATTACCCAAGACGTAGGCGAAGGTCATGAAACGGTCGACGCGTCCTACGACGGCGATGAACTAACCGTGGCGTTCAATCCAGCGTTCTTGGTCGACGGTCTCGATGTCGCACCCGGTGAAGAAGTTTCACTGCAAACAATTGATTCACTCAAGCCTGCTGTCTTACGTACACCCGGAAACGAGAATTTCTTGTATCTCCTCATGCCGGTACGCGTTCCCTAGTCGTTTGTTGCGTCGCAGGTGTGTATGGGGGTCACAGTTGGTTGGTGGCTCTCTGATTCACATCGCGGTTGCGACTGGCCAGTAGAAGCGCATGCGTCTTCGCACCATTTCACTTCGCGATTTTCGGAGTTATCCCGAACTTGACCTCGAGTTTCCTGATGGTCTGACGTGTGTCATTGGCGAAAACGGCATTGGTAAAACCAATCTGCTGGAAGCCATCGGCTATTTGATCCACTTGAAGTCATTTCGAGCGGCTGACAACGCGGCCATGGTGGCACTTGGATCTGATCGAGCAATTGTTCGGGGTGAAGGCGCCAGCAAGGGCCGCGAACTACTCGTCGAGGCTGAGGTGCCACGGTCTGGTCGAGCCCGAGTTCAAGTTAACCGCCAGCGTCTCCAGCGTTCCGCTGATCTGGCTGCAGCGGCTCGTATTTCGGTGTTTGCTCCTGATGACTTGGCCACCATCAAGGGATCACCGGGTTTGCGCCGCGATTTCCTTGATGATTCTGTGGTCGCTTTGTGGCCGCGCCAAGATGACACCCGCCGCACCTTGGTGCAGGTGCTGCGTCAACGCAACGCGTTATTGCGACAGCGAGGCGGTCGCCTTGATGCCGACGGAGCAATGATGCTTGATATTTGGGACGAACGCCTTGCAACCGCAGGTGAGGCTATGGGCAACGCGCGCTTGTCGCTGGTCCAAGATCTTGCGCCGTACGTCAACGCGGCGTATCGGCAATTGTCTCGCCGCGACGACAGGGTAAGTCTGCAGTACCAACCGGTGTGGTTCGCCGACGGACTTGAAGCCGCCCTTCAGAACACTCGCAAGGAGGACTTACGCCGCGGTGCCAGCCTGGTAGGTCCGCACCGCGACGATGTTGTGGTGATGTTGAATGGTGCACCAAGCAGGACGCATGCGTCTCAGGGTGAGCAGCGCACGATGGCCCTTGCGCTTCGGCTTGGTGTGCATCTGCTGTTAACCGAACGCCACGGCGAGTCGCCGTTGTTGTTGCTTGATGATGTCTTTAGCGAACTTGATCGGTTCCGGACCGCAGCGCTGTTTGAAGCCTTGCCCGTTGGGCAAGCGTTGCTCACGACCGCGGTCGCGCTCCCTGTGGGTGCAGATCCTGCGATGGTGCTCGAAGCGACGCCCGGCACCGTCTCCACGGTCAGGGAGTAGCGTTGCCCCATGAACGGAAGTCGAGGAAAACGTGGGTGGACGCCATTGCCTACCGATTCTTCGGCGCCCACACCACTTCTGTCGGCGCTGGACAATCTCGCGTCCACTATGGGATTAACCAATGTTGACAGCATCAACGCGCTCTTTGTTGATTGGCCAGAAATCGTCGGCGAGCAACTCGCGCAACACTGCGCACCGCGGTCACTTCGCGACCAGATCTTGACCATCGAGGCGAGCGATCAGCAGTGGGCGACCGAGTTGAAATGGATGACCTCCTTGTTGATGGAACGGTGTTGTGTAGCTCTTGGACCCGATGCGGTAACCGACGTGCGAATCGTGCGCTGAGAACCGCTTTTTAGAGCCAAAATTTGCGTGGTATCTGATCTGTGATTGCCGCGGCGATGAGCCCGGCACTGTCACACCTAAGTGGTAGAATTACAAGACTGAAATTGCACAGATATTCCGCAGTTTCGGCTTCGCATTTTGCCACGCTCGGCACTATGTGTTTCACCCTGCTGAGTTGGTGTGCACCGCGGATTTAACCACGTTGAAACCGAGACTCTGCTGGACCCGGAAAGGCAACTGTGGCTGACGCTTCAACTGCTTCTTACAGCGCAAGTGATATCACCGTTCTCGAAGGCCTCGAGGCAGTGCGCAAACGCCCAGGTATGTACATTGGATCGACTGGTCCTGCTGGTCTGCATCACCTTGTGTACGAGGTCGTCGACAATGCTGTCGATGAGGCCATGGCTGGTCACTGCACCCGAATCGACATTTCATTGCTTCCCGATGGCGGTT
>Ga0115559_1001540_pt1 | contig 15126 bp, 11 predicted proteins | sample COGITO_mtgs_1105_3_FD_87281 | JGI IMG/M metagenome (GOLD analysis project Ga0115559, IMG submission 87281) | Pelagic marine microbial communities from North Sea - COGITO_mtgs_110506 | ecosystem: Environmental > Aquatic > Marine > Epipelagic | place: Germany:Helgoland, sampling site Kabeltonne... | reverse complement strand
TCGATGCCCTATTTTCTAAAATGATTAATGCTCCAGAATTTCAATTGATGTAACTCGCAGACGAATGAAAAGAAGACAATTTATAAAACTATCATCAACGGCTTCCGCGATTGGACTTATGCCTTTTCAAGTGAATGCCTCTTTAAAATTAATGAATTCATTTTTTAATTGTGATGTCTCAAACAGAAAATTAGTTTTGATCGAACTCTCTGGTGGAAATGATGGACTTAACACGGTCATTCCTATCAGTGGTTTTACCGACTATCAAACCTTACGTCCAAACATTCATATTCCGTCATCTTTATACCTTCCCTTAAATCAGATTGACTCTAGTTTAGCAGGTACAAATCAAGATATTGCATTACATCCTGCGCTTTCAGGATTAAAAGATTTATATGCAGCAGATCAACTCAGAATTATTCAATCGGTAGGCTACCCATCTCAAAATAAAAGTCATTTTGCATCTCAAGATATTTATGCCACTGGCAACGATGGTAGTAATTGGACTAATGGAAAGGATAGTGGTTGGATTGGTCGTTTTATTGAGCAAACTTATGCGGACTTAATACCAGCAAACTATCCACTAGGAATTCAAATTGGATCACAAAACACAAACCTTGGGTTTCATGGCGTCGTCGAGCACGGACTGGCTTTAAATATCAATGGTCAAGATTCGGAAAATTTCTACTCGGTTTTGAGCGGTTTGGCAGGAAATCCACCAGAAAACATTCCAAATTCACACTACGGAATAGAACTTCAGCATATAATAGACGTCGATGCACTTTCTAATCAATACTCACAAGTTATTTCTAATTCATTTAGTGCGGGATCCAACAGTGCGGCTACGACCTACCCCGATTCAGACCTTGCAGATCAGCTAAAAACGGTCGCTAGATTGATGCGTGGCGGCATTCAGTCTAAAGTATTTATGGTTAAAATTGGAGGGTTTGATACGCATAACGATCAAAACCAAGCTTCCGGCGATGTGCAAGGAAAACACTATGAGTTAATGGCAGAATTATCGGGAGCTATTGAGGCATTTATGTCAGATTTGAATTCCGATAGTTTAGCAGATGATGTTTTGGGAATTACCTTCTCAGAATTTGGAAGAAAAGCCCAAGAAAATGGTAGTTTAGGAACAGATCATGGGGAAGTTGCGCCTGTTTTTGCTTTTGGAAAACCGGTTAAAAGTGGAGTTTCTGGGGTGAATGTTGATTTGAGTGAAGCGGTTTCATCTAATAATTTTCAAATACAATCGGTTCAATATGATTATAGGCAAACTTTTGCAACCATTATGCAAGATTTTCTAGGCTCTAATGATGCCATGGTAGACGCCACTTTTGTAGGGAATATAAACAGTGAAAGCTTTACAGATTCAAAAATTCCAGAGTTGATTAAATCAGAATTTTTGGTCCCTGAAAGTTGCTATGATGGCAGTTTAAATGTTCCGAACGAAACTCTTGCCGAATGGTCTGTATATCCAAATCCGTTTAAAATAGAGTTCTTTGTGAAGTCCGAAAATCAACATTTAGAGACCTCGTATGAATTAAGGAATTACCTCGGACAACGCGTTCTTAGAGGGACTCTTGAGTTTATAAACGGAAACGCAAAAGTGCAAACTCAAAATTTACAAAATGGACTCTATGTTTTAACGTTAACTAACGCCATAGAATCTTCTGTTCATAAACTAATCAAGTATTGATTTTAACAGTTTTAAATACAACAAAGGCGACCCATTGGATCGCCTTTGTTGATTAGGTTTTAATACCCAAGTTTAGCCTTTATTTATTCTTTCGTAAACTCAAATGATTGACCATCTGCGTCTAGTTTAAATTTATTTTTCTCTTCATTAAATTGAATCTTGAGTCTAGCCTCTTCCATCACAAATACACCACCACCTTCATTTTCTAAAGGCAACGGGGGTTGGCCTTCAAGTTGTAATTCAAGGACGTCATTGTTTTCAACAACAGTAACTTTCATTGGAAACACTGGAGAGCTGTAGTTACCTGTATATCCAGTCAATATTTCTACAATAGCGGTGCCGTCACTAGCCTTCCATTTGTTATTTTTTGAATTTGAATCGGGTAAGACATAATCGGGGTCAATGACCACTTTTGCCAATTCTTCAGTAGAATCGTGCTTAAAAGTCCATGAAGTATTACGCTTCCAAATTTCAACTGGAAGTGTTTGTCTTGTGACCTCACCACTTTTAGTTTTAAATTCTAAAACGACCGGCATTGGCATTTTTTCTAAGTTTTCTATGGTAATCAATGCGCCTTGAGTTGGATCATTTTTAACATATTTAACTTCGGTAATGGCTTGGTCAAGTTTCCAGCTGTTTACAAACCAGCCTCTCCAAAACCATCTTAAGTCTTCACCAGCTACATTCTCAATGGTTCTATAGAAATCATCTGGCGTTGGGTGTTTGTACGCCCAACGGTTAATGTAGGCCTTAAAAGCTTCATCAAAACGCTCAGGTCCTAAAATATGTTCGCGCAGGAGTGATAGTCCAGCGCCAGGCTTATAGTACGCTAAAATACCTAAGTTTCTTTCTTTTAAATTATCTGGGGATGTATAAACAGGTTCTAGATTGTTATTAACTAGGACACTCGAAAAACGGTGCATATTTCGTTCGGGATCTTTATATTCTCCGTTATTAAAAGCAGCGCTACTTAATGAGTTGATAAAGGTGTTAAAACCTTCATCCATCCAAGCGTGTAAACGCTCGTTTGAGCCCACAATCATTGGAAACCAAATGTGACCAAATTCGTGATCGGTTACACCCCACAAAGAAGCAGCTTTAGATTCATAATTACAAAATACAATACCTGGATATTCCATACCACCTTCATTCCCAGCAACATTAATCGCAGCAGGATACGGGTATTCGAGCCATTTCTCAGAGTAATGTTCAATAGAAGCTTTGGTGTATTCGGTAGAGCGTGTCCATGCATCTTGTCCCACACTTTCTACAGGGTATGCAGACATGGCTAAGGTTGGTTTTCCACTCGGTAAGTTGATACGTGCAGCATCCAAAATAAAAGAAGCAGAGGACGCCCAAGCGACATCTCTTGCATTTTCGATTCTAAATTTCCATGTTAAGGTAGGCACATTCGTTGGTCTTGAATTCGTGTCAGTGACTTCTGCTTCCGATCGAATCATGACCGTGGCATCACTTTTTTCTGCTTTTTTCAATCTTTTTTGTTGTTCAGCCGTGTAAACCTCAGATGGGTTTAAAAGTACTCCAGAACAAACAACGAGGTGGCTTGCAGGGGCTGTAATGTTAACATCAAAGGTTCCGTATTCTAAATAGAACTCGCCAGCACCAAGGTAAGGAAGAGTATTCCATCCGCTCACATCGTCATAAACACACATCCTTGGATACCATTGTGCAAGAGTAAAAATACGTCCATTTTTGGTTTCAAGAACACCCATTCGATCCGAACCATAGTCCGGTGAAGTAAATGAGAAATCAATTTTTATGCCAACAGAACCACCATTTGCCTCTAAGGCTTTTGGAAGGTTAATTTTCATACGAGTATCAATAATAGAGTAGACCGCATCAACTTCTGTAGAACGTCGCCCTTTCTTGTAAATAAGTTTAATGGTATGGATGCCATAGCCACCATCAAAATCTTGACCTTTAGCGCCGTTTCTGCTTCCACTGACTGGAATAATGGCATTCCCACGAGAGTCTTTTTTGAATAAATTTTGATCCAATTGCATCCATAAAAACTCTAAAGAATCTGGACTGTTATTGGTATAGGTAATAATTTCAGATCCTGAAATTTCTTTCGTCGTTTCATTTAAGTTAACATCGATTGAATAATCGGCGCTATTTTGCCAATAGGCATGGCCTGGTTTGCCACTAGCAGAGCGCGTAGCGGTTCCGTTTTTACTATAAAAATCGTGCCCAAAAGCATCGTTATAGTTGTAGTTAGAAGGTTCTTCCTCTTGCGCTATAACAGCAGTCGATAGGAGAAATAAACCACAAAATAGAATGGAAATATACTTGTTCATAGTGAAATAAATTATTAGGATTAGTTTGTGAAATTAAGATAAATTAGAAAAAAAACGATTAAAAATTTTGTTAAAAACTTTGAGTATTAGAATACAATAGATTTATGATCCCAAAGAATCGAAATAAAAAGTCCTAAATAAATCACGGCGACGATAAATTTTATAAATGCGGAGGTTAAAAACCCGAGTAAACTCCCAAACGCCGCTTTAACGGCTGTTTTGCTATCTGCCTTGTTTAGAAATTCACCGATAAGGGCTCCAAGAAAAGGGCCTATAATAATACCGCCAGGAATAGGAGCGAGGATTCCAATCACTAATCCAACAGTTGTGCCAATCATTCCCGCTTTTGATCCACCAAATTTTTTAGTGCCCATAGCTGGAATGATGTAGTCTAAAATCCAGATTAAAACAGCAATAATGAGTGTGATGATGATGGTTTTCTGACTAACTTCGATGATGGGTGTAAAATGTAACACCAAAAGCCCAACCCAACTCGTGAGTGGTCCCGGTAATACCGGAAGAATACTTCCAATGATTCCTAAAATCATTAGGAATGCAGCAATACAAATTAAAAAAATGTCCATAAGCTTTATGTATAAGACTGTAAATTTCAGTCAATGTTACAAAAAATTTAACAGATTGTTAAAAGTATAAAAAAGCCATTTTACTTTCAAAAGACTATTTTTGCCAAAATTCATTAAACTATGAAATCCCTATCTGAACTTATCGAGTTATTAACCCTCGAGAAAATGAACGATCACACTTTTATTGGTAAAAATTATAAAGCCCCTTGGGGGCGCGTATTTGGGGGGCAAGTTTTAGCGCAGTCGCTACACGCGGCCTATCAAACGGTTCCAGATGATCGAATTGCACATTCTATGCATGCCTACTTTATTTTGGGAGGAAATATAGATATTCCAATAAAATATGAAGTGGATGTGATCAGAGATGGTGGAAGTTTTACCACCCGACGTGTGGTTGCTTTTCAAAATGAAAAGGCTATTTTTAATATGTCAGCATCCTTTCAATTAAAACAGGAAGGTGTCGATCACCAAATTTCAATGCCCAATGTATTTCCACCTGATAAATTGATGGATAGTCATGCGCAAATTGAAGAATTTAAGAAGGTCATTCCAGATACTTATAAACGTTATAAATCGTTTTTACCAAAAATTTTCGAATTTAAACCCGTAGATAATATGCTGACGAAGTTGGTTAAAAACAGCCCACCTTATGATAATATATGGTTTAAAACCTGCGAGGATGTCATCACAAATATCCCACTTCAGCATCAGTTATTAGCCTATGCATCGGACTATAATATTTTGCGTCCAGCATCGATGCCACATCGCGAGTTTCTGAATACCAAAGAAGTATTTTATACGAGTTTAGACCACGCGCTTTGGTTTCATAGAGATTTTGATATTAGCGACTGGCTCTTGTATGCAATTGACAGCCCAAGCGCTTCAAACTCAAGAGGGTTTTCACGGGGTAGTATCTTTGATTCCAAAGGAAATTTAATCGCTTCAGTCGCACAAGAAGGTCTCATGCGTATTTTAGTAAATGGATCAAAACCTGGGACTATCTAATCCGAAACAGTTTTTTCAGTTGTTCCTCAAACGTCTCAAAATCTGCTTTTTCTGAAACCAAAATTAATGATTTCTCTACAACTTCCGAGACGATATGGTAATCAATTCCAAGGCCGATGGCCAACTTGGATAAAATTTTCACTTCATCCTCATTTTTAATATGATCCAAATAAACCATCCGAGCTAAATCGTAAAGACGCTCAATTCGACTTTCTTGTGTTGCGGGTGGATTGATCGGATGCGTATCGTAATCTTTTAAAATGGCTGCATAGCTTTCTTTTGAGATGTTTAAATTTCGAGCAAGCCGGTCTAAAAACAATTTTTCTTCTTCGTTTATAGAACCATCGCTCATGGCAACTCTGACTATGGAAGCAAAATGATCTTGATTTCGTTTATTGAAACCACTACTAAATAAATCTGATATCGACATAAGTATTAAAATTTGGGATACAAACCTACATTTTTTTTAAATCATAATAAAGAATTTTCATGTTTTATAACGCCTTAATACAGTCCACTCCTAAAGTATTATTATATATTTGCACAAAAATTTTTTTTGAGTAAAAAGATTCTTTCTCAGCGTTTTCAACAGTCTTTGATTCATCAAAAACTGAGCGCTCTCATATCCAAATCTAAAGAAAAAATACATTTGAAAGGTGCTTTAGGGTCGTCTGTATCGTTTACAATTTCGAGTGTGTTTAAAACAGTTAACCAGCCGTTTTTATTAATCTTTGATACCAAGGAAGAAGCTGCCTATCACCTAAATGATTTTGAGGTGTTATTGGATGATAAAGAGGTTTTGTTTTATCCTGGAAGCTATCGAAGAGCCTATCAAATTGAAGAAACAGACAATGCCAATGTTTTGATGCGTGCTGAGGTACTCAGTCGGATTAATTCTCAAAAAAAACCAGCTTTAATTGTCACCTATCCAGAAGCACTTTTTGAAAAAGTGTTATCTAGAAAAGAACTCGAAAAATCCACCTTTAGAGTGGCTGTTGGGGAAACACTTGTCCTTGATTTTTTCAATGAAGTTCTTTTTGAATACCATTTTAAACGAGTCGATTTTGTGACTGAACCTGGAGAATTTTCGGTTCGTGGTGGGATCGTAGATGTGTTTTCATTTTCGCACGACGAACCTTATAGAATTGAGTTTTTTGGGGATGAAGTCGATAGCATTCGCACCTTTGATATTGAATCGCAGTTATCCATAAAACCTCTTAAAAAGCTTCAAATCATCCCCAATATTGAGCATAAGTTACGCAACGAAACGCGTCAAAGTTTTTTAGAGTATAGTTCCTCGAACACAGTGATTTTTGCCAAAGATATTAAAGGACTGTTGTCGAAAACGGAAGCACTTCAAATAAAAGCAAAGGAAGCCTATGAGCAGCTTTCTAAAACCTTAAATCACAGTCGACCTGAAGATTTGTTTTGCACCCCAGAGCATTTTAAATCACAACTCTTAGATTTTTCAGTCGTTGAATTTGGGAGTAGTCCTGTATTAGTCTCCAAGGCTGAAAATCATCTGGAAGTTGAGGTGAGTCCTCAACCCTCATTTAACAAGCAGTTTAATCTAATTATTGAGGACTTAAATTCACACCACGATTCGGGTTATAAAAATTATATATGTTGTTCGAATGCCCAACAAGCGCAACGATTTTACGATATTTTTGAAACGGTCGACGAAGCCGTGCAATGTCAAACCATTGTATTATCCTTATACCAAGGGTTTATCGATCATGATAAAAAAATTGTGTGTTATACCGATCACCAAATATTTGAGCGGTATCATAAATTTCACCTTAAAAACGGGTTTTCCAAAAAGCAATCCATCACCCTTCAAGAATTAACCAAACTCGAAATAGGCGATTTTATCACTCACATTGACCACGGTATTGGAAAGTTTGGAGGCTTACAAAAAATTGATGTAGAGGGTAAAAAACAAGAAGCCATCAAGCTGTTTTACGGCGAACGCGATATTTTATATCTGAGCATTCATGCACTTCATAAAATCACTAAATTTAATGGTAAAGATGGAAAAACTCCAAAAGTTTATAAGTTAGGTAGTAAAGCTTGGAAAGTCTTAAAACAAAAGACCAAAACAAGAGTCAAAGAAATTGCGTTTAATCTGATTAAACTCTATGCAAAACGGAAACTTGAAACGGGATTTCAATACAAACCAGACACGTCTATGCAACTCGAATTAGAAGCCTCGTTTGTGTTTGAAGATACTCCTGATCAAGTGACGGCGACGGCCGATATCAAAGCTGATATGGAAAGTGAACGCCCGATGGATCGTTTGATTTGTGGAGATGTTGGATTTGGGAAAACAGAAGTGGCGCTAAGAGCCGCTTTTAAAGCGGTGGATAACGGCAAACAGGTCGCCGTTTTAGTCCCAACCACCATCTTGGCGTTTCAGCATGCCAAAACCTTTAAAGCGCGTTTAAAAGACTTCCCCGTTACGGTGGATCATATCAACCGTTTTAAAACGACCAAACAACGAAAAGAGACTTTGGAGAGCTTGGAGTCAGGACGTTTAGATATCATCATTGGAACGCATCAGCTCGTTAGTAAATCTGTTGTTTTTAAAGATTTAGGATTGTTGATTGTCGATGAAGAACAAAAATTTGGAGTTGCTGTTAAAGAAAAACTCAAAACTCTCAAAGACAACGTAGATGTGCTCACGCTCACTGCAACACCCATCCCGAGAACGCTTCAATTTAGTTTAATGGCGGCTCGTGATTTATCGGTGATCACAACGCCACCACCCAACCGTTTCCCGATTGAAAGTATCGTGATCCGATTGAATGAAGAAACCATTCGAGATGCCATTCAATATGAAATTCAACGGGCTGGGCAAGTCTATTTTATTCATAATCGTATTGAAAACATTAAAGAAGTTGCAGGGCTGTTGCAACGCTTGGTGCCAGACGCAAAAATTCGGGTGGGTCATGGACAAATGGAAGGACGAAAACTTGAACAATTGATGCTCGATTTTATGAGTGGAGAATTTGATGTTTTGGTCAGTACGACTATTGTTGAAAGTGGGTTGGATGTGCCAAATGCCAACACGATTTTTATCAATAATGCCAATAACTTCGGGCTGAGTGATTTGCACCAAATGCGAGGCCGTGTAGGACGAAGTAACAAGAAAGCTTTTTGCTATTTCATTACCCCAGATTTCCATGCCATGACCGATGAGGCACGCAAACGAATTTCGGCCCTAGAACAATACACCGCGCTGGGCAGTGGATTTAATATTGCTATGAAAGATTTAGAAATTCGAGGTGCGGGTGATTTATTAGGCGGTGAACAAAGTGGATTCATCAATGATATTGGGTTTGAAACCTATCAAAAAATTCTAAATGAAGCCATTGAAGAACTCAAAGAAACAGAGTTTAAGAGCCTTTATAATGAAGATATAAATACCAAAGAATTTGTAAGAGACGTGACGATTGACACGGATTTTTCACTTTTATTTCCTGATGATTACATCAATAATATCACAGAGCGATTAAGTCTTTATACCCAACTAAACACCTTGAAAAATGAAGATGAATTGCAGGTGTTTGAACGGGATTTAATTGATCGATTTGGAGCGGTGCCAACGCAAGTTGTGGATCTTTTAGACAGTGTTCGAATTAAGTGGTTGGCAACGAACTTAGGATTTGAAAAAATAGTACTGAAACAGCAAAAAATGGTTGGTTATTTTGTGAGTGATCAAGAGAGTCGTTTCTATCAAAGCATTCATTTTTCAAAAGTATTACAATACGTACAAACACACCCACAATCCTGTACCGTCAAAGAAAAACAAATGCGCATGGGACTGCGATTGTTAATGAGCTTCTCAGATATTCGGTCCGTTCAACAAGGTTTAGAAGCTTTGAGACCTATTTTGGCATAACTATTGGTTTTCTTTTGAAGATGATTATATTTGAATCTACAAAACACTTAACCTCATGATTAAACACCTTTTTTGTTTTAGTGTAATGCTTCCATTTTTGGGCTTCTCTCAACTCCAAATTAAAGGCACGTTTTCACCCCCAAATGAATTTAAAACTACGATGTTGTACCATCTCTCAGGGGGCAGTTCTGACTATGTAAGTTATGGCACCGTCAATGCACAAGGAGATATGCAAATTGAGCTTGATGCGTCTGTTCCATCAGGGATTTACAGGCTAGTGTATGCTCTGCCACAAGCCGATCATAATTTTGAATTTATATACGATGCAAACGAAGATGTTGTTTTTAATTTCGATATGGATTCAGGCGTTGAATTTATAGATTCTAAAGAAAATCAACTGTTTCACTCATATACTCAAGCCATCAACGCTGCTCAAAAGGAGTTGCTGCAAATGTATTCAAAATCGCCCATGGATTCTCAATTGTATAAGCTGCGTTCTCAAAAAATTGACAGTATTCAAAAGACCTATACGGCCCTTTCTAAAGGAACCATTGCAGCACAGTTTATAACCGCCAGCCAGCCGTATATCCCTTCCAATCCCGAAGATGCTAATACCTATACACAGAATGTCAAAGCGCATTATTTTAAGGCCATTGATTTTCAAGATTCAGTGCTTCAAAGCTCGAATTTTTTGATCGATAAGTCGTTTAACTATATCCTTCAACTGCACACGTCAAAAACGCCTTCTTTTCAAGATTTTAAGGCCAATGTTGATGCCGTATGCCAGCAGTTTTCGATCGCCAAACCTGAATTTCAACTCACGAGTTTAGTCGCCCTAAAGGATTTTTTGATAGCCTCTCAACTAGAATTCTTGGCTGTTTATCTCACCAAGACCTATATATTGCCATTGGCCCACCAATTAAAGGACTTAGATCAAGTTGTGAAATTAGAAGATTTTGTTCGAGTTGCAATTGGCGTTAAAGCCCCAGATTTTTTGATTGAGAATCAAACATCTCTGTACGATTTAGACGATGCTACCAACTATCTGTTGATTTTTTGGAGTAGCGACTGTGGCCATTGTTTAAATGAACTTCCTGAAGTTTATTCCTATTTTTTATCTCATCCCGAAAAAGACCTTAAAGTGATTGCAGTAGGTTTGGAAAAAACGACTGAAAAATGGCAAGAGATGATCAAACAGTGGCCGAAGTTTACACATGTACTCGCAGAAGGTAAATGGGAAAATGACCTTCCAAAACGGTATGTCGTTGAAGCCACCCCGAGTTATTTTATATTAGATGCCAATAAAGCCATCACATCCAAGCCCTATCTTTTAAAAGATCTTACAAGTGTATTAGATCAAAAGTGATAAAATGCATTTTCAATATGCTCTATTTCTGGTGTTTTAGAGGAAAGTATAATCGCAATAATATCAAACTGAACTTCCAAGTCTAAATCCTTTGAGACTACAAAATGATCGACTGCCTTAATGATGCGTTGTATTTGGGCGGGTTTTAAAAACTCTTCAGGAGATCCAAAGTCTGTTGAGCTTCGTGTTTTCACTTCTATCGCCACCAAACAAGACTCTTTTTGTGCCAATATATCAACTTCTGCTTTTTGAAAGCGATAATTCTGCACCAAAATTTTATACCCTTTCGAGATCAAATAATCGACTGCCAACCGTTCTCCAAAAACACCACGATTGTAGATATCAGACATTGGAAATTTTGTTTATTTTTTCAAAAACTCATATTCACGTTCAACTTTGGCAATACGGACTTTGTACTGGCTATACCAGAGTTGTTGACCTTTTTCTTGCGCCTCTTTATGCGCTAAATTTTCTTTCCATTTTTTGATGGCTTCTAAATCAGACCAATAAGAAATAGCAACACCAATTTCTGAGCGGGCTTCCTCCATGCCCAGGAAACCATCTTGTTTAAGTGCGAGCTGATTCATAAGGGCATTTGTTTCAGCATAGTTGTCGTTGTTTTTAGTTCTAAGAGAGCTAAAAATCACCGCATAATAAGGTGGTGGTGGAGTGTTTGATAGCATAGTGAAAAACTTAAATAATTACTCTATAAATATAGGACCCGTATTTTTGATTTGGTCACATGGAGTTCAATAGTACGTCCAAAATAAAGGGCGCGGTTCTCTAACTCATGCCCTGCTGGAAATCCAAATCCAACCGGAACAGAGGTGTCTTTTAGCACATTCAAAATCAACGTTTCAATAGAGTGCCCCCAAGCCGGCGAGTTCGTTTTGAGTTGACTCATGTCACCGATGAGAACCCCAGCACAATGGTCAAAATAGCCTGCACGTTTTAAGCTATGTAATTGCCGATCGATATGATACTTATGTTCGCCAATTTCTTCAATAAAAATAATTTTACCGTTGGTGTCAAGACTGGTTTTACTGCCCAATGTAGCGGTTAATAACGAGAGGTTTCCACCCACAAGTTGTCCGCTAGCGGTACCAACTTTATTGTCCGAATGTCCATCAATTTCATAGCTTTTTAGCTGCCCAAAAAGGGCTGCTTTTAAAGTTTCAACGGAGGTTTTTATGGCATCTTGATCTTCTGTTAGGTTGATGCACATCATGGCGTGCAGACTTTCGTAGCCCATATTATTTAAGGCATTGTGCAAGACGGTCACATCGGAGTAGCCAACGACCCATTTGGGATGGTTTTTAAAGCCTTCAAAATCTAAATCATCTATAATTCTGAGTGTGCCATAGCCGCCGCGTGCACACCAAATGGCTTTGATATTTGGGTGGTCTAAGGCTTTTTGTAAGTCGCTTATCCGCTGTTTGTCTGTGCCTGCAAAATGATTGGCTTTTGTTTCAAGGTGGTCGCTAAAGAGGACCTTTAGCCCCCAACTATTCAGAAGGGTTTTGGTTTTTTGAATTACTTCGGCGTCTTTTTTTAAAATGCTTGCAGTGGCAACAATGGCCACGGTGTCTCCAGCTTTTAAATATTGTGGACGGATCATTTTAGAAGAATTAAGTATGGAAGAAGGCTGTTTTTTAGAGTGTTTCATAAGCGTCTTGTTTGGACATGAATAGATCACCATTAAAAGACACCACATTAAAGTATTAAGTGTCATTTTGAAGGGCTTTTTGTAAAGATAAGAATTTCTCTAAAATTCTGTTTCAAATTGGGCGTAATTATGTGTATTTTTGTATGATTAATTCAGATACAATGTCAAAACGTTTTACCATTACAGCCGCTTTACCTTACACCAATGGACCCATTCATATCGGCCATTTGGCGGGGGTGTATGTCCCTGCGGATATCTATGCACGTTACCTGCGCTTACAAGGCCACGATGTGGCTTTCATTTGTGGAAGTGATGAACATGGGGTGCCCATAACCATTAAAGCAAAAAAGGAAGGGGTGACGCCTCAAGATATTGTGGATCATTTTCATGCAAACATCAAAACGTCATTTGAAGACTTTGGGATTTCGTTTGATAATTATTCCAGAACCTCTGCAAAAATTCATCATGAAACCGCTTCTGAATTTTTTAAAACATTGTATGATAAAGGCGAATTTATTGAAGAAACAAATGCACAGTTGTACGATGCAGAAGCCGAGCAGTTTTTGGCCGATCGATTTGTCGTAGGTACTTGCCCAAAATGTGGCAATGAAGAAAGTTATGGCGATCAATGTGAAGCTTGTGGAACCTCTCATAATGCGTCGGATTTGATACAACCAAAATCTGCCATTACAGGGGCAACGCCAACCCTAAAAGAAACAAAACACTGGTTTTTACCGCTTGATAAACACGAAGCATTTTTAAAAGAATGGATTTTAGAAGGTCATAAAGCCGACTGGAAACCCAATGTGTATGGCCAATGCAAATCGTGGATTGACGACGGTCTGCGACCTCGTGCGGTGACTCGAGATTTGGATTGGGGCATTCCAGTGCCTGTGGAAGGCGGCGATGGAAAAGTCCTATATGTATGGTTTGATGCGCCAATCGGTTACATCTCGTCCACCAAGGAATGGGCTCAACGCGAAGGCAAGGATTGGGAACCGTATTGGAAAGATAATGACACCACTTTAGTTCATTTTATAGGAAAAGACAATATTGTATTTCACTGTATTATTTTTCCTGCGATGCTCAAAGCAGAAGGCAGTTATATTCTTCCTGAAAATATACCCGCCAACGAATTTTTAAACTTAGAAGGTCAAAAACTATCCACCTCCAAAAACTGGGCAGTTTGGTTGCCAGAGTATTTAAAAGAATTTCCTGAAAAACAAGATGTATTGCGGTATGTTTTAACCGCCACTGCACCAGAAACAAAAGACAACGATTTTACGTGGAAAGACTTTCAAGCGCGAAATAATAACGAATTGGTCGCTATTTTTGGAAATTTCATCAACCGAGTTCTCGTATTGACCAATAAATATTACAACGGTAGTGTACCAAGTCCGAATGCGTTGTCACCGATCGATACAGACACCTTAGAAAAAGTAAAGTCGTATCCAGCAATTTTATCAAACTCGATCGAGCGTTACCGTTTTCGTGAAGCCAGTCAGGAATTGATGAATTTGGCGCGACTCGGAAATAAATATTTGGCCGATGAAGAGCCTTGGAAAGCGATCAAAACAGATCCTGAACGCGTACAAACGATTCTGTATGTGGCGCTTCAAATCGCAGCGGCTTTGGCTGTGGTGTCCGAGCCCTTTTTACCATGGTCTTCCAAAAAATTAAAAACCATGCTTCGTTTAGAATCGCCAACTTGGACTTCAGTTCAAGGAGGAGATTCCTTGTTAAAACCAGCCCATCAAATTGGTGAAGCCTCGCTCTTATTTGCAAAAATTGAAGACTCAGAAATTGAATTTCAGTTGGAAAAATTAGCTCAAAGCAAATTAGCGAATCTCCTCGCCAAAAAAGTGGTAGAGCCTCAAAAAGAAACCGTTTCTTTTGAAGATTTTTCAAAGTTAGACATTCGAGTGGGAACGATTATTTCGGCCGAAAAAATGCCAAAAGCAAAAAAATTACTGGTACTTCAAGTCGATACAGGCGTGGATGTTCGCACCATTGTGTCTGGGATTGCCGAGACATTTACAGCTGAAGAGGTGGTTGGTAAACGTGTAACTGTGCTGATCAATTTAGCGCCTCGTGCCTTGCGTGGCGTTGAAAGTCAAGGGATGATTTTAATGACCGAAACTCCTGAGGGTAAGTTGGTTTTTGTCAGTCCCGATGCCGCTCATGAAACTACGAATGGTTTGAAAGTTAGCTAATATTCTTGATCCTTTCGAGGTTGTGAGTTTTTAAGTGATAAGTGATGAGTGGAGAGTGATCGTTGTAAAGACTTTCTACTTTATTGATGCGTTTATAGAAGTTTAAACGAACCTCGCCTTTCTGATACCGTCCCTCCACCAGATGCTGAACCAATTTAGTAATATAGGGTACGTTTGGACAGCAAGACAAGCATAGCGAATGTGAAATTCCGATGCATTCTAAAAATTCATTTACAAAACCTTAGGAGCAGGAAAAGACCAAATGATGATACGAAATGTCACCAACGATATTACAATGAATGGAACTGTAGGATATTTTAAGTCTTCTAATGGTGTGATTAATGTCACTTCAAGAACGATGTCTATGACTT
>Ga0115559_1001528_pt1 | contig 15196 bp, 10 predicted proteins | sample COGITO_mtgs_1105_3_FD_87281 | JGI IMG/M metagenome (GOLD analysis project Ga0115559, IMG submission 87281) | Pelagic marine microbial communities from North Sea - COGITO_mtgs_110506 | ecosystem: Environmental > Aquatic > Marine > Epipelagic | place: Germany:Helgoland, sampling site Kabeltonne... | reverse complement strand
GGGCATGGTGCTGGAGGTCGCTGGGAAGCATAGTGAATTTTCTCAGGATAATTGATCTTAGGACCAGTGGTCTGGCCTTTACTTTTTATCTGTTCAGCTAATTTATCATAACCTAATTATGCGACTGCGCACTGTCGCAAGCGGTCATGTCTGTTGCAAAAGCCGACAGCCAGAGAGCTACAAAGAGCGGGGCAGAGCAAAGAATGAGGCACAAAAAAAAGGACGGGCATTGCCCGTCCTTCTCTGGTCTACCCACAGAGATTTAGAATCTGTAAGTAAAGCGACCTCCCCACATTTCACCTGGGGCTCTGTAACGACCGTGCGAACCACTTGCCAAAGGAATATCAAATGCTCCAGAAGCAACCTGCTTGTCAGTCACGTTCTTGCCGTAAATCATAAAGTCCCAGTTCTCGGCGCGAACACCAACGCGGACATTAACCTGTCCAAAGCCATCGTGGATATCGATAGGATCGTGGTCACCGGTCATCTTGTACTCATCAGTAAAGTTGTAGTCTGCACTGGCAAACATAACCAACCCATTTGACATTGGCTGAATATAGTCAGCGGTCAAAGATCCTGAGTAGCCGGCACCGAAGTCGTCACCTGTGAGACTTTGAGCTTGACCAGACTTGGTTCCGTCTGGAAGGAACTTAGCTTGACAGCCCATGGCTGAGGTTACAGGTGAGCTCGCGGTAATAGTACCCAGGCCGAGTAGCGCGGAATCCTGAGCCGCGGTACAGCCTGCGGAATCGAACTCTCCATATTCAGCGTCTAGGAGAGCAACGTTGGCGCCCAGACGAAGTTGTTCTGAATACTGCCACTGCATATCAACCTCTATACCCTGAATGTCGGAGGATGCTGCGTTAGCCACGACAAAACCCAGACCTACGAAGGTGGATACCTGTTGATCCATATACTCACTCGAGAACATTGCCCAGTTCACAGTCATGGCACCATCCATCAGTGTGTGCTTACCACCAATTTCAAAGGACTCTGCCGTCTCATCTTCATATTCGAAACCAATGCCTGGCGTTGTGCGCAGCACAGTGCCATCAGCCAAGAAGGCAGGGTTTTGATCGTCCACAGCATTAAAGCCGCCACTCTTAAAACCTTCTGAGTAGCTGATGTAGAACAAGCTAGTATCAGACATTTCCCACTGCAGGTTCATCGCAGGCATCAGCTGATCAGTCTTGCGGTCTTCATCGAACACATGAGCCCAAGAGCCAAAGCTAGCCGCATTAATTGCAGCGTTGTATGGGTTGGTATCAGGTGTTGCCAGACCAGTGGTGTCATGCACCAGAGCAGTTTCTGCGTGAACGGTCTTCTCTTCTTCGGTATATCGAACACCAGCGGTCAGACTAAGGGTGTCGGTAATGTCATAGGTACCTTGGAAGAACACCGCCCATGCGTCTGTGTCCTGTTTCCAGTTGGAAACGCGGCCTGACTGGTTGAACGATGTCACACCATTGATACAGAAAGCCGGGCCAGTAAGGGCGGCAGGAATATTCAGGAATGAGCTACAACCAACGAGGGCTGTCATCAAGCCCGGGTTACCCAATGTACCGTCAATAATTACGGTACGGTCAATTTCCTGAGTCTGCTCCTGCCAGTAAGCGCCCGCTACCCATGAAAAATCACCATCGGTTGGCGAAGATAAACGCAGCTCCTGGCTCTTTTGATCGTACTCAGAAATATCGGATCGACCGATAAATTGCACGGGCAGGAAGTCAGCGTCAATGCCATCTTCATACTCATAGCCGCCGACACCGGTCACTGAGCTGAGTGTAAAGCCGTTATCTAGCTCCATCTCAATATTCAGAGACGTACTATCTGTCTGCGTGTCAGTACCCTCTTCCTTTTCATGCGTTCTATCCATGTCTCGGCCAAGGCTCTGTGCAAGAGCAAGTCCGCCGATGCTAATTGAATCTCGATAGCCGTCGGTTTGCTCGTTACCACTTGCAGCCACCATAGCGCCATAGCTGGGAAACATTATGCCCATCACCCCATACATCAAGCGATTGGATGCGGCGATGTTGGGCTCTGGCTGAAAACGGCTCAATGCGGCCGTAGAGCCGAGACGCACAAAGTCACTCTCGCCGTGCTTGAACTTAACAGTCGTGCTGTCGTTCGGCTCCCAAGTGGCAGATAAACGCCAGATTTGCTCGTCAGTTGAGGGCATAGAGGGCTGTGCACCATTACCTGATGTAGCAAAGCCATTGTTCATATAACCGTCATCGCTGCGATCTCTAACTGCAAGCCTCAGAGCCATATTGTCCGAAACAGGCATATTGATTACACCCTCGGCAATTTCGCCCTGGTTGCTCTCGCGGCTAACGCTGACGCGGCCACTCATTTCATCGCCGATATTAGCGGAAGCAGAGGTTACGTTAATTGCACCGGCCAGAGTATTTTTGCCGAAAAGAATACCCTGAGGTCCGCGCAGAACTTCCACCTGACCCAAATCAAAGAGGCCGGTCCGCACGTGACGGCTCTTACCGTAGTGAATCCCGTCAACATAGACACCAACAGATTGCTCGAATGATTGGTTTGCTCCGACACCGATGCCTCGCATGGATATGATACTGTTCACGGCGTTTTCGGTGATAGATAGGTTAGGAACATACGCCCCTAGATCTGTCATGCTCTGGATGCTAGCCTCTTGAATCTTTTCTCCAGCGATAGCGGTCATCGAAATTGGCACGTCCTGCAAGCTCTCGGCACGCTTTTGCGCTGTTACTATTACTTCTTCCAGCTGGGCTGCATATGCACCACCAGAAGCAGTGGCGATGGCTAAAGCCAGCGCACTCATAGTACGTAATGATGTTTTCATCGTTTTTCCCCTCAACGTTTTTATTAGTAACAGCTTTGCGCCGTCGTTTTATAATTATTGGCCTTGTTTAAATAGACTGACCAGAGTACTAACTACTAGTTTCTTACACAGTTACATTACTGATTTTCTACACTGATTTTCTTACCTTAGCCTCGCTTGCACTCGTCAGTAGCGCAATTCACAGGTTTAGACCTTAAATCTATCATAACTTTTGAGATAATGCATGCACTGTCGAAACCCGTCACAAGCATGTCTATATCGGACAGTTTAGTTGGCACAATAGGGCTACTTATTAAAATTCGATTTCACATGCATTTACTGGGACGAACTAGGGAGGGAATACCTCCTGGATGCACGCTGGTGTTATTTGCTCTCAGTTGTCTGCTCTAGTATTTCGGTCAGCTTTTCAATACAGCCTGCCATACTAGTGCGGATAAAGGTTTCAATTTCGATAGGAGTCACAGAGGTTTCCCAGAGCAGGCGGCACTTTCTGCCCTCTGGGATTACCTGAATGCTGGAGTGATGTGACTTCAGGGGCGCTGGCGTTTCAAAACAGGAGTATTCCATAGTGCGTGCTGAATCGTTATGACTCAGAATTCGCTCTTTAATATCTCCGGCACCTGGCAGTGACAGTGAGCGAACTGACCCATCGAATGTGCAGCTTGTCGCGCCGGGAACCCAGTCAATGCGATCTGGCGTTCCGAGAATGGCCCACAGCTGATCAGCCGAGGCATTGAATTGGTGATCGAACTTAACTGTCATTGTTGGCGCTCCACTTGTGCTTGCACAATCATTAACCTTGGGCAGATGGTACCTTAATTTGAGGCTGCTTAAGTGTGCTATTGCGGTTCGGTGACTTAAATGACCAATTTTTGATACTAACTGGAACTTACTGCGGAGGGGCTGTCCTATTAGGTGCAAGTGATTTAATTCCTTGTGAATTTTGTGAAATATACAACTCTCCCCTAAGTAAACAAGCCCTGATCTAATTATTGGATCAGGGTTTTTTTTGTCCGTAAATCAGGTCCGCTAAACCGCTAAGTGGTGGGTATCAGGGTTATTGCTATACCCTGAGTTTTGCTGGTATCCAGTTGTTGGATGTGCCCGCCGGAATAGGCAATGGCGAGTCCCACTCTGGAATCCACGGATTCTATGTCGCCATAGCTAACAACCATATTGCTCAGGCGGACTTCGCATTCAGCTTTATCGGTTTGCTGTGCCTTGGCAAGAAGTGACTTCCCCAGTCTATCGCCGGCAACTATTTTATCGCTTACTCCAAACTGAACGCCGATTAAATCTTTTGCACCATTGGCATGCCCAGTTGCGCCAGTCAGAGGCACACGTGTATCAATTGGAGTGAGATCCTCTAATAAAAACGGCAAATCAGCCTGTCTGCTGCCGCCCAGTTTCCAGCGAGCTATCTGGCCATCGTTTCGTTCGCGAAAAAATATTTCGCTGTGCAAAATTTCAAATTCCTGGCTCTCCCATAGCGCTAGGCTGGCATTGAGATCGCTGGTTCGCACACACCAATCAACTGGTCCGGTCTCACCGCAGATCCAGCCAGTGAGCCTGGAATAGATATTGGTTTTTAGGCTTGCCTGTCGCTGGGGAATATTGAGTTTTATTGCCAGCTTGATTAAGGGGCGGTACCAGCTGGGCCTCAGAGCTAATAGTTCGATGTAGGTTTGATTGGGGAAGATCACCAGAGCATTTTCAGTAATGCCGTGGGAGCCGCCCGGAGTGACCTGAAACCCAAGGTCAGTAAAATCTGTGATGGCCTGATTTAGATCGGCGACAAAGACTACTATGTGGTCAAATTGAGTATCTGACATGGGCATCTGGATGGTCCGACTGTTGAGGGAGACCAGAATAGTAAATCTAGAGGGACTGATTGTAAAAGCCATAGGGCTTTTACAACTCCTGCGGAGCGCCCAGGCGAGCTGGGCGTCCAAACTCTGCCGCAGGCATAGTTTGTCGAACAGGGCTCTCGTCCGGCAGTCCAATCTACCAATATTAAAAAAGGCCACTTCTTGCGAAGTAGCCTTTTTTAATATTGGCGGACCGGACGGGACTCGAACCCGCGACCTCCGGCGTGACAGGCCGGCATTCTAACCAGCTGAACTACCGGTCCGCGAAAGCATTTTCTCTTGGTGGGTGGTACAGGGATTGAACCTGTGACCCTCGCCTTGTAAGGGCGATGCTCTACCAGCTGAGCTAACCACCCCCTGAGAGAGCGACGCATTCTACCGAACTGAAGGAGGCTGTCAAACTTTTTCTGGTGCTATATACATATTGGGTTCACAGCCCTAATATACCGGCCTAATTTAGGGGTTTTTGAAGCAAAAATGCAGATTTATAAAGACTTTAGTATAGAGGCCGCCCATCGACTGCCCAATGTGCCCGAGGGACACAAATGCTCACGTCTCCACGGTCATTCCTTTCAGGTGAGGATCGCTGTTGAGGGGCCTCTGGGAGAGCAATCCGGCTGGATAATGGACTTTGGCGATATCAAGGCGGCATTTGCTCCCATTTATGATCAGTTGGACCATCATTACCTCAATGAAATTGAGGGCCTGGAAAATCCCACCAGTGAGAACCTTGCTCTGTGGATCTGGCGGCAACTTAAGCCCAGGCTGCCTGAGTTGTGTTGTATCACTATTAAAGAGACCTGCACCAGCGGCTGTATTTACCGCGGTTAGAGTCTAGATCCAGCCCTCAGTGCTAGGCATGGGCATTGCTGCCACTATCGCGGGAGCCCAAGCGCTCCCACAGCATTATGAGTAGCATAATAAGGATTGGAATTAGGCAGCTAAGCAGCATCTGCTGCCAGCTGATCAGGTTGATCATCCAGCCTGCGCTCAGTGCGGCGACTGCCTGAAGAGAAAAAACCGTAAAATCATTGATGCCCTGAACCTTGAATCTGTCCCCTTCACCCTGGGTGCTAGCGAGCAATGTGGTGCCAGCGACAAACATAAAGTTCCAGCCTACTCCTAGCAGCACCAGCTGTGACCAAAAGCCGCTGACACTGGTATCTGCATAACCAAGCAAAATAGTGGCGCAGTAGCAGGCCAGCCCCATCAGCATCAAGCCCCGAATATTGAGATACCTAAATAGCAGTGGCGCTACAAACGAAGGTAAAAACATAGCGGCTATGTGGCTCTGAATTACCCATTTGGTATCTAGCAGCGAATGACCATGAAAATTATGCATGCTGATGGGTGTGCCGGTCATAATAAATGACATTATCACATAGGCTATGGCGCCACTGGCTATTGCGAGGCACAGAGTGGGGTTGCTCAGCAGCTGGGTCGTAGCTGAGGTGGCCGGTTGGTTGATCGCTTCAGCCATGGGCGCTGGTTTGTAGAGACTCAGCAGAAGGGCGCCCAGCACAATACAGATGGCGGCTAGAGCAAATGACCCCTGGTACTCTACTGGGGTGAGCTGCCTGCCTAAAATAGCCAGTTCAGGCCCGACAAAGGCAGCAATAATGCCGCTGGCAAGTACCATAGAGGCCGCAGTGGAGCTGTGTTCAATAGATACGGCCTCCATTGCGGCAAATCTGGTTTGCAAGATGGCAGCATTGCAGGACCCCAGTATAAAAGCGGTTATGCAAAACAGGGTAAAGCTCTGCAGTTGCAGGGCAATAATAGCCAGACCGCAGGCAGCTATACCAGTCATCATAAAAGCCAGTAATCCCTGTTTACGACCCATTGTGCGCATCAGCTGTGTGACTGGGATCGCCGCCACTGCGGTACCGGTTATCATCAGGGCTATAGGTGCTGTAGCCCAGGCTGCTGAGGGCGCTAGATAGGTGCCCGCCAGGCTGCCAGCCAGTATCATCAGGGGGATAGTGGAGCCGGCCAGCGCGCTACTAATGCTGAGAACCCAGACGTTTTTGAAGCCCGCCGCCGAGATTATGTTCATCGAGAGATCCCTGATTGGTTGGCCTTTGCAGCCTTATTATTTTGCGTATAGGCGGATTCTAGACTACTTTTAATTTACAGGGGCAGTTATTGCCGTATTTGGTTCCACTGCCGCATCTGCAGCCGAAATAATAGGATAGTTAGAAGCGACAGAAGCGACAGAAGCGACAGAAGCGACAGGAATCAGGATTCTGATAAGTACAAAATAAGAGACTAGATATTATGGACGATAGCAATCAGTCAGCGGTTGAGAAAACCGTTCGTGAGTTTATTGGTAAAAATCCCGCTGTAAAATCCAATCATGTAGAAATGGACATGAGCCTCAAAGATCTCAATATAGATTCCCTGGAAAAATTATCCATTGGCATGGATTTGGAAGACGAGTATTCCATCGAGTTTACCGATGAAGAGATTGAGGAGTTCGCCACTGTATCCGATGTGGTGACCGCTGTTGAGACGGCGCTAACGGCAAAAACCGAGGCTCAGGTTGCATCGACCCCTCCTCAACAGTCTCAACACAAGACCTCTGGCACCAATCACTCGATTTAGATCTGCCTCGATTGCTGTATCAGTAATCTGCCTTGCTCGCTCTGACTACTGTATAATCCCGCCTGGCACCTATGGCTGCCATCAGTAGTCTATTCCCCGAAGAGAGTTAGAGACATGGTAGAAATTGGTGCATTCAACAGACTTCAGGTAGTAAAGCAGGTCGACTTTGGCGTCTATGTTGATGGTGGTGACTTGGATACTATTCTGTTACCCAGGCGCTATGTGCCCGGTGGCTGTGAAGTTGGCGACTGGGTGGATGTCTTTCTATATTTCGATTCCGATGATCTGCTAATCGCAACAACAGAAAAGCCCAAGGTTCAGGTGGGCGACTGCGAATTTCTCAAGGTTGTGGATATCAATCATGCTGGTGCCTTTATGGACTGGGGTTTGTCAAAAGACCTGTTGGTACCTTATAACGAACAGCAGAAACCCATGGAAGTGGGCTATTCCTATGTGGTGCATGTGTTTCACGATCAAAATTCAGATCGCATTGCCGCCTCTACCAAGCTTAACCATCATTTGGATGAGGAGACTGTCTGGCTCAAGCCTCGCCAGGCGGTTAATCTTTTGATCGCAGCGCGCACTGAGCTCGGTTACAAAGCAGTGGTCGATAATAAATATCTGGGGCTTATTTTCCGTGCAGACGCCTTTCGCCCGCTCAAGATTGGTGAGCGATTGCCTGGCTTTGTAAAAACTATTCGCGCAGATGGCAAGATTGATCTGTTGATCTCTCAGGGTACGTTGCAGGGAGATCATGATCTGGCTGAGCAAATTATTCGTCATTTGCAGGATAGGGGGGGTGAGTCGCAGCTCTCTGACAAAAGCGACCCTGATGAGATTTACCGCTTATTTAAAGTGTCTAAGAAAAAGTATAAGCAGGCTCTAGGCACTCTCTATAAGAGTAAGAGGATTCTTATAGAGTCCGGTAAAATTACTCTGATCAGCCCTTAAACCGCCCCAGGCTGTGTAGCTTAAAAGTCAGGCATCTGGAATGCAGCTCAGACTCAAAAATACCTACCCTAAACCACAGGTTTCCTTTAAATCTGGCCCGCAGGACTCTATGCCCTTAATTTAAACCGTTCTTTGTGGTACCCTGAGTCTCGTTCGTTATTGCTACCGTGCCTCTCTAAAAGAGGCGTTTCTAATTTATAAGAAAAAAATATAAATAGATTTGGTTTATTAATTTGCTTCCCTTTCTTTACTGAGGGACGATCAGCAGGTGGTAATAAGAAAAAAAGGCCGTGAATCCGATAGTTTGTAAATTGACTTAGACTCTCAGCGGCCCACATTTGAATAACATTTAATCTACATTGGGGAGAAACTTATGTTTCGCAAGACAAAAGTAAACCGAGCAGTAATGTCGGTAATAGCTGCGGGTATTGCAGCTGGTACCGCTGGTGTCACTGTTGCAGAGGGTATGCTGGAAGAGATTGTAGTAACTGCAACCAAAAAGTCTGCCAGCATGCAGGACATTCCAATTGCTGTTCAGGCTATGACTGAAGAGACATTGGAAGAGCAAAATGTTACAAGTTTTGAAGACTATGTTAAATATCTGCCTAGTGTAAACGCAGGCGGCCGTGGGCCGGGTCAAAACGAAATCTATATCCGTGGTGCAGCTGTTGATGCGATCAACATTTCTGTGGCGGAATCACAGGGTTCTGCGCCTAACGTAGCGCTCTATCTGGATGAGCAGCCAGTAACAGCTGGTGGTCGTAATCTCGATGTTTACATTACTGATATGGAGCGAATTGAGGTTCTTCCTGGACCCCAGGGCACTCTGTACGGTGCAAGCTCGCAGGCAGGTACAGTGCGATTGATCACTAATAAGCCTGTTATCGACGAGTTCGCTGCCAGCCTGTCAGCTGGGTACTCATCTACTTCTGGTGGTGAGGACAGCAACAAAGTTGAAGCTATGATCAATATCCCTGTTATCGAAGGTAAGCTGGCGGTTCGTGCCGCGGTGTACACCGATAATAAAGGTGGTTATATAGACAATGTCGAAGGCACATTCACAGCGAATCCGGCTCTAAACCCTGCTTACCCAGGAAGCTCAGTTGACTTTGCTGAAGGTCACATCTTTGGTAATGGCACTGTAGTGGGCGAGGGTGGCGTGACAATCCCGGTTAACTACACTACCGCAACAAGCTCAGGTTTAGTTGAAGATGACTTTAATGATGTGTCATATCAAGGTATGCGCCTAGGTGCTAAGTACCTGATCAATGACGACTGGTCAGCTCTGATTCAGTTCACCCAGCAGTCTCTGAAGACTCAGGGTGTTTTTGATTATGACGAATCTCTGGGTGATCTCAAGGTAGCACGTTTTACTGAAGATTCTCTCGAAGATGAATTTACTCAGTTTGCCTGGACCTTAGAAGGTCGTGCTGGCGCTCTTGATCTTGTGTACACCGGTGCTTACTTGGATCGTGAAGTATCACAGCGCTTGGACTACACCGGTTATTCCAATATTGGTGCTTATATTCCAGGTTACCAGTGTGAGTATCTGACTGGTTCTTACTACCACGGGTTAGACATTGGTCAAGCCAACTATAGCTGGGATCCAACTCTCAGTGGCAACACTGGCGTGATTGAATGTGGCAACCCTGCCAACAACTTCAACGCAGAAAATGAGAACACTCGTATGACTCACGAATTCCGTGTTTCTACTGATCCAGACGCTTCTATGCGCTTTACTGGTGGTGTTTTCTATGAAGATGCTGAGATTCTTCACATCGGTAACTTCAACTATTTAGGGCCAGCAGAAGCAGGCTTTACACCAATCGACATCAATCTGAACTCTTCACTGGATGACGCAGATGCGAATGCCCGTGGTCTGGTTAGCCCAGCTACTCAGTTCCGTAACGATAACCATCGTAACGAAGAGCAGGTCGCTGTCTTTGGTGAGCTCTCCTACGACATCAGCGAAACGTTGACTGTTGCTGCCTCGGCTCGTTACTACGATCTGGAGTATGGCTTCACCGGTTACGGTGCATGGCGTTATGGCAACCGTCCTCTGTTTACAGATGACGCTGACCCCACTAATGACGTGATTCCAAATGTAACCGGTGGTCGAGATTATGCGCAGAAGTTTAATGTTCTGCAGCCAATCAGCACCACTGACACCATTACTAAGTTCACTGTAACCTGGACGCCTAACGAAGACTTACTGATGTATGTGACTTCTTCTGAAGGTTACCGTCCACCTGGATTTAACCGTGGCGCAGCGCAGAAGGGTACCTACAGCGGTACTGACTGTGTTGATGTTGCAGCCAATCCTAGCAATGGTTTCCCAGGCTACTGTCTGCCATACAAGTTTGATTCTGACACCCTCGAGAACCTTGAGCTGGGTTGGAAAATGACCATGATGGATGGCGATATGCGTCTGAACGGTGCTCTGTACCGCATCGACTGGGAAGATATTCAGGTATCTCAGTTTGACTCGCAGAACATCTCTATCTTTACTATCGTAGATAACGGCGGCGACGCGGAAATCACTGGTATTGAAATGGATATGGTCTGGGCTGTCAGCGATAATCTGACTCTGTTTGGTGCAATGTCTTACAACGAAACTGAGCTGGTTCGTGTAGATCCAGGCTTCTCTTTTGTTGTCCAGGACGAGGGTCGCCCTCTGCCATTAACACCTGAGTTCCAGGGAAATCTTCGTGCACGTTACAGCTGGGATATGTCTAGCGGAATGGAAGCTTACTGGCAGGTCGGTGGTAAGTACTCAGATGAAGCACTCAACTCAATCGTTGATACGCCCACTGAGCCAAACACCATGCAGGACAGCTATGTCATCATGGACGCTTCAGCCGGTGTAACTACTGATGCAGGTTGGGGTGTTGAAATGTATGTCAGCAACTTGACTGATGAGCGCGCTCAGCTGCACATCAACCGTCAGGACTTCCTGGAGAGAACCACTACCAACCGTCCTCGCACAATTGGTATGAGGTTCAACTACGATTTTAATTAATAGTTAGAAATGACTTTTAGTTAATATTCGTTAAGTCGAAGTAAAGAGAAAGGCGAGCTTAGGCTCGCCTTTCTTGTATCAACTGTAAGGCTCTATACTTGGTTTGTGGTAAATTTATCGACACCTTAGGTAATGGAAAATTTTATGTCTGGCAGCAACCCAACTGATCATCGGGATGACTCAACCAAGCTTTCTGCAGAGGCAGCAGCAGAACTTTTGTCACGGGGTAGAGCGCTTATCCAGGCAGGGGATTTCAGTGATGCTCAGGACCTTATGGAGCGGTTGTTGAATCATTATCCAAATCACTCCGAGGCTCTCTACTTTAGTGCCGTGGCTCAGCGGTTTAGAGAGAATTACCAGGCTGCACTAAACTCGTTGCAAAAACTCATTGAGATCGAGCCAACCTATGGTCGGGCCTGGCAAGAGCGAGGCCATATTCTTATGGCCCAGGGTGAAACAGCCGATGCGCGAGCGGCTTTCCAGCAGGCAGCCACCCAAAATGGGAGCCTAATTGCCAGCTGGCAGATGTTAATGACATTGACTGATCCGCAAGTTGACCAAAAAGCCTATGATTTTTTTGAAGACAAGTATCAGCGCCTAGCCGCTCTGCCGCCAGAGCTCTTGGGCGTTAGAAATATGATGGAAGAGGGCAAGCTGTCAAAAGCAGAGCAGCTGTGCCGAAGCTTCTTGCAGAAACAGCCTAAACATATTGAGGGTATGCGTCTGCTAGCTGACCTGGGTGTAAAAACCCATGTGCTGGATGATGCCGAGTTTATTCTTGAAAGTGCACTGGTCTATGAGCCAGAGAATCAGTTAGTGCGCTTTGATTATATGAACGTACTGTACAAGAGACAGAAATTTGAGCTCTGTATGGAACAGGCGCAGGTCCTGCTGGATGCCGATCCAGAGAATAGTAAATACCGTTTTTCCTATGCCAACCAATGTGTCGCCGTAGGCCGATTTGAAGAGGCCTTGGCCCTTTATGATGAGTTTGTCGACGCAGACCCCAGTGCGGCTCCCGCTCATTTGCTGCGTGGACATACCTTAAAAACCATTGGCAGAATTGATGAGGCGGTTGAGGCCTATCGCGCCGTCTATAGAGCCAAGCCAGATTTTGGTGATGCTTTTTGGAGTCTGGCTAATCTTAAGACCTATAAATTTGAGGATGCAGAAATAGATTTGATGCGTGAGCATCAGCAATCAGATTCCACTGGGTTGGACGACAGAATTCATCTTAGCTTTGCCCTGGGCAAGGCTATGGAAGATGCACAAGATTATGCAGCAGCTGGTGACTATTATGTCCAGGGCAATCAGCTAAAGAAGCAAGATGTGCAGTACGATGGCGAGCGCATGAGCTACAAAATGTCTCTGCAGCAGAAGTTTTGTACTGCCGAGCTATTTGCAAGATTCGGTCAATCTGGCTGCGCTGCTCCCGACCCTATCTTTATTGTTGGCCTGCCCAGAGCGGGCTCCACATTGCTGGAGCAGATTCTAGCGTCCCACTCCCAGGTTGATGGAACCCTGGAGTTAAATAATATTCCCGCGATTGCCCATCGCTTAAATGGCCGTCGTACTGTATTTGAAGAGCCGAGATACCCTCAGATACTAGAGCAATTAACGCCGGAAATTGCTGCAAAGCTGGGACAGACCTATATAGATGAAACCCAGATACATCGCGAGGGGGCGCCTTACTTTATTGATAAGATGCCCAATAACTTCCGTGATATTGGCCTAATTCAGATGATTTTGCCCAATGCCAAAATTATAGATGCACGTCGTCATCCGATGGCTTGCTGTTTTAGTGGTTTTAAACAGCTGTTTTTTGAAGGGCAGGAGTTTACCTACGGTTTACATGAGGTGGGCACCTACTACCGCAACTATGTAGATCTGATGGATCACTGGGATAAGGTGTTACCCGGCAAAGTTCTGTCTGTGCAGTATGAAGAGGTGGTAGCTGATCTGGAGACTCAGGTGCGTCGCATTCTTGATTATTGTGGACTGCCCTTTGAAGAAGCCTGCATCAACTTCCATAAGAATGAGCGCTCTGTGCGCACTCCCAGTGCGGAGCAGGTCAGGCAGCCTATCTACACCAGTGGCCTAGAGCAGTGGAAGCATTTTGAGTCTAGCCTCAATCCGCTTAAAGAGGCTCTGGGTCCAGTACTGGACCGCTATCCCATTACATAAATAATAAATATTAAAATCTAAGTTTGGAGTGATTTATGTCTACAACCAATATGACTGAGCAAGAAGTTCAAATGCTTGTGGAAAACTGTTTAACTGCGAATGGTTGTAACAGTGAAAATGCTGCCGCAGTAGGACGTACCATAGCCGCTGCCGAGCGGGATGGTTGCGCTTCTCACGGACTGTTTCGCATGCCCGGTTATATAGCCTCATTGCGCAGTGGCAAGGTGAATGGTAGTGCCAAACCCAGTGTTACAAAAATTTCTCCGGCAGTGATCAAGGTCGATGGCGACCATGGTTATGCGCCTTTGGCTCTCGAAGCTGGGCGTGAAGCTCTTATCCAGGCCGCCCGGGAAAATGGCATTGCCGCCATGGCCCTGGTTAACGTGCACCATTTTGCGGCACTCTGGGTCGAGGTTGAGCCTATTGCAGAGGCTGGATGTGCGGCCATGGCCTTTACCACTTACAAACCAGCAGTGGTGCCAGCTGGTGCCAAGCAGCCATTATTTGGTACCAATCCCATGTGTTTTGGTTGGCCTCGTGGCGACCAGCCGCCAATGGTGTTTGACCAGGCCTCAGCCTCTATGGCTAGAGGTGAGGTAATGATTGCAGCCCGAGACGGCCATTCTGTGCCTCTGGGTACAGGTGTAGATGCCGATGGCAATCCGACTACAGAGCCCGCAAAGATAATTGATGGCGGAGCGCTGTTACCTTTCGGTGGTCACAAAGGCTCTACCATTGCTATGATGATTGAACTGTTGGTGGCAGGCCTTACGGGTATGGACTTTAGTTATGAAGCCCAGGCCAATGATAACAATGATGGTGGGCCACCTAACGGCGGCGAGTTTATGCTCGCCATTGACCCTAGCCGATTTGGCGATGCAGATAGCTGGCTGCAGCATTCAGAGTCATTTCTAGCGCGTCTGGCTGGTATGGAAGGTGCACATATGCCAGGTAATCGTCGCTATGCCAATCGCGCCAAGTCAGCTGCTGAGGGCATAGTTGTCACTGATGCTCTGCTGGCCAGCTGCAATGAATTTATGAACCCTGAATCCTAAGCTCTGGTATCAGTGACTGGCACTGTTAGTGCGCAGTGTCAGGTCGTGCTTTTTAATCTGGCTGGGGGTTTCGCGAATAATGGTCTCAATCATAGCTTCAGCGGCGGGGGAGACTGTCCAGCCATTTCTGGTAATCAGGTAAACCTCACGGGCCTGGGTCGGTGTCAGGGGCCGAGATACTAAATTATCCGCGAGCGCTGGAATGGCTAGCGAAGGCAGCACCGAAACGCCAAGATTAGCTCTGAGCATCGCCAGTAAAGTAGTTATATTGGGAAAATCAAATTTAGAGTCCCCAAAGCTTTCGCGGCTGCGCAGGGTTTTAGTAATGCCAGTGTCCAAAAATGTGGTGTCTTCCAGTTCATCAATTCTTACCGGCCCAGTCTCTTTGGCCAGATGATGGTCCGCATGACAGATTAGTTCGAGTTTATCGGCAAATAATGGCTTAAAGTCCAATGACTTATTGGGTTTCCACAGGCTGGCAATGCCAAAATCTACCTCGTTGCGCTCGACCCGCCTCTGTACTCCCTGAGAGCTGTCATCATCCAGGTGGAGGTGAATGCCAGGATACTCAGACGAGAAAGCCTTGATGATATCTGGCAACAGGTTGCTGGCCACTGATGGCACTATAGCCATGCTCACATGGCCGCTGCGGCGCTCTGCCGTGGCGCGCAAGTCATAAATTGCC
>Ga0115559_1001520_pt1 | contig 15226 bp, 14 predicted proteins | sample COGITO_mtgs_1105_3_FD_87281 | JGI IMG/M metagenome (GOLD analysis project Ga0115559, IMG submission 87281) | Pelagic marine microbial communities from North Sea - COGITO_mtgs_110506 | ecosystem: Environmental > Aquatic > Marine > Epipelagic | place: Germany:Helgoland, sampling site Kabeltonne... | reverse complement strand
AAATATCTGCCCAAAATTTTCGTCATTCACCAATTTTATGATTTGAGCCACACGTTGTTCATCGAGTTTGTCAAAGACATCATCGAGTAGGAGTAGTGGGGTCACGCCACTCTGAGCTTTGATGAAATCAAACTGCGCTAATTTTAAGGAGATTAAAAACGATTTCTGTTGTCCTTGACTTCCAAATTTTTTCACTGGATAGCCTTTGATTGAAAAATCTAAATCGTCTTTATGAATTCCGACACTTGTATATTGAAGCATGCGATCCTTATTGAGGTTCATAGCAAACAAGTTTAATAATGTCGATTCATTCAATTGACTGCTATAGATGAGGCCAACCTCTTCATTGTTATTACTAATGGCTTTATATCGACTTTTAAAGATCGGTGTGAAGGTCTCTAAAAATAATTTTCGCTTCTCATGAATTTGATTTCCATAATCATTAAGTTGCTCATTATAAACATCTAATGTAACTTTATTAAAGTTATTGTTTAATGCGAAGTATTTTAGCAAGGCATTTCGCTGTGCGAGAATTTTGGAATAGTTAATAAGCGCTTCTAGGTAGTTTTTATCACTTTGAGAAATGACACCATCCATAAATTTCCGACGGGTATCACTGCCTTCGATAATCAAATCCCGATCGGTCGGTGAGATAATAACCAAAGGTAAAAATCCAATATGATCACTAAAACGCTCGTATGCTTTGCCGTTGCGCTTGATGATTTTTTTTTGCCCTCTTTTGAGCGAAACAATCACTTTTTCTTCGCGTTCATTTTTTTCATACAAGCCATCCACCACAAAAAAATCTTCTTCATGTTTGATGTTTTGAGACGCAATCGGGTTAAAGTAACTTTTCCCAAAGGAGAGGTGGTAGATGGCGTCTAGTATATTTGTTTTACCCATCCCATTAGCACCTACAAAACAATTGATCTTTGCATCAAATTCTACCGAATAAGCATCGAAATTTTTGTAGTTTAATAAATTTAATGCTTTTAAAATCATGAAAAATTGGTCTTAATTTTTTATTTATCTTCGTGAAGGGGCCTTAAAAAAGATGCTGCAAATTATTGAAAAATAACAAATAATTTGCCTTTTTTTTACGAATAAAAATTATATTTTTGAGCCTCAACAATAATAAGACTATGGCAACATATAAGAAACGAGGCGGAAAACCGTCCACGAAGGCAGAATTAAAGACGTCAATAGAGGATGGGTCCACAACCGCAGAGGTTTTTAATACGCTAGATGAAACGGCATCACGTACAGAAGAGTGGGTGATAAAAAATCAAAAATATATTTTCATTATTGTAGGACTCGCTGCAGTATTGGTTTTAGGATCCCTAGGATATAGTAAATATGTTCAAGAGCCTAAAGAAAGCAAGGCGACGAATGATCTATTTCAGTCCCAACAATATTTCGATCAAGCGGTTAATGGAGCTTCAAAAGATTCACTATTCACCCTGTCCTTAAATGGATCAGATGGAAAATATGGTTTTATAGACATTGCTGAGGTGTACGCAGGAACCGCTGCTGGAAATTTAGCAAACTACTATGCAGGGATGGCTTTTTTAAATATGAAAGATTATCCGAATGCAGTGACGTATTTAAATGCATTTTCTTCTGATGACGATGTCCTTGGCCCTATTTCAAAAGGTGGTATTGGCGATGCATTTGTTCAGTTAGAACAATTAGAGGATGCGTATGATTACTATGTACAAGCAGCACAACTTAAATCAAACAACTATACAACTCCTATGTACCTTTACAAAGCTGGAGTGATTGGTTTGAAGTTAAATAAAAATAAACAAGCTCTAAGCTTTTTTAATCAAATAAAATCAGAGTTTCCTGAAAGCAATGAAGCAAAAAATATTGAAGTCTTTATTGGTAAAGCTGAGGCAGCGATTAACTAATTATGGCCACCGAAAACACGCATTTATCTAATTACGATTCTACCACACTCCCAGACGCGACAAAATTTCGGTTTGGGATTGTTGTTTCTGAATGGAACCCAACCATTACTGAGGGGTTATTAAAAGGGGCTATAGACGCTTTATTAGATTGTGGTGTAGAAGATTCAAATATTAAAACCATTCATGTTCCTGGTAGTTTTGAGCTCATTTTTGGTGCTAAAAAAATGCAGCAACAACATGTGGATGCCGTGATTGCCATTGGAAGTGTCATTAAAGGCGAAACCCAACACTTTGATTTTGTATGTGATGGGGTCACTCAGGGTATCAAAGAGTTGAATATCCTTTATGATGTGCCAGTTATTTTTTGTGTTTTAACCGATAATAACCTTCAGCAATCGATAGATCGTTCAGGTGGTAAGCATGGCAATAAAGGCGTAGAAGCCGCCATCACCGCGATTAAGATGGCACATTTAAGTCATACCTTGTAAATTCAACATCTGTTGATAATTTTTATTTTGATTCGTTTTTAATACTCAAGTTTTAAGTATTTTTGAATAGATTCAAACCGAAAAGCAGTGTTTCCTAGAAAAACCAGAAAATTGACATTAAGAGCCTCTAAAACTGATATTTCAGATTCTAGTAATGCTTCAAAAAAGGATCGTTTTCTTCAGAAATCCACTAGAAAATCACGCGGTTTTTCATTAACTTGGCTTTTAATTGCACTGGTCCTTTTGTTGATGGGAATCTACATATTAGACACTTTATAATGTTATGTAATGGGTATATTTAAAACAAAACAAAATAAAAAATATAATTATACACCTCGCTTTTACAAAGGCGAACGAAGCCCGTTTGAAATTAAACACAAGTTTGATGATCATCGGGTGACCATTCAAAAAACAAATCTTAAAGGTAAAATCAACAATGCAGTTGACGATCTAAAAACCAATCACAATACCTCTGCCAACAGAAGAGTTTCTATTATAATTTTAATATTGATATTTGTTTTCCTATGGATTATAGATTTTGATTTAAGTATATTTTTCTAATACATGGCCGATATAATCCAATTATTACCCGATCATGTGGCAAATCAAATCGCTGCAGGTGAAGTTGTTCAACGTCCAGCATCTGTAGTGAAAGAGCTTTTAGAAAATGCAATAGATGCCGGCGCTACCACAGTGAAATTATTAGTAAAAAATGCTGGTAAAACACTCATTCAAGTCATTGACGATGGAAAAGGTATGAGCGTGACCGATGCGCGCTTGAGTTTTGAGCGACATGCAACCTCCAAAATTAAAGTTGCCGACGATTTATTCAACCTACATACCAAAGGCTTTAGAGGGGAAGCACTGGCGAGTATCGCTGCGATTGCTCACGTTGAGATGAAAACAAAACAAGCGTCGGACGAGTTAGGAACGCTTATTACTGTTGAAGGCAGCGTTTTTACCTCTCAAGACGTAATTGCGACCCCAAACGGCTCTTCGATCGCCGTTAAGAATTTATTTTTTAACATTCCAGCACGTCGTAATTTTTTAAAATCTGATACGGTCGAATTTCGTCATATCATCGATGAATTCCACAGAGTTGTATTGGCACATCCAGCGATTAATTTTTCACTGTATCACAATGGAAGTGATTTATTTAACTTGTTAAAAGGAAACTTTAGACAGCGTATTGTAAGTGCATTTGGAGGGAAAATGAATGAAAAATTAGTCCCGGTTGAAGAAACAACCGAGGTTCTATCCATTTTTGGATTTGTTGGAAAACCAGAATATTCAAAAAAGTCTCGTGGTGAACAATTCTTTTTTGTCAACAGTCGTTTTATCAAAAGCCCTTATCTAAACCATGCCATTTCTGCGGCCTTTGAGGGGTTGCTTCAACCTGGAAAACACCCCTGTTATTTCTTAAATTTACAAGTCGATCCACAAAGTATCGATATCAACATTCATCCAACCAAGACCGAAATTAAATTTGATGATGAACAAACCATCTATGCGATTTTAAGAGCAGCGGTTAAACATAGTTTAGGGCAATTTAGTATTGCGCCAGTTCTTGATTTTGATCGTGATAAAAATTTAGATACTCCTTACGGATTTCAAGCTGGTCAAACTTCTATACCAAAAGTGGAAGTGGACAGAGAATTCAATCCGTTTTCTAATTCCAATCGAGCTGCAACTTCATATTCTAAACCTTCCAACGACGCTTGGGAAGGGCTGTATGTTGGTTTGGAATCTAAATCCAATACAGATAATTTTGGTCAAGTTAATTATGAATCTGACGAAATGACTTCGTCTATTTTTGATGATTCAACAGAAAGAAAGGTTCATAAAACATTTCAACTACACAATAAATACATTATCAATACGATTAAATCAGGGATGTTAGTCATTGATCAAAACAGAGCGCATGAACGAATTTTATATGAAGATTTTCTTCGTAAAACGACCGTAAATGAAGCCGTAAATCAACAATTATTATTTCCCTTAAAGCTTAAGTTTTCCAATTCCGATCATAGTATTTTAAATGACCTTCAACAGGCTTTAGAAACGACCGGTTTTGTGTTTTCTAGTTTCTCCATCGAAAACATCGAACTTACAGGGCTGCCCGTTGGAGTCAAAGAATCGGAAGTTCAAAGTGTATTCGAACAACTTATTCATGATATCGAGCACGAAGTCCCCGATGTCAATTTTAGCCTTAGTGATTTGTTATCCAAGTCATTAGCAAAAAGCATAGCGATTAAAAATGGAAAAAAATTAGAACGCCAAGAACAGGAATTTATAGTAAACACCTTATTTTCATGTAAAGAGCCAACCGTTTCTCCTTCAAATAAAACCATCTTCACCACCTTAAAGGTCGAAGATTTAGATAAAAAATTCAATTAATATGCGACAATTAACCCCTACAGTAAAGCATCTTCTAATCATCAATATCATCGTTTTCTTGGGGACTTACTTGTTGGGTAATAAGGATTTTTTCTATGGTTTATTGGCACTGTACTACCCGTTGAGTGCGAATTTCATGCCTTGGCAGGTTTTTACGCACATGTTTATGCACGGAGGTTTTCAGCATTTATTGTTTAATATGTTTGCATTATTTATGTTTGGCACCGCTGTTGAACGTGTGTTTGGACAACGTAAGTTTTTAATTTTTTATCTAAGTTCAGGTTTAGGGGCTGTGGCATTGACATTTTTGGTGTATTACGTTCAAGTGTATCCGCTGATAAGTGATTTAAAAGCACTAGGATTTTCGTTTGATTTTATAAAAGAAGTATCTGGCTTAAATATCCTTAGTGATCGGATGTTTCAAGGCGAAATTTTAGCGTCTAAAATTGAACCTGTGTTATCAACCTATGGCTATAATTTGAGTCAACTCAATCAAGAATCATTTCGAATGTTATTCAATTTGAATGTCAACAGTAATGGATCTATGGTCGGGGCGTCGGGTGCCATTATGGGAGTTTTGGTGGCCTTTGGAATGCTCAATCCAAATGCCGAATTAATGATGTTGTTTTTACCAATCCCAATTAAGGCAAAATTTTTCATCCCTGGAATTATAGCACTCGATTTGTTTTCTGCCTTTACAGGGATGTCCATTTTTAGTCCGAGTAATACCGCCTATATTGCCCATATTGGAGGCGCAGTCACTGGTTTCCTATTAATGTATTTTTGGAAAAAAAATCAATTTGATAAATACCGTTGGAATTAATGAAAAGCCTTAACCAAGATATCAGAGAAAAAATATCAAACCTTAATATATTTGAAAAAATAATTGTGGTTAATTTTGTTGTTTTTTTGATCAGTTTCATAAGTATGAGACTTCAAGGAGATGGCGCCAGTTTGCAATGGCTTTCACTCTCTAAGTCGTTATCGGATGTGCTTTCACAGCCATGGACACTTCTTACGTACGGTTTTACGCATTATAGTTTTATTCATTTATTTTTTAATATGATTGTCCTTTACTTTTTTGGTCGATCATTTTCTAATTTATTCAAACAAGATGTGTCGCTTAAAGTCTATATATTAGGAATCCTTTCTGGCGGTTTGGCTTTTGTGCTGGTTTATAATGTGTTTCCATCTGGAATTTTAAATACGGTTGGGCCTTTGGTAGGTGCTTCTGCAGGGGTCCGTGCGGTTATTATTTTTTTATGTACGTATTTACCCAATAAGGAAGTTCGGTTTTTTACCTTTCAATTTCCACTAAAATACATCGGAATCGCGTTGGTTGTGTTTGATGTTCCGGGGTTGTTTACTCAAAATTCTGGAGGAACAGTAGCTCATATTGGCGGATATATTTTAGGGTATGTGTATGCAAAACAATTTCAAAATGGAGTTGATATAGGTCAATTTATCGATCGAGTTACTTCCTATTTTTCAGCTTCAAAATCCAAATTGAAGACGGTTCATAAAAAGAATAAAAACAATTCCTTTGGTGGTAAGAAAAAAGAAGAATTTGACCGTTTTACGCATCAAAAACAAATAGATCTTATTTTAGATAAAATCAGTAAAAGTGGGTATGATAGTCTAACGCAGGCAGAGAAGGATTTTTTATTCAGAGCCGGAAAATAAAAACGTTTGAAAAATTTAAATTTTTTAGATAAAGTTGTATTTCTGATCAATTCAGTTGTGGCACTGTTGTCACTGCTATCTTACGGAATTTATTATGTACCACCCAAAACCTTCGCACTGATTTCTGTGTTGAGTTTATCCGTTCCTTTGCTCATTATTTTAAATATTATATTTGTAGTTTTTTGGTTACTAAAACTAAAAAAACAACTGATTCTTTCCTTGTTAGTTCTCGCTGTAGGGTATAATTATGTAGCCTCTTTTTATAAATTTTCATCTCAGGAATCCTCCAATTCAGAAGATACTTTTACACTGATGAGTTACAATGTTCGTTTGTTTAATTTATATCATTGGATCGAAGAGGATTCAATCCCTTCAAAAATTCAGGATTTTATTACTGAAAAAACACCAAGTATCTTGTGCTTTCAAGAATATGATTCCGCTGCTGCACTGGATTTTAAATCCTACCCTTATAAGCATCAAACCAACACATCATCTAGTAAAAACTCGGAGCTAGCTATTTTATCTAAATATAAAATTATAAATTCAGGATTTATTGATTTTTCAAACTCTGCAAATAGTGCCATTTATGCGGACATGCTTATTCAATCGGACACCATTCGGGTCTATAATGTGCACCTTCAATCGTCAGGCATTAATCCCAATGTAGAATCGCTTGATAAAGAACAATCTAATAAGCTTTTAAAACGTTTAAGCAGAACTTTTAAGGCCCAACAATCTCAAGCTGAATTGGTTGCAAATCATGTGGTTAAGTCGCCTCACAAGGTGCTGTTGTGTGGGGATTTTAATAATACTGTTTATTCGTATGTGTACCGTATTTTAAAAGGTGATTTATTAGACGCTTTTGATGCTTCTGGAAATGGGTTTGGACGGACCTTTAATTTTAGATATTTCCCTGTTCGAATCGATTTTATTTTAGCTGATGAAAGTTTCAACGTTGAATCATTTCAGAACTTTTCTGTTCCTTATTCAGATCATTTTCCAATCCTTTCGGAATTTTCTTTACATCAATAAACAATCGGAATAATCAGCAATGATATGAACACAAAGGCCTATTCCGACCAATCGCGTTTTTGAAGGGACTAATAAACAGATATAGAACCCAATAGCAAAGTAGGAGTGAAGTGGATGAAAATTGATGCTGCAACGCATGGGGTCAAACACTGGTGTGGCCAGTAGATGGTCGAGGTCAATGATAAAAGTACTCAGGAAAATGAGAAATGTTTTGACCCAATTTTTTCTATAGACTAATATAGCCAGGAGCAGTGGACCTAAAAAATGAATCCCGTAATGCACAAGTCCTTGTATCATCTTCTAAAATGTCAGAGGATTTTGTTTTAAATACGTCACCGCATTCGGGCCTTCGTTAAATAATAAATCTAAGACGCTTAAGTTGGTGATGAACCCATTTTTATCTTGAAACACTTGGATATAGGGCGTGTTTTTGATAGGAGTTTCTTTACGTGCATTGACCAAAAATCGATAATCTAAATCGGAGAATGATTTTGAAAATTGATTTGACTTAGAATAGGCAAATTCTAAATTCAAACACCGATTAATCACTTCAATACATTCAAAGTTAAAGGCGGTTAGAAATTCCTTAGGCGTATTAAATAAGGTTAAAAACTCATCTTCATAAAATTCAAAAAATGGCGAGGTTTTATAAGCACTTTCAATAGATTTCCAATGAATAGATTGCCAGTTAGAGGAATTATCGATCTTAATTTGATCGGTATTCTGTCTGTTTTTTTGAGAATAATGAATGGGAATATTTAATCCTAATTTTCCGTTAGCGCCATAAATATAACAACGGTTTCTATACGTTTGTTTTTGATATGAATCCTGTACTTCAAATACGAGCTCGTTAGAATGCATCATGACCATATAAGAAGCAATGTTTGGGAAATACGTTGGGTAAAGAAGCGTCATACGAATGTATTAGACCGTTGCGTGTTTTCTTTTACGCCATTTTCTATAACCAATCCACGTTGCCAATAACACTAAGAATGGAATGAAGTATGAGGTGCGTTCGCCATCGGGATGAACCGTTGTGAACACCCGATCCCATCGTATTTTATTGAAACCTTTACCATTGCTGTTCCAACTCATCCATATAAAAACGGGTTTTCCAACCACATGATCAAAAGGTACAAATCCCCATCTCCGAGCGTCAATAGAGTTGTGCCTATTGTCACCCATCATCCAATAGTAGTTTTGTTTGAAATTATAGGAATCGGAGAGTTGACCATTTATATAAATCTGATTTCCTTTTGTATACAGTTTGTTTCCTTCGTATTCAGTAATGAGGCGTTTATAAACGGGTAAGTTTTCTAGAGTTAGCGCCATTGTATTGCCTTTTTCAGGAACGTATAAAGGCCCAAAAAAGTCTCGGTTCCAATCATAACTAGGATCCTGTGGAAATTCTAAAGCATCTCTTTGACCTTTTGGCTCAATATAACGGCTTATTGTGGCCACACTCGGATGATTTTTAAACACTTTTACGGCTTCATCTGACGCCGCAGGAATAATGATTTCATTCCCTTGTGCATAAATACCATCAGTGATGTCATAACGTGTTTTTAATTGCTCAATTATACTGCGTTCAAATGTTTTCCCAGGCTTTAAGGTCACTTTATAGCTAAACTGTAATCTTGCACGGTCTGGAAGTTCATTCTGAATTCCATTGATATAGACATACCCATCTTTTATTTCTAGCGTATCTCCAGCAATCGCCACACAACGTTTGACGAGGTTGGTTTTTTTATCAATAGGTTTATAGTAATTTCTATCTGGATTAAAATCGTTCATATCCAAAAGTGTATCTGCGGGCTGATTGAAAACAACGATTTCATTACGTTTAATGGTTTCCCATCCAGGAATTCGTAAATAGGGGAGTTGAAACATGCTTTTTAAAGAGGTGCTTTGGGCTTCAATTTGATCGTTAAATAAGTACGATTTTTTATTTATTATCGGAATCGTGTCATGGACCATTGGAAGTCCAACCGTGGTCATAGGGACTCTAGGACCGTAATGCATTTTACTAACAATCAAAAAATCACCCACTAACAACGATTTTTCAAGCGATGATGATGGAATTACATAGGGCTGAAGGAAGTAAGTATGAACGATAGTCGCAGCAACTATTGCAAATAAAATAGAACTCGTCCATTCTCCAGACCCTGATTTTGGCTCTAAGCTTCTATTTTCGATATGTTTGACGTCGGTAAAATAGTTTAAATAATAACTATAAAACCCTAAAGTCACAATTGATAATACGGTATCTGTTGTTGTGTTTTTCCCAAAACTACGAGCGGTTTCGACCCATATAATAATGAGCATGATCAAACTGATCACCGGTAAAAACAACAAAGCAACCCACCAAGTTGGTCGGTTGAGGATTTTCATAAATACAATGCCGTTGTAAATTGGCACAAATGCTTCCCATGCGCTTCGACCTGCTTTGATGTATAATTTCCAGGTTCCTAATCCGTGAACGAATTGCACGACTAAGAAAAAAATAAACCACTGTGATAATGTCATAATTGAAATAAGTTATTTAAAAGTCTAAATTTATAGGTTCGTACTGTGGATTTATAGCAGTTTAACCAATGTTTAACACGTCATTCATTGTGAAAACGCCTGTTTTTCCAACAATCCATTCGGCGGCAACTACAGCGCCAAGTCCAAAACCTTCTCTGTTGTGGGCGGTATGAGTTAACGCAATACTATCGACTGTAGAATCGTAATTTACAGTATGTGTTCCTGGAACCTCGTCGATGCGTTTAGCAGTGATGGCTAGCTTTTTAGCATCCTTTGTGGGGGCTAATTCCCAGTCGTCGTAATGACTATTTTCTAAGACGCCTTCTGCCAATGTAATTGCTGTTCCAGAGGGTGCATCTTGTTTTTGAGTGTGATGAATTTCTTCAAGATTTACCTGGTAATCTTTCAGGTTTTTCATCATCTTGGCCAAATGTTTATTGAGTTCAAAGAAAATATTCACCCCTAAACTAAAATTTGAAGCATATATAAAGGCTCCTTTTTTAGTATCACAAAGGGTTTTTATAGTCTCCATTTCAGATAACCAACCGGTGGTCCCTGAAATAACTGGAACCCCATTGGATAAAGCCAGACTAATTGCACTGACCGCAGAATCGGGGGTGCTGAAGTTAATGGCGACATCGACGGTTGAGATGTCAAAAGGAGCGTTGTCTTTATCAATTTTCAACGTCACTTCATGTCCACGACTGATTGCAATTTTCTCGATTACTTTCCCCATTTTTCCGTATCCTAAAAGCGCTATTTTCATTTTAAAAATTAAAGTTTAATGTGAGCCCCATTTGTGATGAAGCTTCGGGAGTTTCAAAATCAATATGAGGTCTGATGGCTAAGTTTTTATCAACATTCCATTGTAATAAATGGGCGTCTACGTTTGCATCAATAATATTTAAGGCATACAACCCTATTGTAATTAAAAGAGATAATTCACTATTTCGTCTTAACGATTGTTGAGCTCTGATAAGACCTTCATTTGAAACTATTGGTACTTCAGTTGTACCAAAAAACTCATCATCAGTAAATCCAGCTAAACGTCTTTTGTAAGCCGATCTGTAGCGTTTATAGAGTTTGTTGTTGGAATTGTAAAAATAGATTCCAGTTCCAATAGCTCCCCAGACAATTGGAATTTTCCAATATTTCTTGTTATACGCCTGTCCTAATCCTGGAAGAATCGCCGAATAGAAAGCAGCTCTGGCGGGCACTAATGGATCTATTTCATAGGGAGTATCGCCCTCAAAATCTATAACATTTTGAACCTCCTTTTCACTTTGTGGGTTTTCGGAATTTTGAGCAAAATTAATACACGAACATGCACAAAGAACGATAACGAGCCATTGCCTATTTATCACTTTTAAATAATTTTAAGATACGGTCATAATCTTCTTTAGAATGAAACGGAATCTGAATTTTTCCACCACCATTTTTTTCCATTTTTATATCAATTTTATGACCAAAATAAGATGCAATTTTTTGTACCCCTTTTTGAATAAAATCAGGAAGTTCGGGTTGTTTTGTGGTTTTTACTGGCTTGGGAGTGTGATAGTTTTTGACGAGTATTTCTGTAGCTCGAACCGAAAGTTTTCTCGATAAAATTTCTTTATAAATATCAATTTGATCTGAAAGTGACCCAACATTTACGATAGCTCTTCCGTGCCCCATACTGATAAAACCGTCACGCATTCCAGTCTGAATTAAGGGATCTAATTTTAATAAGCGGAGATAATTAGCAATCGTAGATCGTTTCTTTCCAACACGTTGACTCATTTGTTCTTGCGTCAGTTGAATATCGTCCATTAAACGTTGATAGCTTAAAGCAATTTCGATAGGATCTAAATCTTCTCGTTGAATGTTTTCAACCAGCGCCATTTCAAGGGCTTCTTGGTCATTAGCAGATCTTATGAATGCAGGTATTGTTTTTAATCCTAGTAAAGTGGATGCTCTAAAACGGCGTTCGCCTGAAACTAATTGATAGGTATTGGGTTTTATTTCACGAACGGTGATGGGTTGTATAATCCCTAATTCCTCAATAGAGGATGCTAATTCACGAATGGCCTCTTCTTTAAACTGCGTTCTAGGTTGGAATGGGTTGACCGTAATTAGATTTAATTCTAAGTCCACAATAGATCCAATTTGAGGACTAGTGTTCCCGTTTTCAATAGAAGATTGGTCATTTTTAGAGTCCTGTAACAGAGCAGAAAGTCCGCGTCCTAAGGCTTGTTTTTTAATAGCTTTGGCCATTATATTACTGTTTACTGATGATTTCTTTAGCCAAACTTAAGTAATTTGTAGCACCTTTACTATTTACGTCATAATTAATTATGCTTTCCCCATAACTTGGCGCTTCGCTGAGTCGTACATTTCGTTGTATAATGGTTTTGAAAACCATGTTAGAAAAATGATTTTGAACTTCTTCAACAACCTGATTTGATAATCGTAACCTAGAATCATACATGGTTAGCAAGAGACCCTCAATATCTAAATCGGGATTATGAATTTTTTGAACACTTTTGATAGTATTTAATAATTTACCTAAGCCTTCTAAAGCAAAGTATTCACACTGAATCGGTATGAGAACAGAATCGGCTGCGGTGAGTGCATTCAATGTCAATAGACCAAGAGATGGCGCACAATCGATAAGAATATAATCGTATTCGGATTTGATAGGCTCAATGGCTTGTTTGAGCATATATTCTCGTTTCTCCATATTTACGAGTTCAATTTCTATGGCTACCAAATCAATGTGTGCAGGGATGATATCCACATTTGTAGCGGATGTTTTTTGAATCGCTTCTTTTGCCGTACAATTATGTTCTAACAATTGATACGTTCCAAGCTCAACAGAATCGACATCAATTCCAAGTCCAGAAGAGGCATTGGCTTGGGGGTCAGCATCTATTAATAATATTTTTTTATCTAAAGCTCCTAAACAAGCAGCTAGATTCACCGTGGTTGTGGTTTTTCCAACGCCTCCTTTTTGATTCGCAATAGCAATGAGCTTTCCCATTAATTTTTTCATTTATTTATGTAAAAATACAATTATTTACCAGGAATTAAAACCAAATTGTTTAAGAATTTAATCAAGTTTTCAACTGTATTTAAAGCGTCTTAATTGGATGTGCGTCACTTTATTTTTCTCAAAATATAAATAAAGATAATTTTTTTTAAATAGACTAATCTTTTCAGAAATACGATACATCCATAGATCGCTGTGTAAATCATTGAATACTAAGCCAAATTGAGATATGATCTAATTTTTTGTGCTTCCAGGAAGCTTATTGAAGCTTTTATCTTTAAATGAAAATGGTTTGAAAGCATCTAAATTTCTTTCTCTAATAGTCGGGGAAAACGAAACATTTTCGTTGGTGTCTCTCAGGATTTGATGCAGCTCTTTGCCTAAAGTAGTACGTTTTTCTAAGGATTGATTTTTCATGATTTCACGGGATAGATTGAGGTAATTTGTCGAGCCTTCACTGCTCGCTTTATAATCAAACACACTGGTTCCAAAACTAGGTGCTTCACTTAAACTTATATTTCTTTTGATGATTGTTTTAAAAATCAGATCATCAAAATGCTTTTTTAATTCACGAATAACATGGTTGTTATGACTCAGTCGCTCATCATGCATGGTCATTAAAATCCCTTCAATATCTAAGTCAGGATTGAATGATTTTTGAACACTTCTAACAGTAGAAAGTAATTTACTTAATCCGTCCAATGCGAAAAACTCACATTGAACGGGTATTATTATAGAGTCGGATGCGACAAATGAATTTAAAGTCAGATACCCCAAAGAGGGAGAGCAATCAATAATGATATAGTCATAATCACTTTTTATTTTAGAAAGAGCCTCTTTTAATCGATTTACGTTCGTGTTTTGAACATTGATTTCAAGTTCAGCAAGCCGAATAGAACCTGGTATTATTTTTAGATTTGGACTGTGAGTTTCTAAAACACATTGAGTGATATCATCATCTCCTTGGAATAGATTTACAATAGAGGATTTAAGATTTGTTGTTAAGATTCCCAAGCCAGAAGTAGCATTTGCTTGTGGGTCGGCATCAATGAGCAATACCTTTTGATCCAAAATGCCAAGAGCACAGGATAAATTTATAGCGGTTGTAGTTTTACCTACACCGCCTTTCTGATTAGCAACTGCTATAATTTTTGGTTGTGGCATATGAGATTTGGGATTTCATTTGCAACTTACTTATCAATAGATTCGGTCAAGAACGCTTAAAGATAGTTAATTTATCAAGATATCCAAAACTATAATGGCAGCATCGCTTATTCTTGTACCTGGTCCAAAAACAGCCACAGTACCAGCATCGAATAAATATTGATAATCTTGTTTAGGAATGACACCACCAACGATCACCATGATATCTTCACGTCCATGTGCTTTTAACGCTTCAATAACTTTAGGAACGAGCGTTTTGTGACCACCTGCTAAAGAGGATACTCCTAAGATATGAACATCATTTTCAACTGCTTGTTTTGCAGCTTCTTCAGCGGTTTGAAAAAGTGGGCCAATATCAACATCAAACCCTAAATCGGCATAGCCAGTCGCTACCACTTTTGCACCACGATCATGACCATCTTGCCCCATCTTAGCAATCATTATTCTGGGGCGACGTCCTTCTAATTCCGCAAATTGATTGGCCAGTTGTTTGGCTTTTTCAAAAGACACATCTTTTTTAAGTTCTTTACTGTACACGCCTGAAAATGTTTTTATGTCTGCTTTATACCGTCCAAATTCGTGTTCCAATGCATCGCTAATTTCTCCTAATGTTGCGCGTTCTTTGGCAGCTTCGATGGCTAAAGCTAATAAATTTTCTTTGCCGTTAGCAGCAGTTTTTGTTATTTTTTCTAAAATCCACTTCACTTTTTCAGAATTACGACGAGATTTTGTTTTTTCTAAACGGTCAATTTGTTGCGACCGAACGAGTTCATTATCAACTTCCAAAATTTGCAAGGCGTCTTCGTTTTCTAGTTGGTTCATATTGACGCCAATAATGAGGTCTTGACCAGAATCGATTCGGGCTTGTTTTCGGGCAGCGGCTTCTTCAATTCGTAGTTTAGGAACGCCTGTTTTAATGGCATCCGTCATGCCGCCTAATGCTTCCACTTCTTCAATATGACTCCAAGCTTTTTCAGCAATTTCGTGGGTCAGTTTTT
>Ga0115559_1001517_pt1 | contig 15247 bp, 12 predicted proteins | sample COGITO_mtgs_1105_3_FD_87281 | JGI IMG/M metagenome (GOLD analysis project Ga0115559, IMG submission 87281) | Pelagic marine microbial communities from North Sea - COGITO_mtgs_110506 | ecosystem: Environmental > Aquatic > Marine > Epipelagic | place: Germany:Helgoland, sampling site Kabeltonne... | reverse complement strand
GATTGTGCAAAAAGCCACCGAGCTGGGCGCGACAGAAATCACCCCACTGTTTACCGAACGCACTGAAGTAAAACTTAACGGCGAGAGGTTGGAAAAGAAAGTTCGTCACTGGCAGCAGATTGCGATCAGTGCCTGTGAGCAATGTCAGCGCAATTTGGTTCCAACCATTAACAATCCAACCACGCTTGATCAATGGCTACATCAATCCGATACCCTCAATACCCTGGATAATGATCAGAGCTTAAAACTGGTACTGCATCACCGCACTGAAAAACGCCTAAGTGAGCATCAGGGGGTGAACAATATTTGTCTTTTAGTGGGCCCGGAAGGCGGGCTTGGGGAACGAGAAATTGCAGCGGCAATTGAAAAGGGTTTTCAGTCACTGGCCCTGGGGCCTCGCGTTCTGCGCACCGAGACCGCGCCACTGGCGGCCATCAGTATTATGCAATCGCTATGGGGCGATATGGGCTAGCTTTCTAGCAGCAAAGCCCGATATACAATCTCTTAAAAACCTTTAAAACTTAAATATTTTAGTCAATCTCAGCCGTTTGCGGCTTATTCGATACTCCATTCTCAACTGACGCCATATCCGCCCAGGGATTTTCTTTGGCAAAAACAATCTCCCGAGCAAAACCTGGAATATTGATTCCCTCACTGGAAATACTCAGATCGGCCTCATCGAGTACTGCTTCACCAAAGCGGTAGATTACATCCAGCTGCGCATTGTCGGCACGCTGAGCATACTCAGCGGCTGCACTGCGAGTCGCTTCACGCTTCTCAACATACTGATCAAACTGATCCCCATAACGGGTCGCCAACATATTATTGACCTTGTCTGGCGAGAGCACCAGCGCGGTCGCATTATTGCCACCAAAGCCCTTTGAGTTAATAAAGGCGACATCCATTTTCGTGGTGCTGACATCCATATCAGACAGCGGGAAGCGCGCGCGCTCCTGATAAACATCTGGCGCGATTTCAGTAATGGTTTTAATCCCGGGAATCATGTCGTACTTAAAGGTTCCCAGCGCTGTTACCAACTGATCGCCACTGGCAGTTGCCAGAGAGTGACCGACATAGGATTTAATCGCGGTTACCGGCCAGTCGTAGATATCAAAGGCACTGGCTACACGGTCAATCAATTCAGACTCAGTCACGCGGTTGGCCGGGGTACTTGAGCCATGAGCATGCACAAAACTGTGCTTCTGGACGCTTTCTTCGCCGACAATACTGATTGCCGTCGCCACGGCTTTCGACATGGAAATATAGTTGCCAACACCAGGGGCAGAGATCGATTTTTTCACGCCGTCGGCATTGATAAACACATCGGGAACAGCGCCGTGAATATCCGCACCCAGCTCAATGGCCAGGGCGTCATCCATCAACACCAGATATTGGCTGGATTCGGACATTGTAAAACCGCAGTTGTAACCAAAGGGTCGACTGGCGCGACGCAGGTCCGCAGTATCCGTGCCATCCAGCTTGCAGAGATTCTCTTCACTGCCAAGGGCATTCATGTTTGAAAAGCCTTCCATAATTTCTGGTGTAACACCGGCTTCGGCATTACCTAAAATAGCCACACGGCGGCGGCCATTGCGGATATCGCGAACCGCGGCCTGCAGCACATAGAGGAAACTGGCACAGGCACCGGTAATCGCTTCGGTGTGGCCAACACTGCCGAGTACATAGGCATTAATAAAGTCGGCGGGCATTGAATTTAAACCCAGCGGCACCTGCTTGGCCGTGGTGCGGCCGCCCTTGAGACGGGCCTGCAATAGGCCGCCAAAACCCTCTTCATTCATCTGGCTTAATGCGCTTGATGAGTAAACGCCCACTTCGTCTGGTGATACTGAATCTACAACTTTATCCCATGGAATTCCCATGGAATGAACTGCATCGCTGGCACCCAGTATGGCCATCTGCAAACCGCGGGGATGGAAGCGTGCGTTGTAATGATCTCCAGGGCTAAATCCGCTGGGTAATTGACCAGCCGCTTTTGCCGCCAACTCATAATGGGATTCAACCAGGTATTCACTGGCGCTTGTGGCGGCTATTTCCACAGTGCCATTATCAAGATCACGGACCTGCCAATCTTCCGGTATTGAGCGCGGCATATCGCGCTTTAACATCGTAAAGACCATCTGCTGATCACTGTCACTGGCAAATGAGATCTTTTTATTGCCGGGAACATGGGCGGGATCAAAGGATTCTACTCTGCGCACCAATGTGCCATTGATAACCTCTGATCTAAACTGCTGATCCACATCGGCGGCACTGAGAAGATTGCCCTGCAGATCGCGGTAGCTCTCTCCCTCCACGGTTACCTGCGCCATAAGACAGGCCAGGCTAACAACGGTGTTCTGCTGTTCTTCGGTGGAGAGTGATTCGAGGATCATGCGTCGAAACGCCTGGTGAGAAGAGCTGCGTCCGGCGGCGCTGTAGCCGCCGAAACCGACAATAACCGGCAGAGAATTAGCCATAGTTTGTCCCTTTATTGGAATAGATTGTTATGGCTGTAGTTTAGGACTGAACAACTCTGGTCTCTTTAATTATTAAGCCACTAAATATAGTTATTTGGCCATAATATGATACATTTGCACCATTATGGCGTTTAACCTGACTCTTTTACTCTGTGACAATATGCTGGTTTCCAGCAGCACGCTAGCGGCGGAGATATTTCGCTTTGCTGAATCTATGGCTCGCGCGACCAAACAGCAGCAGAGTGAGCTGGTGATACGCCGGGTTAGTGCCGATGGCAGACCGGTACAAACATCCTCTGGATTTGAGTTGTATCCGACCCATTCTATCGACGATGATTTTCCCAGCGACCTTATTCATATCCCCGCCCTTTGGCGAAATCCACGCCCTGCCGTTTTAAAGCATGCTGCCTATATCCCCTGGTTGCAGGAACAGCATCAGTTCAATTGCAACTTCACCGCTGTTGGCACCGGCGTGTGTTTTTTAGCTGAGGCTGGTTTGCTGGATGATAAGCCGGCGACAACCCACTGGCACTATTTCGACCAGTTGCAGCGTACCTACCCGAAGATCAAGCTGGCGCGCCAGCACTTCACCACCCAGGCGGGCAATATCTATTGCGCGGCGAGCATCAATGCTATGGCGGAGCTGATAATGCATCAGGTGGAACGTATCTTTGGGCGGGTTATTGCCCGTCAGGCGCAGCGCAATTTCTTTCACGAGATTCGCAACCTTGCCGATCCGATTAGCCTGAGTGATCAACAGCAGATAAATCGCCACAGCGATGAAACCATTGTCCAGGCGCAGATGTGGGTTCAGGATAATCACAGCAAGCAGCTTTCTGTACCTGGGCTGGCGGCGCAGTTTGGCATGACCACCAGAACATTTAACCGGCGGTTTATGGCGGCGGTAGGCAAGACACCCGGGGATTACCTGACCGAGGTGCGAATGACCTTTGCCTGTGACCTGCTAAAGAACACCGACCTGACGATTTTGGAGATCGCCAACTACAGCGGCTATAAGGATGCCAGCTGGTTTTCTTCGCGCTTTAAACACTGGTCGGGGAACAGCCCCAAGGAATATCGCCGCACGGTGCGGGCAAAGCTGTTCAGTGCCGAGAAGAAATAGCTTATCAATCTAGCTGGCAAAAAACAGCACCCATAAAAAAAGCGCCCGGAGGCGCTTTTTTCAATTCAGCGTTGCAGCACTAGAGAATGCGAACGTGAACCACACCCTCAACTTCGGCAATCTTGCCCTGCAGGCTGCTATCAAAATCACCTTCGATATCAATGATATTGTAGGCAATATCATTGCGACTCTTATTCACCATATCGACAACATTCAGCTCACTATCCGCGAGTATCGACAGAACATTACCCAGTACTTTGGGTACATTCTTGTTGGTGAAGGTAATACGTGTGCCGCCGTTGCGGGCCATCTTGATCTGCGGGTAGTTAACCGAGTTGAGGATATTGCCGTTCTCGAGGAAATCCATCAGCTGGTTGGCGGCCATTACAGCACAGTTCTCTTCAGCTTCTGCCGTGCTAGCGCCGATATGCGGCATCAACAGCACATCGCTGCGGCCGAGTAATTCGGGGGCTGGGAAATCAGTGATATAACCACCGATTACGCCATTATCCAGGGCTTCAACCACATCGGCTGAACTGACAATCTCTTCACGAGCAAAGTTAAGAATCTTTGCTGTGCTCTTCATAATAGAGAGTGTCTTGCTGTTAATCAGGTGCTTGGTAGCGGGAATTGCCGGTACATGCAGAGTGATAAAATCAGAGCGCGCCAACAGCGCTTCAATGCTGTCCATACGTTCAACACTGCTCGACAGCTGCCAGGCCGCTTCAACAGAGATCGCGGGATCGTATCCCACAACATCCATGCCCAGCTCAAGAGCCAGATTGGCGATCATTGAGCCAATCGCACCCAAGCCAATAACACCCAGAGTTTTGCCCTGTACTTCACCACCGGCAAAACGCTTTTTCTCTTTCTCAAGCAACTGGCCCATCTCTCCAGAGTCAGTGATCTCGGTAAGGCCCTGAACATAGTTCATGCCGCCATAGATATCGCGTGAACCCATCAGCAGTGATGCGACAATTAATTCTTTTACCGCATTGGCATTGGCGCCAGGCGTGTTAAACACGACGATGCCCTGGTCGGTGAAATCTGCCGTTGGAATATTGTTGGTACCAGCGCCGGCACGGGCGACAGCAACGACGGATTCAGGCATCACTTCATTGTGCAATTTCTGACTGCGCAACAGCACGCCAACGGGGTCTGCGCACTCACTTGAAACCTGATAGCTGTCTGCGGGGAAGCGCTCGAGGCCTTTTGATGAGATTGCGTTGTAGGTACGAATTTTATGCATAGCTTTTTTCTTCTCGCTTTATGTTCTGTGTTTTATCAATTAATTTTTACTGTGAAACTTGCTCATACGCCCAATCGAGCCAGGGCAGCAGTGTTTCAAGATCAGATTTTTCAACGGTAGCGCCACACCAGATTCGCAATCCGGCAGGAGCATCACGGTAGGCGCCAATATCGTAGGCAACTTCTTCCGCGTTTAATAGCTTAACTATTTGCTTAACCTGATCCCCATCGAGGTCGAGGGTCAGGCAGACGCTGGTATTGGAAATCTGCTCGGGAACCTCAGCCAAAAAATGTGCCCAATCGCGAGTGGCGACAAAGCCCTTGATAACTTCAAGGTTGTCTTCTGATTTGGCAATCGCCGCTGGCAATCCACCGATTGAGCGAACCCAATCCAGGGCATCCAGATAGTCGGCAACGCAGAGCATCGACGGGGTATTAATCGTCTCACCACGGAAAATACCTTCAATCAACTTGCCGCCTTTGGTCATACGGAAAATTTTGGGTAGAGGCCAGGCCGGGGTGTAATTCTCGAGACGCTCAACCGCTCGCGGGCTGAGAATTAACATGCCGTGAGCACCTTCACCGCCAAGCACTTTCTGCCAGCTAAAGGTGACAACATCGAGTTTTTCCCAGGGCATATCCATTGCAAATACTGCGGATGTTGCATCACAGATGGTCAGGCCTGTACGGTCATCGCTAATCCAGTCAGCATTCTCTACCTTTACGCCGGCAGTAGTACCATTCCAGGTAAAGACGATATCGTTATCTGGGCTGGCCTGACTGAGGTCGGGCAATTTGCCGTAGTCGGCAGTGTAGCTATTCAGATTGTCGAGCTTGAGCTGCTTAACCGCATCGGTAAGCCAGCCACTGCCAAAGGATTCCCAGGCAAAAATGTCCACAGGTCGCGCACCCAGCGCTGACCACATAATCATTTCTACAGCGCCTGTATCTGATGCCGGAACCACACCAACTCGGTAGCCTTCTGGCAAGCCAAGAATTTCGGCGGTCTCAGTGCATGCGCGACCCAGCGCAAGCTTGCCTACACTAGAGCGATGAGAGCGACCCAGTGTCGCAGTATCGAGATTGCTAACATCATAGCCGGGACGCTTGGAGCAGGGGCCTGAAGAAAAATTTGGGTTGTTTGGTTTAATCGTTGGTTTCATATTTTCCTGATTACTTTGTTTAAGTAATGATTATCAATAATGGCTAATTTGCAGCCCATGCCATCGATGGGGCTGCAAACTTCACTCTAAATTAGTTGGGGAGTTGTTGTTACTTACTTGGCAACTTTAGCCTTGGCAGCGCGTTCTTTTGCAATCAGAAAATCTGCAACTTTAAGCATTCCAGCAAAGCCACCAGTCATTCTGCTACTGATTCTGTACTTGCCATTTACAACCATTTCAGGGGTTCCCTGAGTGCGGTATCCACGCATTCTGGCTTTGCCCTGATTGACCATGCTGGTCATACCAAAGGAGTTAAACACTTGGGAAAATTTGACGCTGTCGATACCGGCGGCGACAAAAAACTTAGCCATATCCTGCTCGGATCTCACCGCTTCTTTGCGCAGATGGATGGCTTCGAAAATCGGCATATGTACCTTATCCAAAACCTTCAATGCCTGTGCACTGTAGTAGGCGCGAGCATAGACTTCCATGGCTGGCTGCCAGACGGCTGGGGTGCGCTGCAAGTCAACATCGTCGGCGAGAGTCTCTCCCCACGGGTGCAGAACTGCTTCAAAGTCATAACAATGGCTGCAGGAGTAAGCAAAAACTTCATTGACTTCGATCTTGTTTGGGTTAGCCGTTCGGATAATCTGAGGCAGTACTTCGTAGTCCACACCAGCCTTGTATTGCTCGCCTTCAGCACAGCCCAGCGAGGCTGGCAGCAGAAGCAGCAAAAAGAAATAGCTATAAATACGACGCAACATAGAAACTCCTGTACATCTGATTGTATAAATTTGAATGGGCCGATTTCACAGCCCGCTCGATCAATATTTAATTAAGGTCTAGTTAAGGCCGGAAATATAGTTGGCCACTGCCTTAATTTCTTTGTTGCTCATACGCTCAGCAACGCCTTGCATAATTTTTGCGTTACCACCGCTGGCGCGCTCACCGCTGCGATATTTCAATAGCTGGCTTTCAATATAGTCGGCGTGCTGACCGCCCAATGCAGGGTAGCCCGCAGGATCATTGCCTTTGCCAGCAGGTGAGTGACAGCCGATACAGGCTGCAACCTCAGTCTTAATATTGCCACCGCGGTAGATATTCTCGCCGAGCTCCAAAACTTCAGCAGGTTCGCTGTAGCCAATAAGGGTAATTTCCTGAGCACCGGAGATCTGTCGTTGCTGGCCATTGTAGTAGGCCGCCATATCTTGCAGATCCTGATCTGAAGAGGCGTCTAAAATACCAGTCATCGATGCAATAACGCGTTCGCCAGACTTGATATCACGTAGCTGTCGAACTAAATAATTTTCGCCAAGACCGGCAAGTTTAGGGAATGAAGCAACCATGCTGTTGCCGTCACCACCGTGACAACCGGCACATACAGCTACCTTCGATTCTCCCGCTACAGCATCACCAGATGCCAGGGCCTGATTTGCTGTCAGTGCAGCCATCAGACAAATAATACTAAAAAAGCTTTTTTTCATGGTTAATCAACTCGTGCAATCCGCTAGAATAGAACTTATATATAAACTCCAGCTTATATGCTGGAGTCATTACATTAGCCACGTCGGCTAAAGCCGGCGCATTATATACTAATAAGTAGTACTTCTTACAGCGAGATAATGACCCTTTAGCCATGGATTCGAATCATATTGATTACAAGCGCGTCTCATTTCTGACCAGCGCACCCTCATTGAAGCAATGTCCGCCGGATATGGGCTGTGAAATTGCTTTTGCCGGCCGTTCCAATGCCGGTAAATCAAGCGCTATCAATACCCTTACTCGCACTAGGAGCCTGGCCAGAACCAGCAAAACACCGGGCCGCACCCAGCTGATAAATTTCTTTGAGCTACATGGCGGCAAGCGCCTGGTCGATCTTCCCGGCTATGGATATGCCAAGGTGCCGATCGCGATGAAAAGAGAGTGGGACAAACACCTGGCGGAGTACTTGCAGATGCGCCAGAGCCTGGCGGGGCTGGTTCTGCTGATGGATATTCGCCACCCCCTTCAGGAATTTGACCTACAGATGCTCAACTGGGCGGCCCAGGCCGGCTTGCCAGTGCACCTATTGTTGACCAAGTCAGACAAACTAAAGCGCGGGCCAGCCCAGAGCGCACTGTTAATGGTTGAGAGACATCTGCGTGATATGGATCCCGGCTGTACATTGCTCAGCGTGCAGACCTTCTCTTCACTCAAAAAACAGGGATTGCCAGAATTGGAGTCAGTGCTGGGTCACTGGCTCAGCGCAGATTTTGCCGACCCCTCAAGCGATCCAGCTAAATCCAACTAGACTCATCAAAGAGCTAACAACCTTTAAATTGGCAGACATAAAAAAACCCCGATCCAAAATGGACCGGGGTGTGCTTCGCTTTGCTTGGGAGTTCAGCTTTTAAGTTTGCTTAATTTGGGGGAGAGAAAGCAATTATGTTACGCCCTTATTCAGACAGGCTGAAATCAGATAGTTCAAAAATAATTGCAAAAAAATGAAAAATTTTTCAAAAATGGTCGATCAGTGCCGCTTATATATCTCAGATTTAGAGGTTTTTTCTTTCCCAAATGCTTTTTATATGATTGAAATCAGCGCTTTCAGCTTGCGGAATTGAGTAGCATTACCTACATTTAACTAGGTTTTATGTCTTGCTGGATGCAAAGGCTTAGTAACAACCCATGGATTGGATAAAACAGCTCACTAACACTAGTGACTGGTCAAATTGCTCCTGTGTTTCACAGCGAAGCTGTTTCAGATCTATCTACTCCTTTGTTTAAACCACTTACGCATCTTCCTGCCGTTAAACTCGGCGCTAAAGGTTTATTCGTCCGGCGTTTGGCGCCCCCACACAACAAGGACGTGGAGAAGTTAAAATGGAAAAGAAAGTACTATCCTTTGCCTGCGCGGGTCTTATGGCTATTGCCGCCATTCCCGCCTCGGCAACTACATGGATGATTGGTGACAATGACGGTTACGGCGCGGCAATTCCAGACAACGCCAACCATCCTTTTAATGGCTCTAGTGCCGGCTATGACGGCAGGAGTGCTGCCGAGATGGCGGCCACCAATGGCGCTCAATACACCGACACTTACAGCACAACTCACGGCTCTTTCGGGCCACAGAGCGGTTCAGTGGCTACCTTTGAATTTACCGGTCTCGGCAACGGCTGGACTGAAGGTAGTATGTGGTTTGATATGGCCGATTTCCAAGCCTCGAGATTTGGCGCGGTCAACACCACCTACAATGGAATAGCTCAAAACTGGGCCTTTAATGACGGCTTTCCAACCACCAAGATTCGCTTTTTTGATTTAGCTCAGAATGTTATCGACTCAATCAATAGCCTTGGTTCGTTGACCGTTGCAATTGATCGTTCAGGTTCGGGTGATTTTTACGGCTTTGACTTTGCACTGCTATCAGATCGAGTTGGTAGCGATACGGATATAGGTGAAGTGCCTATTCCAGCAGCAGCCTGGTTATTTGGCTCTGGCTTGATGGGTCTAATTGGCCTGAGAAAACGCAGGGCTAAAATTGCAGCCGCATAATTTCAGTAGCGACAATATGCCATGGGCTCTCAGATTCAGCGCCCATGGCATTGATCGCAATTAATGCGCCTCATCCCAGTTATCTCCAACACCCACATCCACTACCAGCGGAACCAGTAACTCGGCGGCGGATTCCATACGTTCAACCAGCCCCTGCTTAACCGCTTCCAGCTCTGACTCTGGCACCTCCAGCACCAGTTCATCGTGCACCTGCATAATCATGCGACTTTGCAGATCGCTGCACTGTAACCAGCTGTCCACCGAGATCATCGCCCGCTTGATAATATCTGCGGCGGTTCCCTGCATCGGCGCATTAATCGCCGTACGCTCAGCGGCCTGACGGCGCATACCATTTCGGGAATTAATTTCCGGCAGGTAGAGTCGCCGACCAAAGATGGTTTCGACATAGCCATTTTCGGCAGCGGTGTAGCGAATATTATTCATATAATTCTGCACCCCCGGATAGCGGGCAAAATAGAGCTCGATATACTCGGCGGCCTGCTTGCGGTTAATCCCCAGCTGACGGGCCAGACCAAAGGCCGACATGCCGTAGATAAGTCCAAAGTTAATCGCCTTGGCACTACGGCGCTGCTCGGTGGTGACCGCTTCGGTCTCGACATCAAATACCTCTGCTGCCGTGGCGCGGTGAATATCCTGTCCGGCGTTAAACGCAGCTAATAGACTTGGATCTTCTGAAAGATGGGCCATAATTCGCAGCTCGACCTGAGAGTAATCCGCAGCGACCAAAACACAGCCCGGCTTGGCGATAAACGCCTGACGGACACGGCGGCCTTCAGCCGTTCGAATTGGAATATTCTGCAGGTTGGGATCCGAAGATGAGAGTCGTCCAGTCGCGGTTCCCGCCTGATGGTAGGAGGTGTGAATACGGCCAGTTACCGGATTAATCATGACCGGCAGCTTGTCAGTGTAGGTCGACTTTAACTTGGCGAGACCGCGGTGCTCCAAAATTACTTTTGGCAGCGGATAGTCTAATGCCAACTCCTGCAGCACCTCTTCTTTTGTCGAGGGCGCTCCCTTGGCGGTTTTCTTCAGTATCGGAATTTCGAGCTTTTCAAAAAGTATCTCCCCAAGCTGCTTGGGCGAGGCGAGATTAAACTGCTGGCCGGCCAGATCCCATGCCTGGGTTTCCAGTTCCGCCAGACGCTCAGATAATTCCTGGCTCTGCTGAAATAACAAGGTGTCATCAACCAGTGCGCCAGTGCGCTCTATGCGTGATAACACCGGAATCAGCGGCAGCTCAATTTCATCGAATACTGTTTTCAGCGTGGCTTCAGCAGAGACCTTCGGCCACAGCCTGTTGTGCAGGCGCAATGTTATATCGGCATCTTCCGATGCATAGGGGCCGGCCTGCTCTAAAGGCACCTGATTAAAGGTAATTTGCGCCGCGCCCTTGCCGGCAACATCAGCAAATTTGATGGTCTCTTCATCGAGATATTTTAGTGCCAGGCTGTCCATATCGTGGCGCGTGGCCACGGAGTCGAGCACATAGGATTCGAGCATGGTATCAAAGGCAACGCCCTGAAGGTCTATGCCGTGCTGCGCCAATACGCTCATATCATATTTAAGGTTTTGACCGACTTTTGCGATTGCCGCATCTTCCAGAAGCGGTTTGATTTTTTCCAGTACAAATTCTTGAGATAACTGCTCCGGCGCACCCAGATAGTCGTGACCAAAGGGTATATAGGCGGCTTCGCCGGGCGCGGCGGCCAGCGAAATTCCTACCAACTGCGCGCGCATATAATCGAGGCTGGTTGTCTCTGTATCCACGGCGACAAGTTCTGCAGCTTTTATCTTGTCTATCCAGATATCGAAATCAGCTTCGGTTAAAATGGTTTGATAGTCTTTATTGATCTCTTCCCTAACTACTTCAGAGGCTACTTCAGTGGCATCTTCGGAGGCAGCTGCAGTCGCTGGAGACTCTTTCCCCTTCTCACCCGTTTCTGTCGACCCTGCCAGAGACTCTTCGATCCAGGTCTTAAATTCCATATCACGGAACAGGCTCAGCAGCTGCGCCTGATCGGGTTCGCCGTTCTCCAGCTCACCGAGCTGCATGGGCATCTCTACATCAGTCTTAATGGTTGCCAACAGATAGGAGAGATAGGCGAGTTTTCTGTGCTCTTCAAGCTTCGGCGACATAGTTTTAGCGCCGCGGAATGCGAGACCGGCAACTTCGTCGAGGCGCGCATAGATATCATCCAGCCCCCCTATTCCCTGTAGCAGGCCCAGGGCAGTTTTTTCACCGACGCCGGGGACACCGGGAATGTTGTCCGACTTATCGCCCAGCAATGCGAGATAATCGATAATCAACTCCGGTGGTATACCAAATTTTTCAATCACCCCTTCCCTATCCAGCGTTGAGTTGTTCATGGTGTTGATCATGGTGATATGTTCATTGACCAGCTGGGCTATATCCTTGTCACCGGTCGAGATGATCACTGGCTGTTTAGCCGCCGTGGCCTGCACCGCCAATGTGCCAATAACATCATCGGCCTCAACCCCATCAACAATTAACATCGGCAAGCCCATGGCTCTAATAATATTGTGGATAGGTTCTATCTGGACACGCAGATCATCTGGCATCGGCGGGCGATGGGCCTTGTAGTCGCTGTATATATCGTCGCGAAAGGTTTTTCCCTTGGCATCGAAAACCACCACTACTGTGCTCTGCGGGTAATCCTTTTGCAGGCGCCGCATCATATTGATAACGCCTTTTACAGCACCGGTCGGCACACCTTTGCTGTTGGTTAACGGCGGCAACGCATGGTAGGCGCGGTACAGATAGGAGGATCCATCAACTAGAATCAGCGGGGTTTTAGTGTCCATATTTTGCATAATATTTGGTCAGTTTCAGCGGTAAAATGTTGCCTGTCAGGATACACGATTTACTCGAAACAGGCCTTAAATTGCGACACCATCCCAATCATAAATTTGCTGTAACCATCTGCAGTTAATGGCTGGTCAAAGCCCTGGGGATCGAGAACTCTTAAGGGCAATTGCAATTCTCTGGCTATCAGCCGCGCATCCTTATCCGCATACTGTGGCTCGATAAAAATACAGCCGGCACTCTGGGTCATAGCCTGTTGGCGCAGCTTATATTGGCTTCTGGCCCCCTGACTCGCCCCACTGGCATCCCGAATAGACAGTCCCGCGGCCAAATCAAAGGCAGTTACAAAATGGGCAAAGGCATCGTGGTGGGTCAGGTAGTTTCTGTCTTTTATTGGCTCCAGCTCAGCTTTTAGCTGCTCTATCAGCTCAGAACTAATAATCGGCGACAACGGCAAGCCGAGGCGCTGCTGGATATTGTTTGCCAAAATATTGCCATTGGCCGGGTTTAACCAGATATGCGGATCGAATCCCAGGTGCTGATGATTATGCAGATCGCCCTGGTAATTATTGTCTTTATGTTTATCTTCTTTTTTTGCTGCATCACCGGTTGCGGAAGTTTTGGTTTGCGCCGGCAGGAACCTCAGATCCATAACTTTAATAAGCTTTGACTCCGGCAACAGCGCCATTGGCTTGGAGATACGCGCTTCAAAGCCATCGCCGATCCAGATAACCAACTGCGCCTGCTCTATTTTCAACATTGCGGAGACTGGCAGTGACACCTCATGGGCCGACTGCACTGAAGATTGCAGATATTCCACTCGAGCGAAATCGCCCACCGCCGATTTGGCAATAAGCGCCAGCGGCTTGATAGTGGTGATAATCAGCGGCTTTTGCGCTGTCGACCCAGTGTCAGTCTCTGTATCAGCACCAGCCAGCGTACCGCCAGCCAGCAGCGATACTGCCGCAAACAAACAAATTACGTTATATTGTATCTTTTTAACTATTGACAAGATTATTCCTTACATTCAAGCTTAAGCATTGAATTTAATGTGTTTTTATAAATGTTATGTTATAACTTAACTATAACTAATTCCAGAAACGGTTTCAAAAATGGCTCCAGTTTGAATTAAAGCACTTTAAAACTAACTTTATATAGATATTTTTATGCTGACCAATGCGAGATTAGTTCATCAACCCCACGACCATCGGCGCTGTATCCACGCTGCCCTGGCTCGCGCTAACGATCTCTGCGCTGCGCAGAACCTGCGTCTAACCCCAACCCGCGAATCTGTTCTGCGCCTGCTGTGGCAGAGTCACCGGCCTATGGGGGCTTACCAGCTTCAGGATCAGCTGGCCAAACTCTCTGGCAAGCCAATTGCTCCGCCGACAATCTATCGCGCCGTTGAGTTTTTACTCAAGGTCGGCCTGATACATCGCATTGCTTCGCTAAATGCCTATATCGGCTGCCCTTTTCCAAGTAGTGACCACAGCAATCTGTTTCTTATTTGCAACTCTTGCGGCAGCGCCGCTGAAGTGGCTCATAACAGTATTAATGATCTGCTACAAAGCGCTAGCGAAAAAGCCAATTTTACCCTGCAAGACCAGTCTCTTGAGCTTTTTGGGCTCTGCCCTAACTGCAGCGAAAGCCAGGATACGGATGATGAATAATAGCCCTCTGATCACCCTGGATAAGGTCAACAAGGCCTATGCCGAGCGCCCTGTTCTACAGAATATTTCCATGCAGCTGATGCAGGGAGAGATTACCACATTGATTGGCCCCAATGGTGCCGGAAAGTCGACGCTGGTTAAGCTCATTCTCGGACTTATCAAACCTGACAGCGGCTCAGTGACCCCTGCGCCACAGCTGAATATTGGCTATATGCCCCAAAAGATCAGTATTGACCCGAGCCTGCCAATTTCTACCTGTCGCTTCCTGCAGCTGGCCAATACTTCCCACAAAGAATGTCATAAGGCGCTGGAGATGGTGGGTATAAGCCACCTTGCCAAGTCTCCGATCCAGAGTCTTTCTGGTGGCGAGCTGCAAAGGGCGCTGCTGGCGCGGGCAATTTTGCGCAAACCCAACTTTCTGGTACTCGACGAGCCTGTTCAGGGCGTTGATATCACTGGCCAAAATGCGCTGTATAAAATGATTGGCGAATTGAGCAAATCCCTAAATTGCGGGATTTTAATGGTCTCCCATGATTTACATCTGGTGATGTCGGCAACCGATAATGTTATCTGCCTAAATCAGCATATTTGCTGTCAGGGCCATCCTGAACAGGTGACTCAGGATCCGGCGTATATAGATATTTTTGGCCAGACCACAGCTATCTATGCCCATCAACACGATCATCAGCACAGTATTCACGGTGAGGTTTTAGATGATCAGGGTGTGCATCAGCACGGGGAGGGCTGTAATCATGACTGATTTTCTTTTATACGCTCTGCTCGCAGGCCTCGGCGTGGCGCTGGTTGCCGGACCACTGGGCTGTTTTGTGGTGTGGCGGCGCATGGCCTATTTTGGCGATACTCTGGCGCACTCGGCGCTGCTCGGCGTCTCCATTGGTGTGCTGTTAAATATTAATCTGAGTATTACGGTAGCGGCTATTCCGCTGCTGATGGCGCTGGGGCTGGTCTATCTGGAACAGCGCGGGATTCTCTCTCTGGATACCTTGCTGGGCATCCTCTCTCATTCCGCACTGGCTACCGGCTTGGTGCTTATTTCGCTGCTTCCGGATGTGCGGGTGGATCTGATGTCGTTGCTATTTGGCGATCTACTCTCGGTAACCAAGAATGATCTCTGGGTGATCTATGGTGTCGCGGGAACGGTTGTAGTTCTGCTGTTGTGGCTGTGGAAG
>Ga0115559_1001512_pt1 | contig 15272 bp, 10 predicted proteins | sample COGITO_mtgs_1105_3_FD_87281 | JGI IMG/M metagenome (GOLD analysis project Ga0115559, IMG submission 87281) | Pelagic marine microbial communities from North Sea - COGITO_mtgs_110506 | ecosystem: Environmental > Aquatic > Marine > Epipelagic | place: Germany:Helgoland, sampling site Kabeltonne... | reverse complement strand
CTGGTTAAAGATATCTACGAAATTGCGATTAAGTCGCTTTAAAAGCTTTGAATCAAAAGCCTGTCACTAAAATATAACAGAGGCTGGTAAAGCTCGTATTGTTGTCTATGCTTTAAGTGTCAGGTCAGTATTGTCCTTTTACTGGTCTGGCACTGGCGACCGTTCTACGTTCAGTAGTGAATGTCTAATCCCCATTCAGGGTCGTTAAGGACAGATGTAACTCCATTTAAGGGGGGCCTAATCAGCCCCTTTTTTTTACGAGCCGAGTTTTTACGAGCCGAGTTTTTACAAGCCGAGTTTTTACAAGCCTGTCATCCCGACAGAGCGCAGCGACGAGGGATCTCCCTCAGATTTCTCCCTCCGGTCGAAATGACAGCCCATTCAACCCGACTATCCAACCCGACTATCCAACCCGACTATTCAACCAACCTAGCAGATCCCTGTAAACCTCAAGCTTATTGGTCTCATTTAGCATCTCATGCCGGCCGTTTTTATAGAGTTTGCAGTCAATATTTACAACGCCGGCAGACTCTAGAACATCCGCCAATTTTTCTACCCCTTTACCCTGACCACCCACCGGATCCAGCGCGCCAGAGAACAGATAGATCGGCAGTTCGGGATTGATTTTAGCCATAGCTTTTGGAGCAGCAAGCTCGGCCAGACCATTGAGAAAGTCATACCAGGATTGGGTGGAAATGGCGCCGCCACAGTGGGGGTCGGCTAGATAGGCATCGACCACAGCTTGATCGCTGGAAATCCAGTCTTTACTCGTGCGGTTGGGTTTAAAGGCATTGTTAAATGCACCAAAAGAGAGGCTTTCCATCAGGTTGCTCGACGCATCTCTACCCAGTCGCAGGCGTTCAATTCTGGCGATTCCGGCGGCGGCTCGACAGATCCAGGGTGGTGCATAGTTTGAGCCGGACAGTATCAGGCCTTTTAGACTTTCACCCAGTTTATTACCCAGTCTATTTTGTAGTTTATTACTGAGCCTCTCAGCGTAAATCTGACAGAACCGCGTGGCCATAAAAGAGCCCATGCTGTGGCCAAGAATAATTAGCGGTAAATCGGTCTGCTGGCCAATATGCTCGATAAGCTGCCACTGGTCATCAATCATCTGATTCCAGCCATTGTTATCGGCAAAGTGATAGAGATTGCCATTGGCCGCGCCGGTTTTACCGTGGCCACGGTGATCGTCGGCACTGACCATAAACCCCTGTTGATTGAGAAACTCAGCGAGAGGCTGGTAACGTGCGCTGTGCTCGGCCATGCCGTGCATGATATGTATCCAGGCTTTTGCTGGGGCCTGTTGATGATTAGATTGCTGATCAGACTGTTTAGCCGGCCATAGGTGGTAGTGGCACTCCCCGGGATCGCCACTGGTGAAGGCAATGGTTTTTAGACTCATAGGCTGCCTCTTTATTATTGTTGTTTTTAGGTCCTTCGGCTTCGCTCAGGATGACCAGGCTTTTGTTTTTAGGTCCTTCGGCTTCGCTCAGGATGACCACGCTTTTTATTAGATCCTTCGGCTTCGCTCAGGATGACCACGCTTTTTATTAGATCCTTCGGCTTCGCTCAGGATGACCACGCTTTGCGTGGTCACTTTTTCTTGCGGCGTTTTCTACTCAAGTGGTTAAACAGATCAATATATTGCCCAGTCAGTTTGTGCGAAGGGGCCAGGTAAATAAGCGGCACGCATTCATTGTGTGACTCTTTCATTTTTACCGACTGATTGAGATAGGTTGGAATAATCGGTAGCTTTTCCTTTTTCATCTCGGCAATCAAACGGGTCGGCAGTGAGGCCATTGGCTGGAACTGATTGACCACAATACCGCCAATCTCAAGATCGTCATTGTGGTCTTCGCGAATCTCGTAAATCACATCGAGGATCGAGTAGAGCGCCTGTCTTGAAAAGGCGTCGCAGTCAAAGGGAATTAAACAGCTGTCGGCACAGATCAGTGCGGATCTGGTGTAGAAGTTTAGTGCCGGGGCTGTGTCTATATAAATTTCATCGAACTCTTTATCTAGCTTGTTGAGCAGATCGCGCAATTTATAGATTTTTTGTCGCGACTCAAGCTTATGTTCAAGTGTTAGCAGATTGGCGCTGGAGGGTAGAACAGAGAGATTTTCGAAGGGTGTTTGGTGCACGTAATCCATTGGCTCATTGAGCTTGGATGAAAATTCCAATGTGCCATCAAAATAGTCGGCAACGGTATTTTCCTCTGGCGTTTCACCGAGCAGGTAGTGAGTAGAATTACACTGCGAGTCGAGATCTACAACTAGAGTGCGCTTGCCTCGCGAGGCGCTAATAGCCGCCAGGTTACAGGTAATACTTGATTTACCAACGCCGCCTTTCTCGTTAAATATCACTCTTCGCATCGATCTAACTCCAGTTGATTACAGGTGCCTTTTATTACAGGTGTCTTCTAGTAAAAGTCGATTCTACCCAATGTTGTTGGTGGGATATAGGGGCTTTAGTCCATTCGCTGATGTTTTAGCCTCTGCTGAGGGTATATCCAGACCTTTTAGTAGAGCAATCAGCAATTTTATATCCGCCGATGGCGACTGATCCTCATTATTGGGGCTGTTGTAGAGGCTCTGGTCGAGTCGGTCGAACTGCTGTTTAAGTTGCGGGTCTGCACAGAGTTCGGCTATTTCTTGCAGAGTTTTAATCTTATTGTCGGGGAAAGCACTGCGACCCCAGGCGATAACTGCTTCGCGCAGCGCGGCCAAGTCATCTTTTTTGGCGGCTATTTCTATGGCTTTAATCAGCTGTTTTAACCTCAGTCTTGGACTGTTGATTTCACTTGGGCGTTGGCGAGCAGATTGCTTGCTTTTTCGTTTGAGTAGCAGGGCGGCTAACAGGGTTAATAGAAGGGCATTTGCTGCCAGTGATAGGCGCATTAACGTAGAAAAGCTGCCATCACCCGTCTGTAAATCATTGTTCTGTGATATGGCTGCAGCACTCTGCTGACTATCCGCCAACTCTATGGGTTCAAGGTAAGGGGCTGAGTTTGTTGCGGCGCTTGTAGGGGCGGCTCCAACCTCTAAACGCATCGCATCCAGGGTTGCGGTTTGCATCCGTTGATTAACCGTATCCCACCAGCGCAGCGAAATCTCCGGCAAAACGATTTCTCCTTGGCGGTTGGGTACCAGGGCAAAAGATTCCTGACGAACCCCCGTGACACCACTGGCATCGACAGATTCGTTGAGTTGCGCCTGATCTGGATAGACTTTGAAGTCGCTGCTTGGCTCTAGACTAAGCGGCAAAATCTGCGCACCGGTCAAACCTTTGGCGCTAACGGTAATAGTTCGGGTTACAGGTTCGCCAACCAACAGTTGGTCGAGATTATTACTCCACTTTTGAGATATTGTCAGCTGGCTGCTGGGCATCCACTGGTCGGCATCTATATGGGCTGGCTTGGCCATTACATCAATGGTTTTGGCATCGGTATTGCGAATAATCTGATTGCCTCTGCTTCTGAAAAAGCTGCTCTGACTATTGTTACCAACCTGATAGGCGCTGATCGCCACCGCGGGAATATTCAGTTTGCCGCTAGTCTGAGGGAAGAGCGCGTATTTCATTTCTATAACGATATAGTCTTTATTGCCAATGCGTTTTCGAAATTGGTTTTGAGCGACTTTTTGAATAATTGCGCCAGGAAGTAGCAACTCTTCCATGGACAGATCGGTCAGCTGAATCGATGTGTAGAGCCGGTGAGTTAGCAATAGCTGTTCCTGCACATAGACTGCCGATTTGTCGAGCAGCGTTTCGGTGTATACCGGTTGCCCTGTGGTATTTGAGGGGCTGGCTTTGCGAACACTGATTTCGATAGCGTCGCTAATATCCTTTTTGTATTTAATCGATGGCACTAATAATCGGCCGATGCGCTTTGGCGCCAGCGTCAGCTTCCAGTCGGTGTAGGACTCGGAACGACCATTACTTATGCTGATCTGTTGCTGGCGATTATTAGAGAGAATTTTAAAGTCTCGTTTAAGCACATCAAAGTCCGGTTGGCTAGTCACTGCCTGACCGTCAAAGCGCACTAATAACTGCAGGGTTTCGTTGCTGTCGAGCACCGTGCGATCTGCGGTGGCGGTCAGTTTTGCCCAGCTCTGGGTGGATGCTGTAAGGGCAAATAGCAGTAGAAATAAGGCTCGCTGGAGAAATTTGCGCTCGGCATTTTTATTGAGTGATTTTTGCATAGTTGTGTCTATTATTTTCTCTCTAATAAGGGCGCGGTTTACCAACGCTCCTGTTGCTGTTCACTGGGTGGTGCTGGGCGGCGTTGTTCTAGTGCTCGCTGTCGCGATTGGTAGCGAAATTTCTCACGGAGTAATCCACCGGGATCGTCTGGTACTCGTCGCAACCACTGTTCCAATTCCTGTTGAGCTTGTTTTTGCTCTTCGGTAAGTTCTTGCTGCTCTATTTGTTGTTCTGAGAGCTCAGGGCTTTTATTGGGCTCAGGGCTTTCATCAGGCTCAGGGCTGTTATTCGGCTTAGGGCTGTTCTCTTTAGCCTCTTGCTCTGCCTGTTCTTTAGCAGCTTGCTCCTGGGCTTTTTGCTCCTCTGATTTTTCACCCTCTTGCTGCTGGCTCTGTTCAGAATCAGATTGTTGATTTTGTTCGGACTCAGACTGTTGTTGCTGGTCTTGATTTTGTTGATCTTGGCTCTGTTGATCCTGACTTTTCTGGTCTTTATTGGGCTCGCCGTTCTGTTCCTGATTTTGCTCCTGCTGTTGCTTTAACTTTTCTAATAGCTCTCGATTGGCAAGCGCATCGGCCATCTCCGGTTGCAGTTCCAGAGCACGATTGTAGGCTTCAATAGCCCCATCCAGATCGCCAGATTTTGCCAGTCCATTGCCGCGGTTGTAGTGGCTATCTGCATTATCAAATTGCACAAACTGATCTATAGCAGACGGATAATCTCCGGCTTTATAGGCGGCACTGCCGCGCCATTGAGGGTCTTTAAATAATGTCTGCGCAGTCTCCGCATCCCCAGCCTGTAGTAATTCCCTGGCCTGTTGATCGGCGGTTTGCCATAGATCTCGCCATTCAAAGGCGGTGGCCGGATCGGAAAACAGTGTCGGCACCAGTAATAGCACGGCGATATTGCCTTTGCGAAAGCTCGCCAGCAGTACCGGTAGCAGAAGCAGTATCAGCCAGTAACCCTGATCATCCCAGAGGTCAAAGTCACGCTCTAACTCTTTGCTGGCATCGGGAAACAGCTCTTCAGTAGAGTCGAGCAGGGCATTTATATCGCTGTCATCGGTGCTTAGGGTTCTATAAATACCACCGCTGTTTTGCGCCAGCATCTGTAATGAGGCGGGTGATAATTTAGGGATTAGAATGGCGCCATTACTATCTTTAACAAAGCCCCCTGAACCGGTCGGAATCGGCGCTCCCTGTCGAGTGCCGACACCGAGAATGGAGAGTCGGAATTTACCGGCTTTTTTAACCATAGATTGCACGGTGGCAAAGGCAGGGCTGGCAACACCATCGGTAATTAGCAATAGATCAGCCTGTTGATAGCCACCATTAATCGCCAGTTCAAGGGCGGTTTCTACCGCGTCTTCGGTATTGCTGCCATACACAGGTAATAGCGAAGGCTGCAGTGTGGGCACCAGACTTATAATGGTATTGCTGTCTTCGGTCAACGGAGACAGGCTGTAAGCTTCGCCGCCGTAAACTACTAGCGCGCTATAACCCTCAGCGCGGTTTTTTAGAATATCGATAAGTTTGTAGCGCGCTCGTGCCAGTCGACTTGGCTTGATATCCTCGGCGAGCATCGAGGGCGAAAGATCCATTATCAGTATTAGTGCGGCATCTTTTTTATGCACGGGCTGTGGCAACTGCTGCCAGCTGGGTCCGGCCAACGACAGGCAGACAACTATCCAAGCTGCCAGTACCCAGTAGATACCGCGCTGTTTTTTATCGCTGTCGCCGTGCATTAAAAACGGCAGTAGCTCTGGGTTAATAATCTTTTCCCAGTTTCCGGCACTGCGTTTTCGCCACTGGGCGAAAGCGACTATTGTGAGTGCTGGAATCAGACCTAGCAGTGCCATTGGGCGGAGAAAATGAAACTCGCTGAAATCATGACTTAGAAATTCAAGCATTTGGCTTTCCTTTACCTGCACCTGTACCTGTGTTCGAAAAGCTAAAGAGTCCTAGCAATAAACTCAGCACAAAGGCTAACGCCAATGGCCAGTGATAGAGTGCGGCGATAGGGCGAATAGTTTCAGCATCCTGTTCTATCGGTTCGAGGCGGTTGAGCTCTTTATAAATTGCTGCCAACTCCTGTGGGTTCCGCGCGCGAAAGAATTTTCCGCCAGTGGCATCGGCAATACCCGCCAGGGTTTTTTCATCGAGGTCAGCTGAGGGATTGGTGGTTCGAGTGCCAAATATGCTGCGAGTTTCCATTACCTCTGCGCCTATACCAATGGTATAAATTTTCACCTTGGCACGGCTGGCCAATTCTGCGGCTTTTAAGGGATCCAGTTCACCGGCATTGTTGGCGCCATCGGTCAACAATATAACCACGCGATGATTTTCCGGCCGTTCTTGAAGACGTTTCACCGAGAGACCAATCGCATCACCTATAGCGGTGCCATTGCCGGCAAAACCCAGTTGCGCCTCGTAGAGTAGGGTCTGCATGGTTTTGCGATCAAAGGTCAGCGGTGTCTGCAGATAGGCTTTCTCTCCAAATAAAATCAGTCCCAACCGATCGCCCTTGCGTTCAAGGACAAAGTCACCAACCACAGCTTTAACCGCGACTAAACGGTTAACGCTGTTACCACCGAGCTGCATATCTTCACGCTCCATGCTGCCGGAGATATCTACCGCCAGCAAAATATCACGGCCATTGGTTGGCAGGGCCACCGGTTCGCCAATCCAGATGGGTCGAGAGAGGGCCAGCACAGTACTCAGCCAGATAAGGCTCAATACTATTAATAGTAGCGACTTGCGCAAACTATTCGAGGCTGCGCTACTTGACTCTCCAGCAGCATGGGCGAGTAGCGGCGCACGAAGAGCGCGGAGTCGAATATCGGCGGCTTTTCTCAACCATCTATACAGCAGCGGCAGGGGTGCCAGTGTTAGAGCCCATGGCCAGAGTAGTTCTAACATGGCTTTTCGAACTCCAGTTTATGTTCTGGCAGATGTTGCTTTATCCAGCGGCTAGCATCTTCAAATAGTTCGTCAGTCTGATGGCTTAGCTGGCTGTCACTACTATACAGCGCCTGATCCAGATCCAGATTTAACTGATCAAAAACCGGCTTATCGCAGCTGCACTGCATAAAGCCAATAAACGCCATAATACTCTGGCTGCCCGGCTGATGATTGGGGTAGGCGCTGTTGGCGGTCTGCTTTAGCAGTTCAAAAAGCTCGCGCAACTGTTGCTGAGAATTTCCCCTTAGCTGTAATACTTTGAGTTTTTTCTGTGCCTGTCGTCGATAGAGTCCGGCGCTGTGGCGACGATAAAAAAATCTTATCAACCAGGCAGATAACAAACAGCCAGCGATTATTAAAATCCACCAGCCCGGGGCCAATGGCCACCAGCTAATCGGTTCGGGAAGATGGATATCACGTAGTTGGTCGAGGGGGTTTGGCGCGGCCTTTGTTAGTGGATTCGCCGTGGCTTCTGTTAATGGAATGCCCATTAGCTGCGCCGTCCCTTGCGTCGTTTACCATAGGCCTGAGCCAGAACCGACATCGCAGAATTGGCGGTATTAAAGGGCAGCAGCCCGGCAGAGAGCTGTTGGCTAAATTTCTTAAGGCGCTGGCTGCGCGCTTCAAAAGCATTGGCAAAGTCTTCGCGCAGACGGCTATTGCCGGTGTCGAGTAATCGATGTTGCTCGCCGTCGCTAACCGCATACAGCGCCGGTTCGGGCAGTTCAATTTCAATGTTGTCGAAGATATGGCAGAAGTTAAGGTTGCCATGACGGGCCAGTTCAAAAAGGTGCCGTTCGCAGTCTTCATTAAAGTCATGAAAGTCGCTGACAATAAAAATAGTGGTGCCGGGCAGGGCAAAGCGCCGGGTCTCTTCGAGTATATGGGCAAGACTGAATTGCTCGGCAGCCGGCTCTAGAAGCTGCTCGCTAAAATCCCGAAGTTTATGAATAAATTCTAATACCGCGTGGTGGCTGCGGCGGGATTTAACATCGCTCTGCTGTTGCGCGCCAAATACCAGTCCGCCAACGCGATCATTGGCATTAAGTCCCGCCCATGCCAAGGCCGCTGAAACTTCACAGGCGTGCACGGACTTTAAACGTTGACTGCCAAAAAACATCGACCCGCGAAGGTCGCTAACGACTAGGACAGGACGCTCGCGCTCCTCGCGAAATATCTTGGTGTGAGGGGTCTGGGTTTTGGCGGTCACTCGCCAGTCGATACTGCGGACATCGTCGCCGGGCTGATAGATTCGCACTTCATCGAAATCCATACCGCGACCGCGAAATCTTGAGCGGTGTCCGCCAGCCATCATCTGCCGCGCCTGCACTTGGGGAAAGCCGGTGAGCTCACGAGCAGCATAACGCAGTCTGACCATCTCGCTGAGATTGGCGATGGCCGGGTGGTTGTTATTCTCTGGTGTCTGGGTCATTAGGCTGAGGCGACAGTTTCCAGTAAGGTATCAATAACCTGATTGGCAGTGACACCACTGGCCTCAGCGTCGAAGCTAAGAATCAGGCGGTGACGCAAGACATCGTGAGCCACAGCGCGAATATCGTCCGGGGTCACAAAGTCACGACCCTGTAGCCAAGCCATGGCGCGGCTACAGCGATCCAAGGCAATAGTGGCTCGCGGGCTGGCACCGTAGTCGAGCCATTTGGCGAGATTGCCGCCGTAACCTTTGCTATCGCGGGTGGCGAGAATTAATTGCACTAAATACTCTTCAACCGGCTCGGCCATATGCACACCAAGCGCTTCTTTGCGCGCGGCAAACAGCGTTTCCTGAGTCAACAGTTGAATGCCCGGCGCTTTTTCCTGCAATGCTTCTCTGCGCGATAGCTGCAAAATCAGATGCTCGGTTTCCGGTGCTGGATAGTCGACCATGATATGCATCAGAAATCTGTCCATCTGCGCTTCTGGTAGCGGATAGGTGCCTTCCTGCTCAATGGGATTCTGGGTCGCCATCACCAAAAACAGCTCGGGAAGCTGGTAGGTAGTACCACCGACCGAGACCTGACGTTCGGCCATGGCCTCTAATAGCGCTGACTGGACCTTGGCTGGTGCGCGGTTGATCTCGTCGGCGAGAACCAGATTGTGAAACAGTGGCCCAGCCTGAAATTCGAAATTTCCCTGCTGTGGGCGATAGATATCACTGCCGGTAATGTCGGCGGGCAGCAGGTCGGGGGTAAACTGCACCCGTTGGAAGTCGCCTTCGATTCCTTCGGAGAGGGTTTTAATCGCTTTGGTCTTGGCAAGTCCCGGGGCGCCTTCGACAAGCAGATGGCCGTCGGCTAACAGGGCAACAATTAAACGTTCAACTAAATGGTTCTGGCCGACGATCTGTTGGTTGAGCCAGTCTTTGAGTAGATGGATTTTCTGGTGCAAAAGATTCCCCTGTTAGCGTTTGTCTAAGCCGGTTTGGCGCAAAATTATCAGACATTCTAGTGCCTCAATTATTAACACACAAACCTGATTTTGTAGGCTATAGTATTGGCATTGTTAGCGTCAAAGCTATGCATAATTAATTTATATTTCAAGAGCCGCTAATAGAGACTAAATTTTTTTCAAAAGGTTGCAAATCTTGATCATGGATGTGAAAAAAAATATTGGCAGAGAACAGCTAGTAACTATTTTAAAGTCAGTTTCAGCGGACAAGCTCGACTCAGAGCGAGCCGCAGAGTTCCTTAATTTTATTGTCGATGCTATGCATTTCTACCCGGATGCAGACTATTTGTCGCGACCGGTAGAAGAGATATTTTTTAATATTTATGGGCTGTTTCAGTTTGCTGAAAATAGCGCCCGTGAAGGCTCAGCTAATCAGGCGCGATTAAAGGCCTTTAATCCGCAGCCGGAAGTTGATGGCTGGGCTAGCCCACAGACCGTTATTTATATCAATCAGCGGGATATGCCATTCTTGGTTGATTCGTTGCGCATGGCATTAAACCGCCGCGGTTTAAATATATTCACTCTGCAGAGTAATCCGGTCTGGGTGCTGCGCGATGCTAGCGGTCAGCTAGTAGCGATTAACAAATCTTATATAGAAGGTGCTCAACGAGAAGCCTTTATCAATATTGAGGTGGATATTCACCGCGATTCTGAGCTGGCGGAATTACAGCGCGACCTACTTTTAGTGCTCGATGATGTGCAGACCGTGGTCGATGATTTTGAGCCGATGCGCGCTCGAGCTGGTGAGTTGATTGAAGAGCTGACTAGCAGTGCTGCTCATGTGCCAGAGGTTAGCGAGTCACTGGAGTTTTTGCGTTGGATTTATAATGGCTATTTTACCTTTCTTGGTTGCGCCGAATTTGATTTGGTTGAAGGCAATAGCGAGATGTATCTGCATGAGCAGACTGACAGTCGTCTGGGGCTGCTAGACAAATACGGCGGTGATACCCGCGCGGAAGCCATTCAAAAATTAAGTCCCGGTGTCGTCGCACTCTATCAGGGTGACAATATTTTAACCTTTACCAAATCGTCGCGACGCTCGCGGGTACACCGCGATGTCTACTCCGACTATCTGGTGGTTAAACGCTTTAATGATCGCCAGGAGCCGATTGGCGAAGTTCGTTTCCTTGGCCTCTATACTTCACAGTTTTATTCCTACAGCCCAAGGCGCATTCCTATTCTGCGTGAAAAAGTCAATTGGGTTATGGATAACTGTGGTTTTGAGAAAAATAGCCACGACGGTAAAACCCTGCAGACGATTTTAGATTTCCATCCCCGCGATGAGCTCTTTCACCTGAGTCGCGAAGAGCTGGCTGACACGGCTATTGGCATCTGGCAGATTCAGGAGCGCCGAGTTATAAAAGTATTTATGCACGCCGACCCCTTCGATAAGTTTGTCAGCTGTATTGTCTATCTGCCGCGAGAATCATTTAACACCGCGTCGCGCATCAAGATTCAGCAGGCCATTGGTGCTGAGCTAGATGCCGAAGAGAGTGAGTTTGCCACGCATTTTTTGCCAGAGTCGGTATTGGTGCGTATCTATGTGGTCTATCAACTACGCAGTACAAAGTATCTGCAGGTTGAATGCGAACAGCTTGAATCGCTAGTGGCTAATATTACCCGTAATTGGAGTGACGGCTTTGCTGAGGAGGCGGTGGTCTATTGGGGTGAGCGCGATGGTTGCGCCCTGGGACGTCAATTCCAGCGTGCTTTTCCGGCCGCTTACCTTGAGCTTTATAGCCCACTGCAGGCGATTGAGGATGTATTGCTAATCGATGAGTTAGAGGACGTCAGAGAGTTGGGTATTGCCTTTAATAGTCTCGATAATAGTCTCGATGGTGAGAAAAATAATTTCCTACAGCTCAAACTGTTTCACTGGGATTCCCCGCTTGAACTTTCAGATATGATTCCAATGCTCGAGAATCTTGGTTTCCGAGTGATGGTCGAGCATCCCTATCTGATTAAACCGGAAGCGGGTAACCAGATCTGGTTACAGGATTTTCGTCTCACCTTCTCCCTAGATGTGAATGTCGATGTTTCGGCAGTGCAGGGCAGCTTTAAAGATGCACTGCGTGTGGTCTGGCAGGGTGAAGCGGAAAATGACAGCTTTAACCGGCTAGTGATTGGCGCCCGTCTCGATTGGCGAGCGGTGGCGATGTTGCGCCTCTATGCCCGCTATTTAAAGCAGCTGGGCATAGCCTACAGTCAAGAGTTTATTGCTGACACACTGTCGCGTCATCTGGATATCACACGCAATCTAGTGGCACTGTTTAAGAGTTATTTCGACCCCCGATACGCAGGCGAGAAAAGTCGTAGTGATCGATCTATCGGGCTCTCAAAGAAGATATTGCAGGCGCTAGATAAAGTTGAGAATATCAGTGAGGACATTGTTCTGCGCAGTTATCTCGATATTGTTGAGGCAACCCTGAGAACCAACTTCTTCCAGACCTTTGAAGATGGCAGTTCCAAACCCTATATTTCGGTTAAATTACAATCGGCAAAGATTCCTCTGGCACCAAAACCCCGTCCCGAGTATGAGATATTTGTCTATTCCCCAAGAGTGGAGGGCGTACATCTGCGCGGCGGCAAGGTCGCTCGTGGCGGCTTGCGCTGGTCGGACCGCCTGGAGGACTATCGCACTGAGGTGCTAGGTCTGGTCAAGGCACAGCAGGTTAAGAATGCGGTCATTGTACCCACCGGTGCCAAAGGTGGCTTTGTCGCCAAACAGGCTAATATGGCAGCGGGTCGTGAAGCTTGGCTGCAGGAGGGAATCTCCAGTTATATGCTCTATGTGCAGGCGCTTCTGGATATTAGCGACAATCTGGTTGAGGGCAATATTGTTACTCCGTCAGATATTCTCTGTCGCGACGGTGACGACCCCTATCTGGTGGTGGCTGCGGATAAAGGCACGGCAACTTTCTCGGATATTGCCAATGAGATATCTGAAGCGAATAACTTCTGGCTCGGTGATGCCTTCGCCTCCGGTGGTGGCAACGGTTATGACCACAAGGCCATGGGTATTACCGCACGCGGAGCCTGGGTTGCTGTGCAGCGCCATTTCCGTGAGATCGGCGTAGATATTCAGCGTGAAGATTTTACCGTTGTCGGTATTGGCGATATGGGCGGCGATGTATTTGGCAACGGAATGTTGCTCTCAGAACATATCCAACTAGTCGCTGCATTCAATCATCTACATATATTTGTCGACCCGAATCCGGATTCTGCGGCGACCTTTGTCGAGCGCAAGCGACTGTTTGAAACGCCGAGAAGTACCTGGAACGACTTCGATAAATCGCTGCTATCCAAAGGTGCTGCGGTCTATTCCCGAGCGGCCAAATCGCTACAGTTAACAGCGGAAATCATGGCGCGTTTTGACATTGAGCAGGATAAAGTAACGCCCACAGAGTTGATAACGGCAATTCTTAAATCCTCTGTTGATCTTATCTGGAATGGTGGTATTGGTACCTATATTAAAGCCTCGTCAGAGAGCGATGCCGAGGTCGGTGACCGGGCTAACGATAGTCTGCGGATCAATGGCCGCGAACTGCGCTGCAAAGTGTTTGGCGAGGGTGGCAATCTGGGTATGACCCAGCGTGGGCGGATTGAGTACTGCCTGCGGGGCGGTATCTGTAATAGCGATTTTATCGATAATGCCGCCGGTGTGGACTGTTCTGATCACGAAGTGAATATTAAGATTTTATTAAATAAAAAAGTCCGCGAAGGTGCTATGACCGTGGAGCAGCGCAACAGCTTTTTGGCTTCTATGACCGATGAAGTTGCTGAATTAGTGCTGCACAACAACAGTCGTCAAACTCAGGCAATCAGTCTGGCCATGCATCGCAGTCAGCAGCAATATGCTGAATACCAACGCTTTATGCTCTGGTTGGAAAGTAACGGTAGACTGGATAGAGAGTTGGAGTTTTTGCCCTCTGATGAGCAGATTAATGATCGACTGAGTCGCGGTCAGCCGGTTTGGACAAGACCTGAGTTGGCAGTGCTGGTCTGTTACTCAAAGGTGATGCTTAAAGAGACGCTTTTGGAGGCCAATTTACTCGATGATCCAGTGTTGGCAGAATCTGTTAATGGTGCGTTCCCTGCGTCGTTGGTTGATCAGTACCCCGCGGATATTGTTGAACACCAGTTGCGCCCGGAAATTGCAGCCACTCAGTTGGCCAATGATATGGTCGATCGGGTTGGTTTTACTTTTTTCTTCCGTCAGATGGAATCTACAGGAGCCAGTGCCGGGGATATTATCCGCGCCTTCACTATCAGTCTGAATATTCTCGGCATAGACAAACTATGGCAGCAGATTGAGGCTAATGAAGATAGCCTGACTGCCAGTGTACAGTTGGATCTGTTGCATATTCTGATGCGCCTGGTGCGGCGTTCCACTCGCTGGCTGCTGCGCAACCGACGTCTAAATCTACACTGCAACGAAATGATTCAGGCTATGAGCGAGCCTATGCAGTTAGTGTTAAATAAGTTGCCGGATCTTCATGAATCGGAATGGATTAAATTATGGAGTGATGAAAAAGTCCGGCTGATGGGCTGGGGAGTTAAAGAGCCACTGGCTTCAACCCTTGCCGCGGCGGACAGTATGTTTTTCAGTGTTGGCACGGTTGATATGGCGCTGCGTCTACAGAGACCTGTGGAAGTGGTTGCCAGGCTTGCTTTTAAGCTCGGCGAGGATTTGTCCCTAGACTGGTTTATGGCTCAAATTGTCGCACTGCAGCCACAGGATCGCTGGGAGGATCTGGCTCGTGAGTCCTTTGTCGATGATCTTGAAAGTCAGCGTCGGCAGTTGACGGCCTGTTTGCTCGAGGGTCATAACAGCGAAGATATAGAGCAGTTGTTTGCCGATTGGCAGATTCAGCAGTCGCAGTTAATTGCCCGTTGGAAAAGTATGGTTGCCGAGTTGCGACGCGGTTCGGTGCCTGATTTTGCGATGGTTTCCGTGGCCCTGCGCGAGCTGTTGGATCTGGTGCAGGCATCGGTGGATGCAGCACGATCATAGGCCTGTCATCTCGACAGAGCAAAGCGACGAGAGATCTCCAACCAGCTCTCCACCAACTCTCCAATAAAAGCTCAATACAAAAAAAGGCCGCAACTTCACATGAGTTGCGGCCTTTGTGGTGGCCCATCGCAAATTTTTATTATTTGGTGAGCCGGAAGCGGGACATATCCCGCTTAAGTTTTTGTTTTGTGTTGTTGGGGGCATAGACCCAATTGGAAAGTAGATGATTAAAGAGCTTTATAAACTAGCCGCTTTCTGTTGAAAACTGGCCTGATTATACCCATTCCAAAAATCTTCACGTCCTTCTCGCCAACCCCGTGACCAGTGATAGGCCATTTGTGATTGTTCTTGATAGGGGCAGGCTTCTATTGATCGTCCTATAACAGCAGCTTGGTAGCCTTTTACATAGGAACGGTGTTCTTGATCTCTTTTATGTTTTTTCACTTATATCTCCTAACGGTTTAGTAGGAAACCGACACTCAGCTTGAAAAACCTGCTGAGAGCAGTTTTTATCAAACAAAATTGTGTAAAGAGCGATAGAATGAGCGCCTTTTTGCGCGCTAAGTATAGTTGACCAAATTCTATCGACGCTGTCGAAGATTTTGTTAGTCTATACAGAGCGGGTTTTAATCCTCAAAGTAATAAAAGG
>Ga0115559_1001508_pt1 | contig 15288 bp, 14 predicted proteins | sample COGITO_mtgs_1105_3_FD_87281 | JGI IMG/M metagenome (GOLD analysis project Ga0115559, IMG submission 87281) | Pelagic marine microbial communities from North Sea - COGITO_mtgs_110506 | ecosystem: Environmental > Aquatic > Marine > Epipelagic | place: Germany:Helgoland, sampling site Kabeltonne... | reverse complement strand
TCTGTCGCTTTTGCAGCACGACCCTTTTCTATTCATAACCAAAAAAGCCACTCGCTAAGCAGGCGAGACCATCAATAAAAGTCCTTATTTTATTCACTCTTACCCTTTACTTATTTGGGTTTTTAACTTATTGCTATTTTTTTAAAGTCCTTTTTATAGGTCAATAACACTTCTTTTCAGTTGATACTACCCTTTTGATTTTTAGATTTGTTTTATTAATCAAAAAACACCTCGTATGAGAGTCCTGTTTCTTTTTGTTTTGTTATCGAATCTAGCGTTCGCGCAATCTAACGAATCAACTGTGAATGGCCCCCTACAGAAAAACAGTCTTTCTTTTAATGTTGGAACGGCACTACTCGCAAACGGTGGAGGGATAAAATACGAAAGGCTTATACCAAAAAAGAGCGTGTACTATACATTATCAGCGGGTGCTCATTTATTTCGATTTGATTTTTTTACAACAGAAAACCATACTGTACTGTCCATCAGCAATGGTCTGATCACGGGGCTAGATAAACGAAATCATTTTGAGGCGAGTATTGGTTTAGGGTGGGATAATGTCAATAAAGAGGCTTCAAGTGGAATATACGGATCGGGAGGTTCTGCTGCGTCTCAATATAGTCAATTCATTCCGCTAGCAAATATGGGTTATCGCTTTCAGGCACCAAATAAAGATTTTGTTTTTCGCACAGGGATTGGTTTTCCTGAACTAGTATATGTGGGTCTTGGAGTGGCGTTTTAAAATGCCAAAGATTCATTTTTAATAGATCGCACAGTCATTAATTTAGACAAGAAACAGGAACTTAAGCTCAATATTGACCCTGAGAATTATGATTTTTTTACCCTTTTTTCTTTTAAAACCCTTAAGGGTGTTCACAACTAATTGTTAATAAAGCATGTGTCGTTTATAGAATTTTTTTATATTTAGGTTGTAAATTGAGAAAGAATAAATTAAAATTTGAAATTATGGAAGGATATTGCGTAAAATGTAAAGCAAAGAAAGAAATTAAGGACGCTGCTGAAGTTACTATGAAAAATGGTAGAAAAGCAATGAAAGGAAAATGCCCATCTTGTGGTACTGGGATGTTTAGAATTCTTGGAAAGGCATAGTAAATTCAAACGTTCATTACAATCAAATTTAGCTCTATAACTAAAAAGTTGTAGGGCTTTTTTTATGCCCTTTTCAAGAGTTTTATAAAGTTTCACCTATTGATAACTGCATCTTTTCCATCTCTCTTTCTTGCCGTTAAAAAATCCTTCACGCCGTTAAAAAATTTCTTTCAGTGTTGTTTAGTTGGTTTTTCTAAATTGAGTCATCAAACTATTTTGAACAAGACTTAACAGGTCAAAATTCAATACTCAAAACTAAAACACATGAAATCAAATCATTTTTCTAAATCCGTACTAACCTTATTATTTGCTGTTTCTATAATAACAACCCACGCTCAACAAGGTAAAGTCTGGGCAACCATTCACTCAAAACAAGTTCCAAAATTCGAAAATGGACAACATGTTTCTGCAAATATAGCATTTGACAAAGCCATTAATAATTTAAATATAATTTCAATAGAAAGGGCATTGCCATCATCTCAAAACCCAGTCTTGCAACAAGTTTATGAAATAACATGTAACTGTGATTCAGAAGTCCTTTATGCGACCTTGACCAATAAAGTCCCTGTCGTTTCTCAAGTAGAATTCGCACCTAATTATGAAACCCTGGACATACCCAATGATTACCCAACATCTTCCTCTGCTAACTATGCTTTGGATTTGATAAATGCTCCCGCGGCATGGGACATTACTCACGGAGATCCCAATGTATATGTTGCAATATCTGATCAGAACTATCAAATAACCAACAATGATTTAGTAGATAAAATAGTGTATTATGATCCAAATAACAATACTTCTGTTACTCATGGAACAGCTGTCGCTATGATGGCAGCAGGAGCAACCAATAATTCTGTGGGCACTGCTTCTATTGGTTACGACACAAAGTTGGCTTTGTATCAAATGAGTTATAATGATGTTTTAGCAGCATCATATGCAGGGGCAAAAGTAATAAATATGAGTTGGACTTCAGGGTGTTGGTTTAACCCATATATTCAGGGAGTCATAAATGAAGCATATAATAATGGCACTTTTCTTATCGCTGCTGCCGGAAATGGTTCAACATGCAATGGTCCAGACACAGATGTTTATCCTGCGTCTTATGATAATGTTTTTTCTGTCACTAGTGTTGGCCCGAGCAATAGCCATGAAAGAATTATTGGTAATCCCTCAACAACTCACCAACACAATAATAAGGTAGATTTAAGCGCCCCGGGGTACAATTTGGTTTTGTCTCCTGTACAAGGTTGGTTCATTATTGGGAGCGGTACATCATATGCCTCTCCAATGGTTACAGGAACAGTAGGACTAATGCTTGCTGTTAATTCAGACCTTACCAGCGAAGATATTGAAACTATTTTAAAGGCCTCATCTTTTTATGTTGATGATGTAAACCCTGAATATGCTGGATTAATTGGCGCCGGACGCCTTGATGCTGCTGCAGCTGTTGAAATGGCTCTTAACTTTTCTAATTGTGATCTTTCCATAGAGGCGAGTGCCAATCAAACCATTTTTTATGGTTATTCGCCTACCGAATGCACAAGTATTAGTGCAATAGGTAGCGGAGGAAATGCACCATATACTTATACGTGGACATCTTCATCTGATTCCTACACGGGTGCTGAGGTAACGGTTTGTCCGGAGGAAAGCCAAATGTTTTCAGTTACTGTAACTGATGCAAATGGATGTGAAGCGATTGATGAGGTTTCCGTTTGTGTTATAAATGTAGAGTGCCAAACAGGTAATAGTGGGAACTTGAAAGTAGAAATGTGTCAAATCCCTCCAGGCAATCCAAGCAATGCACACACGATTTGCATTAATGAATCAGCGGTTCCTGCACACTTGGCAATCGGTTGTACTTTGGGTGCTTGCGATGAACAAAACGATTGTGATGGCAATTCTGGAATTCCGGAGATTGAAACGTCATACAAATCTAATTTTGTTGACTTGGCTCTTACGGCCTTTCCAAATCCCACAAAAAACAAAACATCAATATCCCTAACGGCAACTGCTCAGGGAAATTATAGTATAACTTTAACTGATATCACTGGGCGAATAAACCAGCAAATCTACAAGGGAAAAGTTCTACCATACATCAATAAATCTTTTGAAATTGACATGTCACCCTTAATGCAAGGCATCTATGTGGTTACTGTGAAAGGGTCAAATGGCACGTTAAAAACGTTAAGAATCATCAGAGATTAACGCTTTAGAATAATCATTTTATGTTTGCAACGATTAGGTGTTTTTTGTAATTCAAGGTTACTCAAACCCTATATTATGAAAAACACCTTCCTTTTCATTGCAACAGTCCTTACAAGTAGCCTTTTAAAACCAAAACGCCACTCGTTAAAGGGGCCCTAAACTCCTTATTCATATTTCTAAAGTTAAATGAGTCATTTTACCCCAAATGCCAGGCCTTATTTATTTTAATGCTTGGTGATTGACAATTTTTGATAAAATGGAGCGTTAATAATGCAAACAATTGATTTTCATATATGAAATATACACTCCTTATTTTAATACTTATTACTCTTTTTTCTTGTAAAAAAGAAGAGGAACAGGTGGAGCCTATTGAAGGCTTGCAGGTAATTAATTCCTTAACTCAAATGACATCTGATCTTGAATCGGGAGTTTCCATGGTCTTTTTCCACGCCAGTTGGTGTAGTGTTTGTCAGGCTCAACGACCTGCGATAAGCGAGGTTGCGATGGACACCGATTTGATTCAAGTATTCTTTGGGGAGGTCGAATATGAAGACTACCCAGAAATTGTTGAAGCACACAATGTGGAGGGGTTTCCAACCATTATAATTTATAAAGACGGTTCCGAAGTTGAGAGATTTGTAGGAGGAGGTCACTCAACATCTGATTTAAAATCGGTGATTCTGAGTCAATTATAAGAATTATTCTACTTAAATTTAGAAGGGTTGCTTAGAGTATAATTCCTTGTTTTTTCATTTTCAGCTGGAGGATTAAAATACGAGTTCTAAATTATATTTTGTGCCTATAAACATACATACTATATGTTTGAAAACAAGTCCCCCCTAAATATTCATTGATGAATAACAATCGGATATAAGTTTACTACATTAGAAGTAAATAGAAAACGCCATGAAAAAGAGTTTAGTAGTTTTCTTCTTATTTCACTCAATTTATAATGTCAATGCTCAAACTGATGCGAAAGTGTCCGATGCATCAAATGACAAAAATTCAGAAACGTTAAGTTCTGCAGCAGAAGTAGCATCTACGGAAACCTCAAGCCCATATGTTATTCTCAAGAACAAGCTTCATGTGGACCAAACCACCTATTACTCCTACGCGGATCAGGTTTATCTTAGGATGAATAATACACCATTTAATGGAACAGTATATGAAAAGTGGAGAAATGGTATGATGTGGTGGGAAACCACCTATAAAAATGGAGTTAAAGATGGCTTTACCCGTGAGTGGTTCAAATCCGGGCAACTATTTAAGGAAGCCGTTTACAAAGAAGGAAAACTCATTAGTCAAAAGTGCTGGGATGAAGAAGGTGAAGTTTTTGAATGTGACTAATGCGGTTCACACTAAATTTTCCATTTAAAAGAATTATTTCTTCTTCTCATTAAGAGGAGAGGGCAGGTTTGCATATTCAATTAAGTCCATTTCAATGGAACCGATGAGTAGGTCTGTTTTTAACCGAATGGGCACCTTATTGGCGTCGTCACTAACCCACATGGTCATGTCTTCTTCTTCCTTAAAAACCCGTCCCTTTTCTACCATGGGACGAAATTTCAAACAATTGAATACGCCAAGCTTTGTTTTGACTTTTTCTTTCCCTAAGAATTTGATTTTTAGAGGATACATTTCTCTATCGAAAAAGGTATTGATGATAAATTCTTGTCCTTTTTTGGCATTCTGTAGATCAAGAGTTCTTGCGTAATAAAATGCAGATAATAAGTCTTGAGTATTGGGTTTTACCTTATAGTCTTTTGATTCATTTTGGACAACGGTGGCTTTGTTTGAGAAGTGATTAAACTCAATGTTTCGGTCCAATTCATATCCGCCCTCCCGAACATGGCGTATAAACTTCCAAGGTAAAATACCTTCTTCGTCAATATAGGTTTCATACCGATCCTCAACTTTAAAAAACAAGCTAAGAGCCCCTTTTGATTTCCCTTTACCGACAACATGCATTGTTTTTCGACCATTGATTATTGTAGAAGTGTTTTTAACCTCTAAAGTAGCTTCAGCGGCATCGAAATAACCATACGAAACATCATAGCGTAAAAACTCTCCTTTTTTAAATGCCGTTTGTTTCAACTTTCTTATTGGGTCAGATTTAGCATCGATATTTTTATCAATCAATGTGAAGGCAAATAAGCCCCCAATTAATAAACACACGAAAACATTGCGATAATACTTCATACTTTTTTGATTTGAATATCAAATACAAAGAGCGTTCCAAAATCAACAGATGTTTTTTATCTTTAGTCTTTGAAATCAGATTAAACAATCAAAACCTTGATTAAGTATTATTTTTTCATTCTTTTATTTCTGATTTTTTATTCTTGTCAAGACAATAAAAAAGTAAAACATCCACCATCATTTTATTATTGGAAGCAAGAATTCAGCCTGAACGCCAATCAAAAAAAGCTTCTTAAAGATCTCGGATCTAAAGAATTATATGTCAAGTTTTTTGATGTGAAAATGATAAATGGTCGCCCTGAACCTGTTGCGAAAATTGATTTTAAAACCAGTCCAAGCGATTATTCAATCATACCGTGTGTATTTATCACCAATGATATTTTTTCTTCAGACCAGGTAAGCCCCGAGAAACTTGCTTCAAGAACGGTCAAACTCATTCTGTCTATTGCAGAAAACAATAAACTTAGCTTTAAGGAGGTTCAGTTTGATTGTGATTGGACATTGGGCAGTAAGGAGAATTACTTTAGGTTTCTAAAAAAAGCGTCTGAGCAATTGTCCGACAAGGAATTATCAGCGACCATTCGTTTGCATCAATATAAATATTGGAAAAAAACAGGAGTCCCACCCGTCGATCGTGGCGTTTTAATGTGTTATAACATTGGTGAGATAGAGAACATTAATGAATCGAATTCAATTTTTAGCTACGATCTAGTTACCCAATACTTAAAAAAGGGAATGACCTATCCATTAAAGTCAAGTATTGCACTTCCCATTTACAAATGGGCTTTGGTATATCGTTTGGGCCAATTGTCTTCGATTCTTAATAATGTTGACGAAGCAAGTATGGAGAATCACATTGTTTCAGCAAAAAATAATCTATTCTTAGTAAAAGATAATTTTTATATTAACGGACAATTTTTATCTACGGATGATGAGATAAAATTTGAAGAGGTTGACCTAAAAGAGCTGGAACAAACAGCCAAGCTTCTTTCTACTTTAAGCTTTGACAAACTGATCTATTATCACCTAAGCCAGTCCAATATTGAAGACTATGACAAACAAAAACTCGATCAAATTAATACTCTTATTTATAAGTAGTGCCATCTCGTTCAGCACTTCCAATTGCACTGGAAGTTATGGGTTGGATTATTATCATCTGTTTGATGAAAACCTTGTGTTAAGTCAAGAGAATGAACCTAAAAAATTCAATTTGTGGTATTTCCCCAATGAATTTAAAAAAGAGAACAATTCCGTGGATTTAAACATCAAAGAATGGAGTCTTTTTTTAGAAGGGAAATATCAAGAAGAAGACCTTATTAAAATCATGTATAGACGTGATGGATTTAAGGGGCAGGATAATGAGTTGAAGGTTTTACAATCAAAAACAAGCAAGCCTAGACAAATAGCGCAAAAAGAAAAAGAATTTATTCAATATCTTGATTACGCGCTGGAGCTAGAAAATTATTTAAAAACACTTGTTCCTGACTCTTGGGACGAAAAGCCCATCGTTAAAGACCCTGTAGAACAAAATAGAATGCTTGCAAAGGCAAACAAGCTTCTGGCTCAATTTAGAAGTGGATTTACAAAAGAGCGCATGCATTATCAGCTGATTAAGCTACACCGTTATTATGGCTCATATGAGGAGGTTGTTGACATTTATGAAAGCTATTTTAAAAACAAAAAGTCATTTATATCATATTGGGCCATGGATCAATATGCAGGCGTACTTCGAATCATGAAAAGGAATGCGGCCTCCAATTATTATTTTTCTAAGGTCTATATGGAATGCCCAAGTAAAAGACGATCTGCTTATCTCAGTATAGATATTAAATCTGAACGTGAATTTGCAGATGCTAAAAATATGGGGGCTTCACCGGACGAGCTAATGTCACTTCATTTTATTAGGGGGATGAACGGTAAAAATCTTGGATTATATGATTTATCGAAAATCACAGAAATCAATCAGAACAATGATTTTGCACGCATCTTGATGAGTCGCGAAATCAATAGACTAGAGACCTTTTTTCTAAATAATAACGAGAGGTATTACCCTTTATACGGTCATGAAGGCATGGGGAAGTTGGTAAAACAAAAGACAGAAGGAAAGTATCTAGAGCGTTTGATTGCGCTAAATGAAAACCTTCTTCAAAATGACAGTAAAAGTCAATTTTGGCATCTTTCAATGGCCTATCTGTACTTTTTAAATGGAGATTATGATAAAAGCTCCATAATGGCAAATCAAATTCATGGTCTGACGGAGAATGATCAGGTTCAATTGGACATTTTGAACGTATTGTTATACGTAAAAATGAGGCCAGTACTTTCAGTTGAGGATCAAAATAAAGTTGGGGAACAGCTCTATAAGATAAACAAGGGGGAGGTTTATTACAATTCTCTTCAATCCCGAGAGTTTTCATTTTCTCTCAATGAATATCTTTTTGATGAGTTGTCTTCGAGAAGTGATGTCAAAGACAATGCATTTTTAACACTGATTTTTGGAGGACGAAGGTTACAGACAGATTTATACATAGACAGAGAATATTACATAGAACCTCTGGAGAAAGTTACGGTTTCCTACCTTGATAAGGTGCTAATGGACTTGAAAGAAACACCTCAAACCAAATTGGTGGAGTACGCCTCGTCCAACTATTTCTCGAATGGTTATTATTGGTCAGGAGAGGATAGAAATATTGTAAAATTTGACGATGTAAAGTTTTTCATCAGGGAGCTAAGGGCGCTATTACTGATGAGGAACCCTGATAGATTAGAGGAAGCGGCGTCAGAATTCAATAAAATCCCATTAGAGATTAAATCTCAAATCTCAAATACACAAACAGCAGTAAATCCATTTACATTTTATATAAAGGATCCCTATTTTGAGGATTACGGCTACGACTATGAAAACAGTGTTCCTGATGAAATGAAATTTACAAGGACAAAGGTGGTAAATTCATTAGTGAGACTTCATTCGAAAGCAAAACGAAAAAACAGTGCTGAAGATTATTTCAACCTGGGATTGGCTTATTATAACATGTCTTATTATGGGGTGTCATGGAAATTAATGGGGAACTACAGGTCCTCGTCAGGATTAAATGGGTTTTATGACATGGCTGTTCCTAAACAATTTTTTGATAGAGCACTTAATATTGGAACTTTAAATCGAGAGATGACGGCCAAGGCGCACTACATGTTGGCGCGTTGTGATCAAAATAGGTACTGTGAAGGTACCGGAATAAGAGATAATTACACGAATTATTATGGAGTCTACAACGATTATTTTGATCAATTCCAAAGTGGCATCCGGTCTTCAGGTTTCCGCAAAGATTTTGAGGTATTGAAGAACCAATACAGTAATACAAAGTTTTATCAAGAGCTGATAAGGGAGTGCAAATACTTTGATTATTATGTAAGTCGATTCTAGCATTAATTAGTCTAGGATTTTTCTATCTTTAATTTCTAAATTAAAAAAATGGAAGGTAAAACAAAAGTACGTCCTCTTAACAATGTGGGAGAAAGAAGGTGTTTGGGTTATACCTGTGAAATCATCGAAGAAACGAAATTCAAGCAAGGCTACATAGATGCGTATCTTCCTTATGTTTCTCCGGAGACCAATGAAGCAGCTATTTATTGTTGTGTTGTAATAACTGAAGGGGAGCTAAAAGGGAAGATTGTTATTGTGGATCATTCCACTTTAGAAGTGGTTTTGGATTAAACAAAGTACTCACAACAACATCCTGAATATAGAATGTAAAAGGCCTCGAAAGAGGCCTTTTATTTTTTTTTACGTTTTATTTTACCTTTAATAATTTGTCCGAGATAAGTGTTTTTCCACTTTCATCTAGGATATTAAAAAAGTAGGACCCATTATCAAATCTTGATAAATCAACAGCATTAATTTGTCCAGAGACCTTTAACCTATAAATTTCTTTTCCAACGACATCAATTATTTTGATCGTGGAAAGTTCTGGGTGCGTAATATTGAAATAAACTGTGCTATTTGTGGGGTTCGGATACACTGAAACATATTCCCAATAATTTTCATCAATATCGGCATTATTAACACTTAATGTATTGCATAGGTCTTTGACTCCACAATCCGTAGTGAGCTCTAAACATACAGTATAGGTTCCTGTCTCTGAATAAGTGTGTGTTGGGTCTTCTTCTGTACTTGTGCTGCCATCACCGAAATCCCACAAATAACTTCCAGGACTTGATGAATTTGAAAACTGGACCAACAGGCTTGAAGTATTCCAAGAGAACGACACCACATCTGGATTTGGTTGGTCAATAGACACTTCTCCCTGTGCTGTGCAACCATTTAAGTCAGTCACACTTACAGCGTAAGTTCCAGCACCAATCCCATTCCATTCATTCGAGGATGGGCCGTTTTCCCATTCATATATATAATCAGAAGACCCCGAAGCAATTGCCGTTGCTGATCCATCAGCCGACTGGTAGCATGACGCATCCTGGGAATTGAAATCTAATGAAATGGTTGTTTGGTATTCCATTTCATATTGAATGGTTGTGTCACAATTATTGTCTAAATCAGTAACAACTACTGTATAGATTCCTTCTGAAAGATTTGATACTGTACTTGAATTTCCGAGCCCTCCATCCCAACTGTATTCATAGTTGCCAGAACCAGAGGATGCATTTACATTTATTGATCCATTGTCATTTCCATTACATAAAGGATTTGAAGAAGTGCTATTAACAGTTAATCCACAAATAGCTCCGTATACAATATCAACACAGTAGTCTTCAACCTCTCCCCATTGATATGAATCACAGACATCTGGAAGTGGTGTTTGTGCGGCAACATAAGCCATTTGCACTCTCATTCTGGTGCTGCCAAGGGGTGTTAGTGCCGGAATGGTAACTTGACCTACAACATTCACCGTTTGATCAGCAACTCCTTGGTCAAAAACCAATTCAGAAGCATCGAAATCACCATTTTGGTCAAGATCTATCCAAATTCGAGATTGCTCATTATAAAGTGCCCCTCCCCAAGCGATTTCAATATCGATATTGTAGGTGTTGTTCGTCGCAAGCTGAATCGGGTTTCCGGTATAATCACCATAACCTGAATCGTTTCCTGATGGATTTGTGTATGTGTCGATAGTAAACGACTCTATCCATTCATCCACTCCATCAGATGCTGCATTTGAGCAATATTGATTGTCTATACAAGCCCCACAGCCAAGAGTGCTGAAAGCTTGCGTTGAAGTTGGGTTTGAGATGGTGTCCACACTGCAAGCGGTTTCCATATAAAATTCATATTCTGAACATCCGTTTAAACCAGTAAAAGTAAATGGAGACACCACTGCTGTTTCGGAGATCCAGTTTGCTGCGCCCACCTCTCTCCAATAAAGATTAGTGGCGTTTGCACCTGATTGAGCAGCAAATTCGAGAACTGCATCATTTTCAGTAATATTTGTGGTTGCGATTCCACTTGGGCCAAAACAGATGGATCCATCACAACCAGCCGCCATCAATTCATCTAAGGTGTTTCTTGAATTTAACCTCCCGCCCGATACGAATTTATTCGCCAGTTGACTTTTAGGATCAGTACCATCCATAAGTGCCTGAAGTACCAAATCAGCCCCAGCCTGAGGGTTAGAGATAACGGTATTCATAAAGTCTGAACAAGGTATAGAATAAGCGAGTCCAATAACACCGGCTGTCAGTGGACAAGAAAAAGAGGTACCGGTCGTAGTAGTAGTGGAGTTTGTTCCTGATGTTGTAACGACGTTGATTCCTGGTGCACCAAACTCAATAGTAGTTACACCATAACCTCCTGCAGTATTGTCATTGTGATCCGTGCGCCCAACACCAATCATGTATGGACTGTTACACGCTGTTGGCATATCACCTGCGGTATCTACATTCAAATTTGAATTTGTTGTTGCTCCCACATTTAGGATTCCCGCTTCTCCCATCGTAGTGTAAAAGCTACACCAAACAGGGTGGTTGTTTGGATTTTCTCCATCAATTCCCCATGACGAGCTTGTGGCAACTACAAAAGCTCCCTGCGCACCACCGGTATTATTCCAAAGTACTCTCATATCATAAGGGTATTGATAGGCTTGAATGGCATTTGCATCTGTATTGATACTGTATCCACCAACGACCATGAGCTTAACATCCCAATTTGCACCGACGACATTTAGACCATTATTTCCTTTTGCACCCATCATTCCAAGGCAATTTGTTCCATGCGCTCCTGTACCATAGTTATCATTGTTTTGAAGTGGGTTCCAGCCACTATAATCGTCTACATAACCATTACCATCATCATCAACCCCGTTGTTTTCAATCTCATTGGTGTTTACCCATCGGTTTGGAGATAAATCTTGATGGTCTAAGTTTCCACTTTCGATTAAGCATACAACAATATCATGTCCAGATGCCGTTGTTCCACCGGTAGTAATATCCCAAGCCAAATCTGAATCGATGTCCGCATCAGCAGTACCACCTGTTTGTCCCGTATTGTTATGATGCCATTGACTGTTGAAAGTGGCATCATTTGGTATTGTAGAACGAAGCTTTAAATAATAATTATTTTGAGCCAGTTCAACACTCGGTTGATTATATAACCAGTTTAAAATTTCTTTATGGGATATATTGTTGTGGTTAAATTTAAGCTGCCAAATATCGGAGGTTGGAGACAATTCCTTAAAAATAACCAGGTTACTGTGCGAGGGTGCTCGATTAACAAGATTGCGGATATTACCTTGATCCGTTAATTGAACAATAAGGTCTCCCAAAACAAATGGATTTTGTTGTATTTCAGTTTCATTTTTTTGTGAAAAACTGAAACTTGTGATGGAGATGAATAAAATTAATAGGGTTTGGTTTAAAAATTTCATAATTAGACGTATGATTTTGTTTGTCTAAAAATACCACATCTTTAAGGATTGAGCAACTCATTGCCAATCAGATCATAAGCTTAAATGTTTTTTTCCCAACACATTCACTTTACTGTAAAAAAAATGTGTAATCTGTTTTAGACTTAAGGTGCTTTATTGATAGGTGTAGATCAAAAAGTCTTCAGCACCTTGAATCTTGAGTTTTATTTTACTCCCACTTTCTTTTTTGTATGCCAAATCTTTGAGATTAACGATAAGTTCTCGTTCAATATACTCTCTACATGTATCATCTGTATGATGAACAAGACGAACAGTTCTTATTGGGGGAAGAGATTTTGAAATCATCGCTGAACCGAGAAACTGAAATTCATGAGTTGTACACCCTCCTGAATAACCGATTTTTAAAATAAGATGGTTACCGTCTATTTTTGATTTTAAAATTTGAACATTTTTAGACTCTTGAGTCATGTCTCCAATTTCAGCTTCTATATTTAAAGAAGGATGGTCTCTTTCTATTATTCCTGAATCAATCACATTACTATTGTTTTGTGATACCGTAGTTTCACTGTTTTGTTTTGTTTTACATGAAAATAAAACACAAATTCCGATAAAAATAATAAGACCTTTCATATTCTAAATTTTTGTAATGAATTCAAATATAGTACCAAAAACAAATTTAGAGGTTTTCTTGAAGCGAATAAATGTGATTGGAGACAAGGGTTAAGTAAGAAATGAACCTTAAGGTCCATTAGTTGTAAGCCAATAAAATCAATTACACATGAAATATTTCGTTTTGCTTATTGTTATTTATTTAACAGCGTCATCTCAGATTGACCCAAATACGTATTTTAAAGAAAGAATAGAATTGCAAAACAATTCTTGGAAGCTTGATGGTAAATGTTTGGAAACAGAAAATGAGGATGGTTTTATTCTCAGTGCCTATTCGGAATCGACAGTTGATATTGCGAGCAGGTGGGGTTACTTCATCTCTTTTACCGAAAACAGTTTTCAAACTTCATATCGCGCTCGATGTGGAGTAGATTGTTTCACGTCGGTTAGTGGCACATACCAATGGTTAGCGCCAAATAAATTGGAGTTGTTTGTTTCAAATATTTCTCGAAGGAAATACTGCAATAAAGCCAGTGAGAGTCCGAATAAATCATTTGGAATATATATGGTTAGTGTTGAAAACGATAAAGTTTTATTTCAACGTATTTAACTCTTTTTCAGTATATAAAAAGACCCTGTAAGCGTTTTGAAAATTGGGTTTGGCACGATTCTAGATATATCTGGAGTGGATTCATCGAAAGACACACAATTACCGCGGTGACTTATTTATTAACCAATTTAAAACAACTCTTATGAAAACATTACTACTCTTAATTCTACCATTATCTATTTCTCTTTCTGCTTTTGGTCAGGTCAAAAGACCGAGTTCAAAAGGGGGAGGGACATTTAAAAATGCACCAGTCACTAATCATAGGCCAGCAGTTAGGGCACCTAAACCGGCATCTCATTCGTCAAATATAACAAGCCCGAATAGATCACGTCCATCAAGTAATTCCTCAGGGTCATCAAGCACAAATAATTCATCCTCGAACACGAACTATTATTATTCGACATCTTCAAACAGTAACCGATCAAATAATAATAATAACACCAACTATTCAAACAATTCCTCCTCAACTAATGAGAATGGTTCGTATCAAATTCTTGAGGGATATAATAATATTGCATTGCCTACATCAGGAGAATTCGTGAGAACGCTTCGAGCGAACCTCGTTAAAACAATAGTTGAGCAAATAGACAGGCACGCAACAGATTCCACAGATATTGTAATACTCATTGATGCTTCTGGTAGTATGGGGAATAATGTAAAGACCATGATGAAAGAAAGTGACGCCATACTTGCTTCGGTGCCTGCGGGATCTAGAGTGGGTGCAGCATCATTTCGAATATCCAACTCTAACCAATGGTTTGTATTGTCTGATTTGAGTGAAGATCATTGGAATGCTATTGATTTTATTGGTACAAAAAGAGGATACCATTCGAGCGAGTCGCATTATGATGCCATTGTTAAAACAGTCCATTCAAGTTCTTGGAAAAATAACAATAGGATGATTATTACCATTACCGATGAGTATATTGCTCCTGTTGAAAATAAAAACTCAGCAGCTGATGCGATAGGAGCGGCAGCCGCAGAGAACGTTGAGCTACATACTATACTTATTGCCTTTTAATAGATATTAAACTTACTTTATTTTCACACAAACAAAGACCCGAGAGGGTCTTTGTTTTGTTCATTCATAAATTTAATGTTAAAGAAACCAGTTTCTTTTCTTGACTATAATCATGTTAAGTGAAAAGTCATAGATAATAATTCATACCCTGGCAATAGTCATCCTTATTAAGAATACAATTTTGCAAGTACTACTTTTAATTTCAGTAGTAGTTTACAGTAATTCGTTCAGATGAAAAAAGTTATTCTCAATATTTTTGTTTTAATTCCATTGGCCTTATTTATGATGATCTATGTTGATGGACAGTCAGAAAAAAAAGCAATTAAAGACTCAAAATCGAGTCATTCAAAAATCACCGTTAACCATTCTTCAGTTAAGCAAAAGTCTCAAGTGACGAAGACAAAGAAAGAGCTCGTTTCGGAAGACAATAATCAGAAGGCAACTCTATTGCCTCGATTTTAATTTTTAGGGGGCACTTGTTTCGATTATTATAAAAACGGAATTTTTATATAATTCAATGAATTAGTGCGATATTTTACATTTTTAGTGCACTTTATGTTCCTTTTCCTGGTTTTTGATACACTTTGGTCAAATTAATTATTTCTGTGTTTCTCAAAATTCATAGATTCTAAAATTGACACTTTTTCTATAAAAAGGTGTCT
>Ga0115559_1001502_pt1 | contig 15303 bp, 34 predicted proteins | sample COGITO_mtgs_1105_3_FD_87281 | JGI IMG/M metagenome (GOLD analysis project Ga0115559, IMG submission 87281) | Pelagic marine microbial communities from North Sea - COGITO_mtgs_110506 | ecosystem: Environmental > Aquatic > Marine > Epipelagic | place: Germany:Helgoland, sampling site Kabeltonne... | reverse complement strand
GGATGATGTATGTCGACCGCTTACAAAATGAATACGAACACCGATCGATAATATAAATGTAACTAATAAACAATATATACTATGCAAAAAGAAAAACTAGAATTACCAGTAAAACAATTTCACCAACTATACGATTTGCTGGGTGATCTACTTGACCACGAAGCCGAAAGCGGTTACTTTAATATGGATAACCTAGACATAGAGTTAATGGAGGATATACGTACCGAGTTGTTCAATCAAATACCTGACGAAAAACCGATCGAAACAACCTATGTTTTCACTACTGCTAGCGGCGCAACCAATATAACACCTGTTAAACTGTACGAAGTTACGGGTCGTGATGCTGGCGGTGGATTTCTTATAACTAACGACGCGGGCAGAGAAGTATACTGCATTGAAAAAGGGTGTTCTCACCTAAGCCGCTCTAAATCTAAAAACTGGCAATTCATAACAATAACTAACGACTAAAATATAATAACTATGCAAGAACTAGACAAAGTAGTGCACCAATGGTGCGACAGTAACGACAGATGGATGTACATAGAGTATGACCGCGACGGAAAAGTAATGGGATTAAACTTCATGCAAGGCGACGAGTATGATTGTTTTAAGAAAGACTGGTGCGTAAGTGACCTAGGTTTAACCGAATTCTACAAGCAAATGCTATACACGTTTGCCTACGAGCAAAAGAATGTACCGGAACACAGCTTTATAAACAGTTGTATGTGGGCATACCACTCCGCGATCGCATCTAATGAAGAATATGCCAAACCTACCCCTTGTCGCATGCGACGTCACAGGCAATGCACTATATACAAAACGAATACGACAGCGGATTGATAATATAAATGTAACTAAAATATATAACTATGAATAAAGATTTATCACCCTTACAACGTTCTTTCAAACGAATCAATGAATTAATACCCGATAACAAAGATGTACTGCTTAGATGCAGTCTATACGAAATGTGCACTGAATTAACTAACGAATCCTTCGCTGAAGGAATTAACACTAAATACTAATAACTATGACCTATAAAGTAAAAATTGCCGAAGTAAATAAAAGTTTCAGCTTATCTCACCACAGCTACATCGATCTCGGTGTATTCACTGTGAACGCTTCAACCTATTCATTCCTATATCCCGCTGTAAAAACGGATTGGGCTTGCGATATAAACGAGACCGAACTAGAATTTCTTGTAAACAACAAAAAATGCAAGTATGCAGGGTTCAAAGAATTATACACTCAACTATACGGTAACTCCTTCGTAAGCTTTGAAGCCGATCTAATACGCCAGATCGAAGAAGAAGTTGCAAAAAATATAATCGAAGAATATCCAGGAACTGATGTAAACTTTTAAATATAACAACTATGAAAAATGCAAACACCTTTATCGAAGTAGAATTAGCAAAATTAGGCCGTGGCATTGTAGCTACGCCTGACGAAGATTACCTAGATCGATTTACCGATGCTAATCAAGGATGCAACGATTTTTTACTAATGCAAATGTCAAAGCAGTATGGCTACAAGCTAGCGTTACTTGCTATACGCGAACAACTAAACACTAAATAATATGAACACTATAAAAACTAACAGAGTAAATAAAAATATAAAATTAAACGGTGTTGCATACCGCCCATACAAAGTAGGTGAGCTACCTAATTCGTTTGGTTTTATGTACAACGAAGAGAACGATCAAGACGGCATACGTAAGTGGTTCAATTACAAAGGGTTAACTTATGTTAAAGACGAAAGATCGAAATCAAAGAGAGATTAACTATATACAAAACGAATACGAATACCAATCGATAATATATATGAATTTAAAAACTAAATACTATGACTAAATTAAAAAAATTATTCTTTGAACTAGCTGCCGGCGCGGCTTATGCTATACGTAATTAACTATGACACTAACTGAACACCAAAAAAACGAACTAAATGCTGTGGCAGACTCTGTTGCACACTATATTGAAGACCACTTACGTGAAACAATAAACTGGCAAATGCCTGACAGTTTAGTAGACGAGTTACACGAAGATCAATTTATGGACGCTATGGGATATGCGTACGAAAAAGTATTACAATTAATAACAGAATAAGTAGTATCACGAGCGGTGGCATAATTAACCATCGGCACGGTGCAAGTCCGATCGTTGAAGTGGTGAGGGATCGTTATGAACTCATGGAAACGAAGATAACTACCAGGTGAAAGATACGATTCATGATCACGTAATAGCCGTTAACCGCGAAAGGAACGCCGTGACGCGAGCGAGGGAGTTCGACTCTCCCTGCGGTTACTAATTTTAAACTATAAATATGGGAAGACTAATTGAAATATCACCACAACAAGATGTTGTTAACAAAATTAATGCAAAAGCAGATTTTACTCACAATATAAACCGTACGAGATTAGAGCGTTACACTGTCAGCACAAAAAATGTGTTTACCGGTAAGAACCCGTCACTATCTTTAAAAAATACGTGGCAAATAGTAGACGATGCATTCAACAGTGATCACGAATTGTTAGGCGGTTGGCTAAGTGAAGACGGTGTATACTTTCTTGACTACGGAATTAGCATAACCGATATACGATTAGCCATGCAATTCGCTAGAGCCAACAACCAATTAGCAATATACGACAACGTGTCACAAAAAGTAATAACTGTAAACTAATAATTATGAGTATAAAACTATATAAACATCTGGTTGAAACAAATTCCTTTGGAATTAAAGATAAAATCACACTACAAACAAAAAGAATTAAACAGAAAGCTAAGTCAACGCGACAATAGCTAATATATATTAATAGTAAGAAGCTAATGTCACACTACGAAAGAAATACAAAGTATTTAGATAAGCATCGTATAATATACAGGCAAAATCCTACAACCGATAAACCAACCGAAACATTTGATTGGGGTTGGTATTACGAAGAAGGTACACGTCAATGCTATACGTTGTTCAACTCTAAAGCTAAAATAACCACATATAAGAGCCTTAAATGGCATCTGTATGTATTATGGTATCTCAATCCACAGTTAGATCAAGAAGGCTTTAATTCAATTGTAAAACATATATGTGAGCGTCAATCTGGATACGTAACTTTTCAAGTATCTGAACAGTTATTGCAAAGCATGGTATACGATGTATCATTAATGGATTTAGATCGTCCACCGCCAAATAAGCTACGCAAAATTATATTTAAGGATTCTACTGGTCTAGATATGCGACAAAAGCTATCTATAGTAGGTCAAATGGTTGGTAGAACTAAAATAACTGAAACTGAAATATATGACGCTATGCTTTTGATAAACGATAATAAAGATAAGATAACTACAACTAAAATAGCTGAGCTATTAGGTTGTTCAACAAGAACTATATACAGAAACATGGGCAATCAAATGAAGAAAGAAAAGATATTACTTAATCAATCTCTATTCTAGTCTTACAAAACAAATACGAACCTAATATGATAATATAATTGAATACAAAATCTAATAACTATGAATATATTTTACTTAAATAGCGATCCTTATATCGCTGCAGAAAAACAATACAACAAACACGTCGTCAAGATGATACTTGAGTCAGCACAACTACTATGCTCAGCTCATCACATGCTTGGTAGTGAGATAGATGTCCCCTACAAATTAACACACAAAAACCATCCGAGTGCTGTGTGGACCAGACAATCTAAACAAAACTATGCATGGCTATACTTTCACATGTTAGCTCTTGGCGACGAATATACTAAGCGTTACGGAAAAAAGCACCTGACCATAACTAAGTGTGAAGACGTATTATGTCACACACCTGGTCCGATCTTTGATGTCGGCTTGACTGACATGCCTCAATGTATGCCAGACGAGTATAAAGTTTCAGGTGATTCCGTAGCTGCTTATCGTAATTACTATATCAATGAAAAAGCACACTGCGCAAATCCTGCGAAAGAAGTGCTATACGTTAACCCCCAACAATTCGACTAACTATGAGCAAATTTATGATCTACAATGCAGATGAAGTAACATTTATAATAAAAAAAACGCTTGATGAAGCGAGACAATGGGCTATAATGTACTGTGATCATTCAGATGAAATAATAGTACGAGAAGTAAGTGAAATTAAATACCATTACTAAAAATTATGACAGCAAAACAAATCGACCTTATGTCTATCGAAGAACTAGAATCGCTAGCATGCAACTTAACACCAAACCAATTATTTCAATGGAGTGCCTCCGGGTATGACGGATCAACCTATGTAAAAATAAAACTAGATGAGTAAAGTAACTAAAGAAATCCTGATCGTAGAATCAGAAGCGGTAGTCTATGCACAGTATAAACACCGAGAAGAAGAACTAATGGTAATGTTTAATCGCGGTGCGACTTACACTTACTTTGATGTACCAACTCATGTATGGCGTGGATTACAGACCGCACATTCAGTCGGCGGCTTTGTAAGTAAACACATACGAATGAAGTTTGAATTTAAACTTACAGACTAAACACGATCACTAATAGATAATACAATTGAATAATAACAACTAAATATAATAATTATGGAAATGACTAAAGAAGAATTACAAAGAAAAGTAAAAGAATTAACGGCAGCTATTACAACGTTTAATAACGATGCTGAAATGCTACAGAAAGATCTAGCGGATGCTGAGCAACGGCTTGCGGTTGTAGACAGACCTAAAGTAACTAAAAAATTCTTAGACGAACTAAGCGAGGCTGTTGAAGAAGCTATTGGCAATATAGATTTTACTGATTGCAATGCCTATGACTACGAGTTTAACTTAGATTATGATAATAGAATATCATTAGAAAACATCGAGTTCAATCATACACACGATATAGGTGATGAGATCTATTCTAAGCTAGAAGATTTGTTTAACATAATAGAAGATGAAGATGAAGCCTAGAGTAAGACAGATGACGACTAGGGGTGGCAATCCTGCCCCTAATCAATTCTTGCTATACACGTCTGACGGCACGTACTTTCAAAGTTACAACAGTACGATTGCTTTCCGTGATCACAATGGCAAGATACAACTTGATGAGAACACATGGGACTATTCTAAAACCACAGCTGAGTACAGACGTGATTTCTTAGGAGAAGGTATTGATCTAACCCGAGATAAAATACTATCTGGTGAATACCAATTAACTAACTTAAATTAAAGTATGACAGAAGAGGAAATGCAAAAGATCGTAGATATGATTGTAGAACAATTGTTTATACGTATTAACGACGAGGCTAGAGCGATGAATGAAGAGTTTATTAATTCATTGCCTAGCAACGACGAACAAATAATAGAATTAAGTTTACTTTTAAAACATTATGAAAGTATTGAAGACTATACAAATGCAGCTAATGTATTTGCTAAGATAAAATCCTTACAGTCTGAACACGATAAATAATAGATAATAATATGGAAGAGATTGAAAAATTTAATGAGTGGATGCTTAAAATTAATAATAATTTTTTTGCAGATAACGAAGCTATGACAGAAGCGTATAAAAAAATAAATAATGAAAAAATATAATATAGATAACTATGTTAGATACCAAGAAGATTTAAAGCGATCTATGCCTGAAGGTTTATTCTGGGATGAATACACTAGAGATGAATTAATTATAAAGTTCATGCCTCTTGTAGAGAATTTAGCAAGAAAGTTTGCAACATCTCAGCAAGCCTCCGGGGTATTGAGTATCAACGATCTAATACAAGAAGGCAACAAAGGGTTAACCATTGCTGTAGATAAACTAAACTGGGAAATGCTAAATGAGTCAACAGACATGGAGAAAACTTTAAAAAGTTTCTTTAGCAAAAGAATCAAGGGAGCAATACGAAGGGCTATAGATATAAACAGAGGTGATATAAAAATACCGGAGCACAAGCTCAATGCTATACGTAAAAATCCTAAAGATGAAAAAATGGTTGCATTGTTTTTTAATAGTGTGTTTTCTAGCTACGATATAAATCCAGCAGATGAAAATAACTTTGCTTATCAATTACCAGATAATTCAAAAGAATATAATATTGACTTACTAAATATTTATTTGCTAGGTATAATGAAAGAACACCTTACTCAAAAGCAATATGATGTAATAAGATTATTTTATGGTTTAGACTGTGAAAAACATTCTGCTAAACAAATTGCTAATTACATAAACTTAACTGTGCCAACTGCAAATGTTATTGTGTCTCAGATAAAAAAAGAAGCGATTGACTGCCTTATCGCTAACGTTGACGCAACTCAAGTGATTGATTACCTTTAAGTTACGATCAAAATACGTAATTATATTAATAACAAAAATAAGTAAAACAAATGGGAAAAGAACAGAACAAAGGAAACTTAGAATTAAAATTGGCTATGATCCAAAAGGATATGAAAGCTAAAAAATCCAGGTACAATGGCTTTGGTAAATATTACTATCGAGCAGCTGAAGATATACTGGAAGCAGTTAAACCATTTTGTGTAAAACACAATGTAACTGTTACTATAGACGAGGAAATGATAAGTATCGATCCACCTATTATAAGATCAACAGCAAGTATATTAGACGCGGATTTTACTGCTGCTATACGTGCCTCTGCAATCGTCGGTGTTGATTTACTCTCTAAAGGTATGTCTATGCCCCAAAAATACGGTGCAGCCTCCAGTTATGGTAAAAAATACGCTTTAGGCAACTTGTTCCTTATTGATGATACAGCAGATGCTGATGCATCTAATGATCACTCAGGTAAAACAGATAAAGAAGAGATCACATCTAAAAAATCTGCATTGTATGCTAAAGCATTAAAGTTTATTGAAGGGGGAGGTGATCTAGAAGCTATATCTAAAAAGTATAAGATGACAGCTATAGTTAAGAAAGGACTAGAAGAAGCAATGCCTATTAAAAATGAAACGCTATAATGACAGAAAGTGAACAGAAAAAAGTAATTGAATTACTTAGAAGCGATGAAGAATATTATGACGGTGTAGGCAAACAGTATAGATCAAACTCTGATATATATAAGTTGCTTAATGATCCTGAACAATTCGGAAAGCCGACTGAACAAAATATAAACTTTGTAATTGGTGGTTATATACACACCGCAATACTTGAACCTGAAAAGCTAGCTACTAATTATCCTATATCAGAAGGCACAAGCAGGCTAACCAAAGTATACAAACAAGATGTTGTAGATAACAACGGTAAGATGATGATCTTACGTAAAGAAGTTGACAAATGCAACTTAATGATTAACAAAATAAAAAATAATTCAGTATGTCAATCTTTATTAGAAGGCGAGCAGGTTATATACGAAGAACCTGGCATCAAAAAAATAAATAATACTTGGTGGAAAGGCAAAGCCGACTGTATCAACAAAGATCAAGGTTTACTCGTAGATATAAAAACTACAGGTGATATTAATAATTTTAAAAAGAGTGCAAATATATATAACTACGACAGCCAAGCGTATATATATAAAGAGATATTCGGGTACGAGCTTGTATTCCTAGTTATATGTAAGAAGACACATCAAATAGGTATATACAGCTGCTCAGATGAGTTCTACGAAAGAGGCGAACAAAAAGTTATAGATGCAATGGTTGCGTATGAAAAATTAATAAACGATCCATTGTTTGACTTAAAAGACTATGTTAAAATAGATAGGCTATAACTCTTACAGTACGAACACGAATAAAAAATGATAATATGAATGTAAAACAATTAGTAACTAAATTTAATCCAATGAGAAAATCAAAACAAACCTGCACTGTAACAGGTATGAAAACTGCAGCAGATAACTTTTATACTAACCAAACCCATGTAAAAGCCGTTGATAACCTTCGACGAAACACGGGAGCAACAAAGGACCAACTAAAGAGAATGTTTAATCAATTACAAGCGTATTAATTATGGCAAGTATTATGAAAGCAAATATAGATCTTAATAAAATCCCTAAGGATAAGATCTATCAAGGAAAGAAAGGTAAGTACCTACCTATTACAATAACAATCAATGATGAGCCAGGCAACTATGGAGACAGTGGCCCTATCATAGTCGAACAAACTAAAGAAGAGCGTGAGGCTAAAGTTGATAAAGTTTACTTAGGTAATGTAAAAATTGTATGGACAAATGGCACGAACGTTGATGTAGCGCCAAGAGAAGATCAACCTAAAGCTGCATTTGTAGCTGAAGTAGGTGATGATGATCTACCTTTTTAATGGAATGCGAAATGTGTGGGCTAATAATATCGCAAGAGGAATATAACTTTTGCGATATATGCTCAGAATGCAGAGATGGAGAATAATAATTAAATTAAATTGAATGCAAGAAATAGAGATCAATGGATTTGCAATTGACGAGTTCAATGTGCATAAGCTTGAAGAAGGCAAGAAGCAGGGTATATGCCCGTCTTGTTCTCCTGATAGAAAACCCAAGAATCAAAAGGCAAAGTGTGCGTCTTATGATTGGGAACGGGGTCTCGGTACTTGTCATAATTGTAACACTAGTTTTCAATTGCATACGTACAAACGTAAGGGTGCGTCGGAGAAGGTATATGTAAGGCCTGAAACTCCTGATGCTATACGTGCCGTAAGCACAAAAGTTGAAGACTGGTTTAAAACTAGGGGAATATCTCAAGAGTCCCTCAAAGATCTACGGATTGGAGAGGGGCCTGAGTATATGCCTCAGACCGGTAAAACCGAGAACGTAATAAAGTTCAATTACTTCATGGGCGATCAACTTATCAATGTTAAGTATCGAGATGGACGAAAGAACTTTAAATTATATAAGGGCGCTGAGAAAGTGTTCTATAATATAAACAGTATAATAGGCTTTGATTATTGTGTAATAGTCGAAGGGGAGATGGACGTATTAGCCTTGCACGAAGCAGGCATAACAAACGCTATATCAGTACCGAATGGCGCAACCTTAAATAACAACAACCTTGATTATCTTGATAATTGTATTGATTATTTTGAAGACAAAGAAAAGATAATACTAGCCGTTGATTCAGACGAAGCAGGACAAGCCTTGCAATCTGAATTAGTTAGAAGATTAGGATCAGAGGTTTGTTATATAGCTACATTTGACGATTGCAAAGATGCAAACGAATACCTACAGAAGCATGGGAAAGAAAAATTATCAGAGCGTATTTCAGGAGCAAGACCAGTACCGCTGGAGAATGTTACAACGTTCAGGGATATTGAAGATGAAGTCACTGACTTTGTTAGGAATGGTTTTAAACCTGGCTTTCAAGTTGGTTTGCAAAACTTTGATGATATATTTTCGACGTATACTGGTCAGTTTATTACTGTCACTGGTATACCGTCTTCGGGAAAGTCAGATTTCGTGGATCAAATGGTTATCGGATACAATGCTAACTATGGCTGGAAAACAGCTTTCGCATCTCCGGAAAACGTACCAACATATCTACACGCTCATAAGTTAATGCGTAAGACTTGGCAAGGTATGCCGAGCGCGGAAGATATTGGAGGGGACAAATGGAATCAAATAGCAGATCATTGCAACAGTAATTACTTTCACATAGATATGGAACGTTACACACTAGAATCTGTGCTTCGCAAAGGAGCAGAATTAGTTAGGCGTAAAGGTATCAAATGCTTAGTAATAGATCCATTTAACAAAGTAAGAGACGTAGATTGTAAGACGGAAGATGTTAATCGTTATACAATGGAATACTTAAGCAAGATTGAAATCTTTGCTAAAAAGTATGATGTACTTGTATTTATTGTAGCTCACCCTACTAAGATGTATAAAGGTTCTAATGGTAAAATTGAAGAGCCTACAATGTACAATATTAAAGGTGGTGGTGAATGGTACGATGCTTCTTATCATGGTTTATTAATACACAGAGACTATGAAGCTAAGACTGTCAAGGCTAAGGTATTAAAAGTTAAATTTCAAAACTTAGGAGAGAATGGAGCTGAAGCCCATTTCAAATGGGAACCAAAGTCAGGTTGCTTTATTCCTCACGAGCAAATTGATATTGGAGATGATAAAATGCCTTGGGAATAATGGCTAAAGCTAAGAAGATTGACATGGGTAAACCTGGGTATAACAAAGATGATTGGCAAGCGTTACACTGGTGTATTGAAAATAATATAGCAATAGCACCTTACGCAAAATCAACAACTGAATGGTACGTGGATATATCAAACAAAGGTAAGACAAGCAGAGACCCTAATGCTTATGGCAAAACCGAAATATGGGAAAAAATATTTGAATACTGTAAATATTATTATGAAAAACATAGAAGATGAATACAAATACCTTATGGCGGAAATTCTCTACAGAGGATATGATAAGAAGGATAGAACAGGGACAGGGACGAAGTCTGTCTTTGGAAGAACGATTAGGCACGATATGTCATTGGGATTCCCTATACTTACATCAAAGAAGATAAGCTTCAATGCTGCAAGAACGGAATTACTTTGGATATTAAACGGCAGAACTGATCTAGAATATTTAGAGGCCGGTGGTGTTAAGTATTGGAGACCAGATTATGAACGCTCTGGCAGAACAGATGGAACGCTCGGCCCTGTGTATGGAAAGCAATGGCGCAATTTTAATGGCGTAGACCAGCTTTATAAGTTAGTCGATGCTATACGTTACGATTCTGATAGCCGTCGTATGATGGTTTCAGCTTGGAATGTTAGTGAGCTAAAAGATATGGCTTTACCACCCTGTCATTATGGCTTTCAAGTTTATGTAAACAATGGTGTTATGGATTTAATGTGGCAACAAAGATCAGCTGACGTTTTTCTTGGCCTGCCGTACGATATTGCAATGTATGGCTTACTACTCGAGATGTTGGCTAAAGGCTCTGATTTGATCCCTGGACAGCTAATAGGACAGCTTGGAGACTGTCATTTATATAATAATCATTTAGATCAAGCTAAAGAATATTTAAGTAGACCAATAAGGGTTATGCCTTCTTTAAAATTGCATAGAGGTATTCATAATAATGTGCTTGAAGGTGTTAATATTCCGGACGCTGAAGATATTGAATTAATCGGATATAATCCTTTACCAGCTATTAAAGCTCCATTGAGTGTTGGCAAATAAAAACAAATATGTATTACTTATATCACATTCCGGGTAAAAAAATCGGAGTTACACGTAATCTTAATAAGAGAGTTACGGAGAAGCAAGGCTATACTCCAGACGAATACGAAGTTCTACTTACTAGCGATGACATAAATCTTGTGTCCCACTTGGAAATAGAACTTCAAAAGTCTTTGGGCTATAAAGTTGACAGGCAATTATATAAAAATTTAATTAATCAAAATCAAAATCAAATGAGAATAAACGTTACAGAACAAACGACTACATTTCCATGCCCTGTACGTAAGCTGAAAGGAAGGCTTATGGATAACATTGGAATGCAATGGGAAACATCACACGGAAAACATAAATTAGATAGAGAAACTATTGACTGGATAATGAAGCACGTCAATACTTCTATGTACAACACTGAGAGATGCTACATATATAACAAAGCATTAGTTAAGCCTATTGATGGAAATACTTTATCTACTACATTTCATCCTACAAGATTTGATCTAATAAGAGAATGGGCAGATGAAAGAGGTATATATGCAGAAGGCAACACACATACGCAGTATGTTAAACTTATGGAAGAAGCAGGTGAATTAGCACAGTCGTTATTAAAGCAAGACGATCACGAGATATGGGATGCTATTGGAGATATGGTTGTAGTACTTACTAACCTGGCTCGTATGACAGGTAAAGATATTGAGGATTGCATAGATGGCGCTTATGATGAAATATCTAAACGCAAGGGTAGTATGGTTAATGGTACTTTTGTAAAAGAAAAACCTAAGAAAGAAGTGCACGAGTTATTAAGAACCTTTGCTAAATCAGTATTGTAATGAATAAAAAACAAATAGAGTTTAGAGATCCAGTTGTAGAGCGTGTTGTTGATAAGTTTGTATCAAGATCAGATGTAGGCTACAAAAAGTATGGCATTACTTTAGATAGTGATCCATCTGAAGTAATTACTTGGCTTAATCATTTACAAGAAGAGCTTATGGATGCTGTATTGTATTTGCAAAAAACCAAAGAAACTTATGAGAAAGTTTAGAAAGCCTTCTAAGAAAAGGGGGCCAGTAAGAGCGAAGAAGGTATCGTATGACGGTATTGACTTCGCCTCCGGGCTGGAAAAGTATATGTATACTGCATTAAAAGAAGCGGGTATTAAAAGTAAATACGAAGGAGAAACATTTGTTTTATTAAATGGTTTTCATTTTGAAAATGAAGTTTACGAAAGACAAGCTAATGGCAAAGGTGATTATAAGAACAGAGGTTGTAAAAGAATACTGCCTATAAAGTATACGCCTGATTTTATCGGTGATGAATTTATAATAGAAACCAAAGGTAGAGCTAACGAATCATTTCCTATGCGATGGAAACTATTTAAAAGATTAATAGTAGAGCAATTTCCAGGTATAACATTATACAAACCACAAAATCAAAAAGAATGCGACGAGACAGTAAGAATAATACTAGAGAAGCAAAGCAGTTAGCTAAGCGAAAGTACATCGAGCGGCAGATTGAAAAATGGTGGAAGTGGAGCTGGAATACGCGAGGCAAAATTAAATACAAAGAATTAGTTAAACAACAAGATAAACACGAAATAAAATGCACATAAAAGAAGACGAAGAAAGCCCAGCTTGGGCATTAGAAATAGGTTTTTATCCAGGTATAATGTTTGGCTTTAGATCTTATCCATTATCAGATGCGGTTTCACACGTGCTATACGTACCATTTGTAAATATTGTGTTAACAATGTACAAATGACAGAAATCGAAATGAGAGCTCAGATGGAGTCCGTTAGTATGTTTGTAGATGAAATACTATCGGACTTTAATAGAGTCGATATGAGCACTAAAAAAGCCGATATGCTAGCTCATATAGATTATTGGAGAACAACATTACAAACAATTAAATACATGATGAAAATAGATGGGATTATTTGACGAAAGAATAGCGTATAAACCTTTTGAGTATCCAGAATACTACACTGAGGGTTGGCTAAAACAAGCACAAGCTTTTTGGTTACACACTGAAATATCAATGCAAAGCGATATTAAAGACTGGAACGAAAAGCTTACCGAAAAAGAGAAACACTTAGTAGGTAACATACTATTAGGTTTTGCACAAACAGAATGTGCTGTATCTGATTACTGGACACAAAAAGTTGTAGGCTGGTTTCCAAAACACGAAATACAACAAATGGCTATGATGTTTGGATCACAAGAAACTATACATGCAGTAGCATATAGTTATTTGAATGAAACACTAAAACTAGAAGACTATGAAGCATTCCTTCATGAGCCGGCTACGGCAGATAGATTTGATAACCTTGTTGCCTATGATGGTAATAACGAAGTTGGCATTGGTAAAAGCTTGGCTGTTTTTTCTGCCTTTGCTGAGGGCGTTAGCCTTTATTCTGCTTTTGCTGTTTTATACTCTTTTCAATTAAGAAACTTATTAAAAGGTATAGGCCAACAAATGAAGTGGTCAGTAAGAGATGAATCATTGCACAGTAAAATGGGCTGCAGGTTGTTTCAGCACATGTGCGAAGAAAACAATCAATTACTGAATCTTTGTCGAGAAGACATAATAGAAGCTGCTGAAACAATGGTTAAGCTAGAAGTAAAGTATATAGATAAAATGTTTGAGATGGGAGATATAGAAGGTATATCCTCAAATGATCTTAAGCATTTCATTAAAAAGAGAGCTAATGAAAAACTTGTGGAACTCGGCTATGTCGACCTGGGAAACTATTTCGCGTATGACAAACAAGCAGCGGGTAATCTTGATTGGTTTTATCATCTTACCGGGGGGGTTACTCACACTGACTTTTTTGCGACTAGGCCAACAGATTATTCGAAAGCAAACGAAGGTGAGGACTTTGAAGATATTTGGTAACTATAAAAAATATAAAAATGAAAGAACAAACATTAATTAATATGAAGCACGATATGAGCAAGCTAGTTCAAGGAGTGCATAACAATATTCAAAACTTAGCACATATTAATACACTGACACAGGGATTGCTTGAGACAGTTAAAAGAATGCCTGGATATGAAGAAGCTATAAAAAAATTATTAGAAGAACAAAAAGAAAAACCTGAAACAAATGTGGAATGAAAACTGGGAAAAGAACAAGGATTACCCTGCGTGGGGTGATAACGACGTATACAAGAAGACTATATCCGGGGGATATTTATTCGACGGAGAAAGTCCGAGAGAAGCTTACTTACGGGTTGCTAAAACAGTTGCTCGTAGATTATATAAACCGGAAATGGCAGAAACGTTCTTCCAGTACATCTGGAATGGTTGGCTTTGCCTCGCTAGCCCAGTACTATCTAACACAGGTACTGATCGCGGTTTGCCTATTAGCTGCTTCGGGATTGACGTGGCTGATAGTATCCAGGATATAGGGCAGAAAAATTTAGAAATGATGTTACTCGCTAAGCACGGCGGTGGAGTTGGCATTGGAATTAATATGATTAGACCTGCCGGCGCTAAAATTACAGGAAATGGAACATCAGACGGAGTCGTACCTTTTTGCAAAATATATGACTCAACAATACTTGCCACAAATCAAGGATCAGTTAGACGAGGAGCTGCTAGCGTTAATATCAACATCGATCATGCCGATTTTGAAGAATGGCTTGAAATTAGAGAGCCTAAAGGGGATGTCAACAGACAGTCGCTTAACTTACATCAATGTGCAATTGTGGGCGATAAATTTATGCGCAAACTTGAACAAGGAGATGCAGATGCAAGGACTAGATGGAGTAAACTACTTAGAAAACGAAAAGCAACTGGAGAGCCGTATATTATGTTTAAAGGAAACGTTAACAAAGCGAATCCACCAGCTTATAAAGACAACGGGTTAAAGGTACACATGACTAATATATGCAGTGAAATCGCATTACACACCGATGAAAACCATAGTTTTGTTTGTTGCTTATCATCATTAAATCTAGCAAAATATGAAGAATGGAAGGATACTAACCTTATATATGACGCCACGTTCTTTCTTGATGGAGTTATGGAGGAATTTATTCAAAGAGCCAAGGGATTACGTGGATTCGAAAATGCTGTTCGATCTGCGCAAAAAGGGAGAGCATTGGGCTTGGGAGTCCTCGGATGGCATACATATCTCCAAGAGAAAGGTATTCCTTTCGAAGGCTTACTCTCTCAGTTTGAGACTAGGAAAATATTTTCGCAGGTTAAAATTG
>Ga0115559_1001488_pt1 | contig 15348 bp, 13 predicted proteins | sample COGITO_mtgs_1105_3_FD_87281 | JGI IMG/M metagenome (GOLD analysis project Ga0115559, IMG submission 87281) | Pelagic marine microbial communities from North Sea - COGITO_mtgs_110506 | ecosystem: Environmental > Aquatic > Marine > Epipelagic | place: Germany:Helgoland, sampling site Kabeltonne... | reverse complement strand
TTGATTGGCTAGTGATTTCCAATTATCCCCCATCCCAAAATAACCGTGAAGAATTAAAAGAGGCTGTCCTTCTCCTATAATTTTCGAGTGTAAGATTTCCATTTATCAGTTATCAGTTATCAGTTATCAGTTATCAAAATTTGAAAATATATTTACGCATATGGTGGCGAGGTTATCGAATTCACCGCTCTTGTTCATTTCGAGAGCCTCAATGAACTCTGTAACAATCGATGTAAATACATATTTACTACATTCTGTAATCCTAAATACAAACTTTCAGAAATCAATGCATGCCCAATAGAAACCTCAGCTAAATTTGGAATATTTTGTTTAAAAAATTCGATATTCTCTAAACTTAGGTCATGTCCAGCATTAATTCCCATTCCTAATTCGTAAGCCAAGATAGCTGACTCAGCATAAGGTTTAACAGCATCTAAATTCCCTTTTCCATATTCAGTTGCAAAGTGCTCAGTATACAGTTCAATTCTATCCGCTCCTGTTTTTGCCGCAGCTTCAATTAACTTTAAGTCTGTGTCAATAAAAATTGAAGTACGAATACCTGCATTTTTAAATTCAGCAATCACTTCTTGTAAATAAGATTGATGAGTAATCGTATCCCATCCTGCATTCGAAGTAATTTGATTTACACTATCCGGAACTAAAGTTACTTGCGTTGGCTTAACATCCAATACTAAATCCATAAACTTACGAATCGGATTCCCTTCAATATTATATTCTGTTGTAACAATAGGTTTTAAATCATAAGCGTCTTGATAACGAATATGACGTTCATCCGGTCTAGGATGAATCGTTATTCCTTCCGCTCCAAATTCTTGAATATCTGTTGCAACTTTCAATAAATCTGGAACATTTCCTCCCCTAGAATTACGTAACGTTGCTATTTTATTAATATTTACACTTAACTTTGTCATTCGTTTTAAATAAAGTCCAAAGGTAACCTATTTCGTCATTTTAGACTATATTCGTACTGCATGAATCTAAAAGAATACATCCTTAATGAGATCAAGGAATTAGCAATTTCTGATAGTATAAAAGATGCTCAGAAGTTGTTTAAAAAATTTCCTATTACGCACATTCCTATTGTTGAAGATAACCATTTATTAGGATGCCTTTCTGAAAGTGATACACAAACCATTGAAGATAATAATGGACCTATCTCTGAGCATGCGCATTTGATTAATTTTTTCTTTGCTCGTGAAAACGTTACTGTACTAGAGCTTGTAAAACTTTTTGCAGATAATGACTGCAATATGATGCCTGTACTAAATAAAGAGCAGCAATATTTAGGCTATTTTGAGTTAAGTGACACCTTAGATATTTTTTCTACTAGCCCATTTTTATATAATGATGGTGTTGAAATTGTTGTTGAAAAATTAAAGAAAGAGTTTTCGACCAGTGAAACAAGTCAGATTGTTGAAAGCAATAATGGCCGACTCTTAGGTATGTATATTTCTAAAGAAACGCCTGATATGATTCAAGCTACTGTTAAAGTAGTATCTGAAGATATCAATGAAATTATTCAAACATTCAGACGCTACAATTACAATATTGTATCTCAATATAAAGACGACTTTTACTTACAAGATTTAAAAGATCGTTCAGATTATTTACAAAAATACCTAGACATGTAACCATGAAAAAAGTAGCGATTTTTGGCCAAACATATACAGTGAATGCTGACAAGGAGATTAAAATCCTTCTTACATCTTTAGAAAAACATAATATTGTTGCTTTTTTTGAAGAGAGTTTCTATAATGTTCTAAAAGAGCATGAACATTTAACCAAAAAGTATCCTACATTTTCAAGTTTCGAAGATCTTAATAACTCTTTTGATTTATTTTTTAGTTTAGGAGGGGATGGAACTATGTTAAGAGCTGTTACTTATGTCAGAAATTTAGGCATCCCTATTTTAGGAATTAATACTGGAAGACTAGGGTTTCTTGCTAACATTCAAAAAAGCGAAATAGCAGAATCTATAGAATTATTAATCGCCAAAGAATATACAATTCAAGAAAGAACCTTGCTAAGTATCAAAACCTCTCCAGAAGTAGAAACTTTCGATGAGCTCTCTTTTGCTTTAAATGAAATAACCATTGCTAGACAGAATACAACTTCTATGATAGGTGTTAAAACATATCTAAACAATGAGTATTTAACAAATTACTGGTCTGACGGATTAATTATAGCCACTCCTACAGGATCAACGGGGTACTCATTAAGTTGTAATGGCCCTGTTATCTCACCAGACTCAAAGAGTTTAGTAATTACTCCTATTGCACCGCATAACTTAAATGCAAGACCTATGGTGATTCCAGATAACACAAGCCTTGAATTAGAAGTAGATTCTAGAGAGAAAAGTTTTTTAATTTCTTTAGATTCAAGAATCACCTCAGTTCCAAAGAGTACTAAAATATACATTCAAAAATCTCCTTTCAATATTAGAAGTGTCATTCCTTCTAATCAATCTTTTTTAACAACACTTCGAACCAAGCTTTTATGGGGAGAGGACACTCGTAATGAATCGAACCTTTAACCTCTGTGTGACAATAAAAAATTAAATTCTTTGTTATTCAAAAAAGACTCGTGTATTAACTTTATAAAGCAAATAGAATTATTTATATTTGCACGCTATTTTTTAGGATGAGAAGGTATTTAATGTTGTTACTATGTATTTGCATTTCAAGCAATTGTTTATCGCAAATAAATGAAATAGGTTTTTTCGTAGGGGGAACAAATTATGTTGGAGATGTTGGCAGAACAAACTATATTCAACCAAATAATCCAGGAGGGAGTATTATATATAAATACAATGTAAATCCTAGAATAGCTTTGAGAGGATCATTTAGTCATTTTTCTTTAAAAGGAGATGATGCAGACTCCGAAAATAGTATCAGGCAACAAAGAGGTTTTAGTTTTAAGAATCCAGTAAATGAGTTCGCAGTGGGAATAGAATATAATTTTTTTGAGTACGACTTGTCTTCAGCAAATAAGACAAGTACTCCTTATATTTTATTACAAGTAGCTGCTGTAGATTTTGAAACTCCTAGACTAGAGACTACTCCTGGAAATTACAGGTTTACAAGAAATACAAGTGTATCCATTCCTTTTGGCTTAGGTTACAAAACCAAAGTTTATGGAAAAATAGCTTTCGCTGTAGAAGCTTCATTTAGATATACTTTTACAGATAAATTAGATTATTCTACTAGTCAGTTTGCCAATTTAGATTTTGGCGGCACATCAAATGATTGGTACATGTTCACTGGAGTTTCATTAGTATATACTTTTGGAAGACCAGCATGCTTTGCTAATCGCAGATAGATTTATGGATAAAAAATTACGTATCGACCCAGATAATGTCCCCAACCACGTAGCCGTAATTATGGACGGAAACGGACGTTGGGCAAAAGGCAAAGGGATGAATCGTATTTTTGGGCATCGAAATGCTCTGACTGCTGTAAGAGAAACTATAGAAGCTGCGGCTGAAATAGGAACACAAGCAATTACACTATATGCATTTTCTACTGAAAATTGGAAAAGACCCAAAATAGAAGTAAATGCTTTAATGAGTTTACTAATCAATTCACTCAATAAAGAACTATCTACTTTTCAAGAAAACAACGTCAAAGTAAACGCAATAGGAAATATTGATAGTTTGCCAGATAATGCCCAAAAAACATTATTTAACGTTATTGAAAAAACAAAAAGCAATTCAAAAATTGTATTAACACTAGCTCTTAGCTATGGTGCGAGAGAGGAAATTGTTAATACTATTAAAAACATATCTAAAAAAGTTGTTAATAACGAACTAAACATCGAAGAAATTGACGAAAAGATTATAAATAATCATTTATATACGTTTAATTTGCCCGACGTTGATTTGATGATAAGAACAAGTGGAGAACAACGAATAAGTAATTTCCTTTTATGGCAAATGGCTTATGCCGAATTATATTTTACAGATATACTTTGGCCAGATTTTAGAAGAGAGCATTTTTATGATGCTATTATAGAATACCAGAATAGAGAACGAAGATTTGGAAAAACTAGCGAGCAGATTATACCTACAAAAGAGTAATTTTTACAATACTCTTTTGTTTACTTTTTTATTATTCATGTCAGCCTTGTCTATAAAGGCGCAGACTGTTAAAGACTCTACTTCTGTAGTAAAAAAAGACACCGTCCCGGTACAAAAAAACATTCCGTTTGAAAAAGGTAAAGAATATATCTTAGGAGGAATGTCTGTAACTGGCCTTAAAAAGTTTGCTCCAGAAACTGTAAAAGTTTTTACTGGTTTAAAAATAGGAGAGCCTATTAAACTGCCAGGGGATAAGTTAACTAGCGCAATTAAAAAATTATATGAAAGTAAGCAGTTTAGAACTGTAGATGTATACTTATCTAAAATTGATGGCAACACAGCCTACTTACAATTTGATGTACAAGAATTGCCTCAGCTAAATGATATTACCATTACGGGTATTAAAAATAAAAAAGCGAAGACTCTCAAAGAAGAAGCTGAGCTAAAAAAAGGCGCAATGGTAACTGACAACTTACTTGTTACCACTAGAAATTACTTTAAAAAGAAATATACTGACAAAGGGTTCTTGAAAACTAAAGTTAGCCTGAATACTGAAATAGATACTTCAGACAACAGCCTTGTAAATATGAGAGTTCATATAGATAAGGGACGAAAAATAAAGATTAAAAACATACGGTTCGAAGGAAATAAAGCAGTTTCTAATGGAGACCTTCGTACTGCGATGAGCAATACTAGAAGAAAATTCTTAGGAAGATTTTGGAAAGGCTCTAAATATATTGATGAAAAATTTAAGGAAGACTTAGAGAGTATATTAGATACTTATAGTAGACTTGGCTTTAGAGATGCTAGAATTCTAAATGATTCTATTTCTTGGAATGATGATAATACAATTAATATTGACATTAAACTAGAGGAGGGAAAACAATATCGATTTGGAAATATTATATATGTAGGAAATAAAAGTTTCAATGATCAATTTTTAAATTCTATTTTAAAAATTGAAAAAGGAGATGTTTACAATGGAGCTGCATTAAAAGAAAGGATAAGCGGTGATGGCACCCCTACATCGGATGACATCCAAACTTGGTATCAAAATAACGGATTTCTTTTTTCATCTATAAATGCTGTAGAAACTAAAGTAGTCAATGATTCTATTACAGTTGAAGTTAGAATTAGAGAAGATGAGAAAGCTACAATTAACAGAGTTACTGTTGTTGGAAACGATAAAACCAATGATCACGTAATCTTCAGAGAATTAAGAGTAAAACCAGGTGATTTATTTAGTAGAGATGCAATCATACGTTCTATTCGTGAAATTGGGCAATTAGGATTCTTCGACACTAATGTTACACCAGATGTTAAACCAAACTATCAAGATAAAACTACTGATATTGAGTTTTCTGTTATCGAAAAAGGGGGAAGTCAAATTGAACTACAAGGTGGTTATGGAGGTGGATCTTTTATTGGAACTTTAGGGCTGTCATTCAACAATTTCTCTATTCGTAATCTTTTCAAAAAGGAAGCATATAAGCCATTACCTTCTGGAGATGGGCAATCTTTAGCGTTAAGGTTACAAACAAGTCGAACATTTAATACTTATAGCTTCTCATTTACTGAGCCTTGGCTAGGGGGTAAAAAACCACAATCATTATCCTTTTCTGTTTATTCATCAAAACAGTTTCAATTAAATCCTCAAACTTTCCAAGTAGACAAAGATAGAAGCTTAGGAATTGTTGGTGTATCAGTTGGCTTAGGAAAAAGATTACAATGGCCAAGTGACTTATTTACTCTATCTCAGACTATAAGTTACCAAAGTTTTAATTTGAATGAATATCAATTTAGAGTAGGAAATGACATATTAAGTGATGGAAACCTTAATAATTTGTCTTACAATATTACCTTAGGGAGAAATTCAGCTGGTCCTAGTTTAATTTTCCCTACTTATGGCTCTTCATTTAGTTTAAGTGCTAAAGCTACATTCCCTTATTCTTTATTCAGTGACAAAGACTATCAAAGTCTAGAACCTGCTGAAAGATTCAAATGGCTAGAGTATTACAAGTTCTTATTTAAAGGAAAATGGTATAATGGGTTTACAAGTAAGCTAGTTTTAATGGCTAATGCAGAATTGGGATACTTAGGGTTTTATAATAAAGAATTAGGAAGCACTCCTTTTGAACGTTTCTTTGTAGGAGGTGATGGAATTGCACAATTTCAATTAGACGGTAGAGAAAGTGTAGGTTTAAGAGGTTATGAGAACAATAGATTATCCACTATAAACGGGGGAACAATTTATAATAAATTTCAATTAGAATTAAGATATTCTATTTCAGATAGCCCTGCAGCATCTATTTATACTTTAGGTTTCTTAGAGGCAGGAAATTCATATGACAATTTTAGTGAGTTTAATCCGTTTGAGTTAAAAAGATCTGCTGGTCTTGGTATTCGTATCTTTATGCCAGCGTTTGGATTACTAGGAATTGATTTTGCTCATGGATTCGACCCATTACCAGGTTCAAATATTAAATCTGGATGGCAGACTCATTTTATCATTGGGCAGCAGTTCTAAACAAGATAAAAACAACTTAATATACTTTTGGCATGATATTTTCAAAGCATTACATTATGAGATTGAAAGTCTTTTTATGTATGTTATTATTTTTTGTGACTTTAGTTGAAGCTCAAAAAGCGCAAAGAATTGCCTACATAGACATGGAATTTATTTTAAATAATGTTCCTGAATACCTTGAAGCTCAAAACACTTTAGACGCTAAAGTAACAAAATGGAGAAACGAACTAGACAAGTTAACTAGACACATAGAAAAATTGAAAACAGATCTTATCAACGAAAGAGCAATTCTTACTCAAGATCTTATTCAAGAAAAGGAAGATGAAATTACTTTAAAGCAACAAGAGTTTAGAAGATTAGAGTCTTTATACTTTGGTCCTAACGGAGATATGTTTCTGTTAAGAAAACAGCTTGTAAAGCCAGTCCAAGATCAAGTATATAATTCGATACAAGATATAGCAACTCGAAGAAAATATGATTTTGTTTTTGACAAATCGAGCGATTTGGTTATGCTCTATTCCAATAAAAAATACGATATTAGCGACCTCGTTTTAAAATCTATTGTAAGAGATCAAAAGATTCAAAAAAACAAGGACAAGAGAGCTAAGAAATCAGCTCCTAAAAAGGAATTAACAGATAAGCAAAAAAAAGCGTTGGCAGATAAAGAAGCTGCTAACAAGAAGAAGCAAGCAGATCGCCTAGCGAAGAAAAAAAAGATTGACGACGCTAGAAATAAAAGACTTGCTGATATAGAAGCAAAGAGAAAATTGCTAAAGGCGAATAAAAAGAAAAAAGGGGAAACCAAAAAAGAACAAGATAATTAATTAAATTAAATCGAAATGAGAAAATTGAAGAGTTTACTATTTGTTGCATTTTTAGCATTGGGGATGACTGGGGTTGCAAATGCACAAAAAATAGGCCATGTTAATTTAGAAAGAGTTATTGCTAATATGCCAGAAACAAGAGCATTACAAGCTGAAATCGCTAAGATTTCTAAAACTTACAAAGATGACATTGATAGTGAAAAGAAAAAACTTGACGACAAAATCAAAAAGTACACTGCAGAAGGAAGTACTCAAACTCAAGCTGTAAATCAACAAAGAGGTCAAGAGGTACAAAATGACAATGCAAGAATTCAGAGAGCTGAACAAGCTGCCATACAAGACATTCAAGAAAAGCAACAAAGAAAATTACTCCCAATACTTCAAAAAGCGGAAAAAGCTTTAAAAGAGGTTGCTAAAGCTAAAGGCTTATCGTATATCCTAGATGCTTCTGCTGGAAAAGGTTTATTAGTTCATGACGATGGGATTGATGTTTATGATGATCTAAAAGTTAAATTAGGTTTATTACCTAATCAGAAACCTCAAACACAACCTGAAAAATAATATCATTTATTTTATTAAGTATAAAAATCCTACTCTAGTGAGTAGGATTTTTTATTTTTACTATATCTATGGACAATCCGATTGGCTTTTTTGACTCAGGTATTGGAGGAACTTCAATATGGAAAGAAGTTACTACTCTTCTACCCAATGAAAGTACTATCTATTTATCTGACAGTAAGAACGCTCCATATGGAGAAAAAAGCAAAGAAAAAATCATAGAACTAAGCATTAAAAACACAGAGTTCCTCTTAAATTTAAATTGTAAATTAATTGTTGTTGCTTGTAATACAGCTACCACAAATACTATTAGTATACTTCGAGAAAAGTATAGCGTCCCTTTTATTGGAATTGAACCAGCAATCAAAGCAGCTGGGCTTATAACAAAGACAAAAAGAATAGGAATACTAGCTACAAAAGGAACACTAAGTAGTGAGCTTTTTGAAAAAACTTCAGGGAGAATTGACAGTGATATCTCTATAGTAGAAAAAGTTGGTGAGGGCTTGGTTAAACTTATTGAGAAAGGAGAAATAAACACTCCTAAAATGAAAAGCCTACTAGAGCAGTACTTAATACCTATGACTAGAGAAAATATTGATGCTTTAGTGTTAGGCTGCACTCATTACCCTTATTTAATAGAAAAGATAAAAGAAGTTATTGGAGAAAAAATTCAAATCATTGATTCTGGCTTGGCTGTTGCCAAACAGACAAAAAACATTCTTCAACAATTTGATTTATTACAAAAAAATCAATTGAATGTTTCTCATATTTTTTATAGTAATAAGAACATCTCTACACTAAAGAATTTTGTAAAAGGAGGAAGTCATGTAAAAATCTTAGAAAAAGATTTTTAAAACGTAGCATTGATATTTGGACAAGCAGCAGCTCTTGGTCTTTTAGTAAATAAGTTAACCCCAACAGAAACTTGATGAAAACCTGCGTTTGTCAAAACAATATCATTTACTTGTTTAGAATAGGTATAAGAAAACATCCATTTTTTATAATTAACACCTATAATTGGTGTAATATATGTTAAGTTCTCTATTGGTTTAGCATCAAAACTTCTTCTGTAAGAAAGTGCAGCCCAAAGTTGAGCCCCATTAAAATTTTTATACGCCTTCATATTAAAATCCACTATTCTTTCTCCTGTAGATTCTCTTAATTGAATCATTATAGAAGGTTCATATTGAATCAACCTTTCTTGTCCAAAATAATACCCCAATGACAATATATAATTACGTAGATCTAAAGGTTCTAAGTTATTATTTAAATTATTTTTAGCAGAAAGCAGCAAGTTTTTTACTGTAAAATAAGATGAAAATCCAGATTTATGATACGCAACACTAAAGTCAGCATTGAAATAACTATCGCTTTGTATTAACTGCGCAACAGTTGGATCTCCAAAAAATTGAGATTGATCTACTTGATTCTGAACAGCTGTTAAAGAAATTCCAAAAGACAATTGATTAATAAAGGATCCTCTATTAATGTCTAAGTGAAACGCGTAAGTTCCTTGTACTGCCTTTTGCGAATGAAAGCCATTACTATCGTTAAATAAAATAAAACCAAATGCTGCCTTTTCTCCAAACCTATTATGAAAGCTAACAGTTTGAAGCGTTGGAGCATCTTTAACTCCAGCCCATTGCTGTCTTGCAGTAAAACGAAGTTTTCCAGTATTTCCTATTCCAGCCGCAGATGGATGTACCAAATACACATTATCCGAAAGATAATCTGAATATATAGGTAATGTCTCTTGTGCTGACACTTGAGTGACAAAAAGTAAGGAAACTAGAAAAAAAGTAAGTCTTTTAAATAACTTCATAAAAGTTATAATAATTTTAGGGTTGTCAAATATATTGTTTTTATATTAATTATAGAATTGGCAAATACAATTTAACAACATCCTATTAACATAAAAAAAGAGTCTTTATTGTCCTTGTTTTAGTTTAAAATTAGGAGCATTACAAATGAGAGTGAAAGTAATTGATACAAAAAAGTTTATTTGAATTAGTGCCCCTAAACTTATTCTCAAATTTTCTCTCTATAAATCTACCCATCTCTGTGATAGGAATACAAAATAGTATTGCCACAACAAATTCTTTTTTAGACACCATTCATGTGGATTTGTTGGATTAAAAATAAGATTTGCATAGGCTCTAGGAAAGAGTCTCATTGATGAATTAAGTCTACATAGAGAATATTAAAAAAGTTCATAAAAATTAATTAGATAATTTTTAAGGGTAAAATCTATTTTTCTCGTCTTAATACAGAATAGAACAAAAAAATATTTAAAAAATCAACTAAAAACTCTTTTAAATAAATCGTTTGTTAAAACTATTAGACATATCAATTAATCTTAAAAAAAAGTTTACTTTTATCATCCATAATCAAAAATATCATGAAAAAAAGTGCCTATCTAAAACTCACACTTTTCCTGTTTTTACAATTAAATGCCTCTTTATTTTATAGTCAAACAAATTCAGATTTGAATGATTATTATACTTGGTTTGACTCTGTCATTGGTGAAGGCAATACTGATCTTTATAACGGTACCATTTATATTGAACAATATAGAACGGAAAAAGGTAATCACAAATTCTTTTTATCTAACGAATATAAAATTGGTGATTTGGTATACAACAATCAGCCCTATTATAATGTCTATATGAAATACGACATTTACGAAGATGAATTAATTGTTAAGCTAACAAACCAATCAAGTCATTTGTTTATTAAGTTAGTTAAAGAAAAGATAAATAGGTTTTCTATAAAAAATTACGGTGTTAATCTTGCCTCAAACAATCATGAATTTATTACAAACTCTTCATTTAATGGAAATAATAAAGGAACTTCTTTGAGTTTTTACGAAGTAATAAATAGAACATCTAGTATTACTTTACTTAAAAAAAATCATAAAAAAAGAAGTGAGTATATAGCTAATTCAAACAGCTATAGTAAGTTTTCTGAAAATAATCATTTTGCCATTCTATATGAAAATAATTACCATAAAATAAGTTCAAAAAAAGATTTCACCCATCTTTTTCCTGATTTCAAAAAAGATATCTCGGCATTTTACAGAACAGAGAGAAAGCTTTACAAATCTGATAAAGAAACTTTTTATACAACTCTTATAGAAAATATAACCACATTCATAACTAAAACCGATATAAAATAAAATGAAGAGCTATATATGTATTTTAATGTTTTTCGTTTTTTGTGCTATTAACGCTCAACAAAATAAAAATCAAGAGAAAATCACCCTAAGTTTCAAAGATCTAAGCAAAAGTGAAGTAATCAAAGAGATTGAAAAAAAATCTAACTATTATTTTTATTTTATTGAAAGTTGGTTAAAAGATGATAAGTTAATGTCTGGTGATTATAACAATGCAGATTTAACAACCGTCTTAAATGATCTTTTTAAAGATTCTCCTATAAATTTCTTCATTTCTTCTGACAAGAAAGTTGTTTTAACTCTTAATGGTATAATACACGATTCTTTTCCAAATTTAGTATGGAAAGATCAAGAAACTGAAACAAAAACTGAAGAAGTTGATAAAAGCACTCCTATATTCTACAGTGAGACCAGCAAAAAGAATTCAGTTAAATCTAATGTTGTTAGAATTGGAAAAGAGACAAAAAATTCTACTGAAAAAAGCTACTTACTTACTGGATATGCACGAAATATCAATTCAGGGGAACCTATTCCTAGTTTAGCTATAATTGTAAAGAATAAAAATATTAGTGCTGTAACTAATGACAAAGGGTTTTATTCTATAAGACTCCCTACTGGTGCTAATTCAGTTGAAGCAAAATCTTTAGGGTATACTGATCTTAAAAAGACCATTATCATATATAATAATGGGGTTTATAATTTTTTACTCACTGAAAGTTCTGAACTATTAGACGAATTAGTTATAGAAGCTGATAAGGACAAAAATATTAAAGAAGCTGTAACAGGTATTACAAGTATTAAAATTCAAAACATAAAAAATATTCCCCTTATTTTAGGTGAACGTGATATTTTAAAAGTAGCAACAGCTATACCAGGGATAAAAACAGCTGGTGAAGGTTCTTCTGGTTTTAATGTAAGAGGAGGTAAAGAAGATCAAAATTTAATTCTACTTGATGATGCTGTTTTGTATAATCCACAACACTTTTTTGGAATCTTTTCTGCTATAAATCCATTTACTACTGGAGATGTAGACATCTATAAAGGGAGTATTCCTGCAGAATTTGGAGGACGATTATCTTCAGTATTCAACATAAAAACAAAAGAAGCTGATTATGAAGAAGTATCAGGAGAAGCTTCTATAGGGCCAGTTACTAGTAATGTAAGTGTTCAAACTCCAATTGTAAAAGGCAAATCTAGTCTTATAGCAGGTGGTCGTGCAACATACTCAAATTGGATTTTACGCTCTCTAAAAGACCCTTCTTTAAATAAAAGTACTGCTTCATTTTATGATTTTAATTTAAAGTACAGTCATAAAATAAACAAGAAAAACAAGTTTGAAGCTTCTGCATATTATAGTAATGATGCTTTTAGCATTTCTTCAGACTCTGTTCAGAGTTATAGCAATAGATTAGTTTCTTTAAAATGGAATCATCGATTTAATGATAAAAATTTTGGTGATTTAATTTTAGCTAACAGTCAATACAAGTTCAATATTGAGTTTGATCAAGGCTCTATAAATGATTTTGATTTGGCTTACAGAATTAATGAAACTGAATTAAAACTAAGAATGAGACATCTAGCTAAAAAGCATAAAATAGATTATGGTTTTTCTACAAAACTATTTGATATTTCTCCTGGTGAAATTGACCCAAAAGGAGATCAATCCATCATTACTTCTCTTAGTATAGCAAATGAAAGAGGATTAGAATCAGGGATTTTCATTTCAGACAATTTTGATGTTAGCAAAAAACTATTATTAAATGTTGGTTTAAGATATTCTTTCTTTGCTGCTCTTGGACCTTCCTCTCAGAATATTTACGATCCTAATTCTCCAAGAAGTGAAAGTTCCATATTAGGAACAGAGGATTATGGAAATAATGAGGTTATTGAAACATATGGAGGACCAGAAATTAGAGCTTCTTTTAGATACTCATTAACTCCTAGTTTATCTATAAAAGGTGGTTTTAACAACACTTATCAATTTATTCATACTTTGTCCAATAATACAACAGCAACTCCTACAGATACTTGGAGACTTTCGAATTTAAACATTAAGCCTCAACAAGCTAATCAATATTCTTTAGGACTTTATAAAAATATCGATGGAAATGATTATGAGTTAAGTTTAGAAGGTTACTATAAAAAATCTAAAAACATTCTCGACTATAAAGTAGGAGCAGATTTACTTTTAAATCAACAAATAGAGAATGAAATTTTGCAAGGTGAAGGAAAAGCTTATGGTATAGAATTTTTACTAAGAAAGAATAAAGGTCGACTCAATGGGTGGATCGGGTATAGTTATTCTAGATCTTTTATAAAACTAAATAGTGAATTTAGTGAAGAAACTGTAAATAATGGAGACTTTTTCCCTGCCAACTTTGACAAACCACATGATCTAAGTGTCATCGTTAACTGGAAATTAACTAAACGATATAGTTTTTCTTCTAATTTTTCATACCAAACAGGAAGGCCTGTAACTTATCCTATTGGAACCTATGTTTTTAATGGTGCTGAAAGAGTTTTATACAGTGATCGAAATAAATTTAGAATTCCAGATTATTATAGATTAGACATAGGAGTCAATGTTGAAGGCAATCACAAGCTAAATAAAATAGCCCACAGTTTTTGGAATTTTTCAATTTATAATGTACTTGGAAGAAACAATCCTTTCTCTGTATTTTTTGTCACTGAGTCAGGCGAAATTAAAGCTTACCAGAGTTCAATTTTTTCGATTCCAGTACCTACAGTAACTTATAATATACGTTTTTAATCTCAGCTGTGAAAAAAATAGTATTCTACATATCATTTTTAACTATCTTATTCATAACGAGTAGTTGTATTGAAGAATTTAACGCAGCTACTACTGAATTTGAAGATGTAATTGTTATTGAAGCATCTTTAAATGACCAATTAACTTTTCAAAAAGTTCTTTTATCTAGAACTTATAAAATTGATGAGAGTCAGAATCAGCAAGTAAAAGAATCTGGAGCAAATGTTAGAATAGTTTCTAATGCAACAACATATACTTTCAGCGAAACAAGTTCGGGAACTTATACATCAGACATACAATTTAGAGCTGAAATTAATACCGATTACCAACTTTTAATAACTACTCAAAGTGGGAGAGAATATCAGTCAGAAGTTACTCAACTAAGAAGTGAAACATCTAACATTGAAAACATCTATGCGGTTAGAGAAGTAAATGACGATGGTGTAGAAGGAATAAGTATATACCTAGATAGCTATGACCCTAGCGGTAATTCTCGATACTATACATTTGATTTCCAAGAAACGTACCAAATTGTTGCTCCTTTTTGGAAATCCGAAGAAGTTGTAGTAATTAATAAATCTCCATTTCAAATAATAGTTCGAGACAGAACAGAAGAAGCTCGATTTTGTTATAGTACCAATATTTCTAATGGAAGATTAGTTACTAATACAAATCTTTCAGATGAAGACCGAGTTTCTAGGTTTTTAATCAGGTTTATCCCTAATGATGATATTAGAGTTAATAGTCGATATAGTATCCTTGTTAAACAGTATGTAAATACTGAACAAGCCTATAGTTTTCAAGAAACGACTAATGAGTTGTCTAGTCTAGGGAGCCTCTTTTCTCCTGTACAACCGGGTTTTGTTGCTGGAAATATTGTTTCAGCAAATAATTCTAATGAGAAAGTCATTGGTTTTTTTGAAGTTTCTGCTGTAAGAGAACAAAGAATATTTGTTAATAGAATTGATTTGATTGATGAGCTTTATAATAATTGGGGAGGGGAAGAATGTAGAGCAATCGAACTAGAAGAAATCCCAGAACCAGGTTTTCGAGAATTATTAATACAAGACAGAATTCTTGGATTTTTATTTGATCCTCCTTCTCCATTTCCCGTCCAAGTAGTATATAAACCCTGTGGTGACTGTAGGGTTTGGGGAAGTAATATTAAACCTGATTTTTGGATTGATTAGAACATAATGAAAAAAACAGTATTCTACATATCATTTTTAACTATCTTATTCATAACGAATGGTTGCACTGAAGAATTCAACGCTGCTTCTACTGAATTTGAAGATGCAATCGTTATTGAAGCATCTTTAACAGACCAATTAGCATTTCAAAAAGTTCTTTTATCTAGGACTTTTAAAATTGATGATACTCAGAATCAACTAGAAAAAGTAT
>Ga0115559_1001484_pt1 | contig 15358 bp, 10 predicted proteins | sample COGITO_mtgs_1105_3_FD_87281 | JGI IMG/M metagenome (GOLD analysis project Ga0115559, IMG submission 87281) | Pelagic marine microbial communities from North Sea - COGITO_mtgs_110506 | ecosystem: Environmental > Aquatic > Marine > Epipelagic | place: Germany:Helgoland, sampling site Kabeltonne... | reverse complement strand
CATCAAGGCCAGCGGTATTATCAACCGCATCAAAAGGCCGGACACATGACCGCAACCTGCAAACATCAAAGTCACTCAAATTAACCCTTGCATAAAAGGAGCCGTCCACACATGACAGTACCCTACTATACCATTAGTCATCTTCAAAGTGGTCTAGTCGCTGATAGTGCGCTATAATTCACATACACTCAATAATGTGGGCCTGCGCGAAGGATTTTGGTAAACATTGATCGATCAACAATTTGAATCTAAAGTTTTCAAATGGGTCGAATGATGCGACATCTACAGGTAAGGGGAATTGATCCATGGCAAAAGTAGTTACCTTTGCAAACATTAAAGGGGGCAGTGGAAAGTCCACACTTTGTGTAAATATCGCGGCTATGCTTACTAAATTAAAGTTTGACGTTTGCGTTATTGACGCAGATCCGCAAAAATCGACGTCTGATTGGATAATAAATACGAAAGATCCTTTGTTATCTCAGGTGACTTGTAATGAAATTTTGGATCCTGAAAAATTTGTAGAGCTTGATTATGATTTTGTGCTGATAGACACTCAAGGCAGCTTAAATAAAGAATTAGCTGGCTTCCTTCGTGTATCTTCGTTGGTTTTGGTGCCGTGTCGTAGCTCGAGGGATGATATCGTTGGTCAAGGTTGGATACAAATTTTTCTGGAAAAATCTCAGCATGAGCTTAAAAAGGTCCCACTTCTGGCAGTTTTAAATGGCGTAAATAAAAGGAGCCAGATCTTGTCCCATATCAAACAACAATTAAGTGAGGATGGAGTTCTGGTTGCGAAAACAAGCGTATCACAACGAGTTTGTTTTTCGGAAACGAATGTAAATATGGTTTCAATAATTGGTTATAATCGAGTGGCAGAGGGCGAGCTCCGTGATCTTACAAATGAATTATTAACTTATATTCAATATAATAAGGAGATGATAATTGGCTAAAAAATTTGATAAAGTTTCTCCTAAAGATATCTCAGAAAGGAAATTCAATCAGTTAGTCGCCGCCCTGCCCAGTTCGGACCTAATTGATGAAAACAATGAATTAAGTTTTAGTGAGTTGGATGAGAACGACACTGCTAAAAAACCAAAAGCGAATTTAGAAAAGTCTGACAAGAAAAAAATCATTAGTGATGAAAAAAAAGATAATGGCGACGAAGATAATAATGGTTTTTTGGTGGAAAAGAATTATGCTAGTGAAATTTTTGTTTTTGAAGCGGGTAATAAAAATTTTGGTATTCCGGTAAGATTTGTTACTGAAGTTACCAATGACTATGGGCCTGTTTCTGAATTAAATGGTTTCATACGCTCGTGTGTAGGTACGTGTGAATATCGAGGTAAATTGGTACCAATTTTTGACAGTGAAAGCGCTTATTTAAAAGAACCCGGCGAAATGAATGGGAATTTAAATAATATAATAATAACAATTACTTATGGTAAAATTATATTTGCTCTTACTATGAGCACATACAAAGGCCTTGTAACCTTACCGAGCGATATGAGCGACATGCAAAAGCGCGGAGATATAGATGATTTTTTGGACGAAATTGTTTGGCATGACGGATCAAACCTTTATATTTTTTCACCTAAAAAAATAGCAAAAGCAGTTTACCGGGAATTAAAAGGCCAAATTTCAGCGCATAAAAGTTCTGCTTCTGATCAAGATCGCTTTTCAAAAACCATGTCAACAAATGGTTCAGTTGATTACCTTGTTGGGAAAATTAGAGAAAGTTACATTGCAATTGAAATTAATAAGGTGTTGGAGGTTATTGAGGGATTTGAGGTTACGCCTTTGTATAAAGTTGCTGAATTTATCCGCGGTCTAATAAACTTGCGGGGTCAAGTAATCGCTTGCATTGATTTATCCGGCGACCTCGGCTCAGACCAGATTGTCATCGATGAACGAAATAAGTTCATTGTGATTAACGAGTCGGGTTTAGATTTTGCTTTGTGCGTTGATGAATTAATTGGAATCCAGTCGATAGATAAGAGCGTATTTCAAGAATCAGAAAAAGTATTTTCTGAACGAGTAGCACAATTTTTTCCTTATTTTGTTGATGAAGTTGATGAGTTGAAATTAATCATGAAGCCAGAATTATTTTTGAATTCCGAGAGCTTAATAAATTATAGGAGAAATCAATTGTGATATTTTTTCAGGTCTATAGTGTCAGTGACATATCTTAGCGAGGTTTGGGAGATGGAAGCGGATAAGAAGTTTTTTAGAATTAGCATAACAGCCAAAATACTAATGCTAGTGCTGAGTTTAGCGTTATTACTCGCTTCCTTTGGCGGGTATTCTGTTTACGTAATTAATGCAATTGGCATAAAAATAGATCGTTTGACTAAGATTGAAGCCATTCTTGAAGCCAGCTTGTACAACATGGATGCTGGTGTCTCCCAGTCAACCAATAGCGTAGTTGGCGCTGTGCTTGGCCTGGATCTAGCCGAGCAAAGTGGTGAAGACGAGGAGAAGAGTAAACAAAATTTTACAAACGGAGTCACTCGCGCCAAATTACAATATGAAGGCGGTTTGAAAGAAGTCGAAAATGCGATTTCAATAATAGAAAAAGTTTTACCACCATCAGGACTTCGTAATAAAAAAGCATCTGAAGAAATAACGATAAGTAAACGACTTCAAAACATAATATTTCCTCCAATAGAAAAAGATGTTTTGACAATTTATAGACGGCTTAAAGCTTCGCTCATAATGATAAAAAAAGACTATTCTTCAATCAGTATTGGTCAGTTAGCATTGGCAAATGCGGCCTTAGAACGTCACTCATTTGCATACTTGGTTCCTGAAACCAGCTTAGAATACATGTCAGCCAACAACATAGAGCTAAGAGAAAATTTAATTAAAAAGATAAAACGCTCAAACCTTAAATTAGATACGTCTCAGCGAGAACTGTCGGAAAAAAGCGATAATGTATTTCGCGATATTGATCTTGCGAAAAATGAAGCTTTTACCGCGATGGCGCGAGCAAAAACACAGTCCATTTATGTTACTCTGACTGTAGCCGTAGCTTCGACATTGGTAGCGCTTACTTTCGGCCTTTTGCTAACCGCAGGGATCAAGAAGAAATTGCGCAGGGCTAACGAAGCGGTGGACTCAATAACGAACGGAGACCTTTCATTAGAAATTGTTGCCCTGGGGAATGATGAAATCAGTCAGCTACTTTTATCTACTGAAAAAATGAGGGAAAAGATCGTAGAGGTTATAACGGCTATGGTGGTGGTAATTGATAAGATATCCGAGAATTCCTCTAGTCTGAAAGTTACTGCTGATCAGGTGACTGATGGAACGAACCAACAAGCTAGTTCAGTACAGGAAACTTCTGCGTCGATGGATGAAATGGCCAGCACGATTAATGAAAATGCTCGAAACTCTCAGGAAACTGATGACACAGCTAAAATTTTGGCTGAAAACGCTTCAGAATGTTCTCAAGCAATGAAAAAAACATCAGACGCTATGAAGGATATTTTCGAAAAGATAGCAATAGTTGGAGAGATTACTCGAAAAATTGAACTACTTGCATTAAATGCTTCCGTTGAGGCAGCGCGAGCAGGCGAACACGGCAAAGGTTTTGCGGTTGTGGCGTCCGAAGTGTCAAAGCTTGCTGAACTTAGTAAGAACGCTGCTTCTGCAATTGAAAAATCTTCGTCTGACGGAAAACAAGTAGCGGATCATACTAATCAAATGCTGGACGATCTTCTGCCGGAGATCAAAAAAACGCAAGACTTAGTTCAAAATATTAGCGCTTCGTCCAAAGAGCAGTCGATTGGTGCCGATCAGATAAATGGTGCGATAAAAACATTGGATGCAGTGATCCAACAAAATGCCGCAGTTTCATCAGATCTTTCAATCACTGCCAATGAGCTTTCTGAAATCATTCCTAATCTAAAAAATTTAGTTCATCAGTTTAAGCTTGCCGAGAACCAAACCAACGAGGCAGAGAATATTCCTGGACGATCTCTACTTGATCCTATTGAAACAAAAAAAGAGCTTGAGAATAATCAAAGCAATCCAGTAGCGCTTAAGCGCGATAGTCAGCAACAAGACTTTGGAAGATATTGACGTTTAATTAGAGGCAAGTAGGCATATGCTATTAAACGGTGAACATTCGTTACAAAGCTGGCCCATGGATTCAATTTCCGAGTCAGTTTCTCTACTTGAGGGGGACGAGTATCTAGCAGTATCTATTTTATCAAGAGCAAATCAGATTCAAAACAACTTAGCAAATTTAGAAACCGCAGATCCAGAGAATGGCGACTTGTTCGATGATGCCTACGTCAGCAGCCATTATATTGCAGGCTTTGGAAAAATAATAAAGTCTGAAAAAATACACCACCTAGGGTCACTTGCTGAATTAATTGCTGATTTAGCGCGCCAATTTCATAGTTATTCAGATCATTCTATGATTTACCTCACTGGGTTAATAGTGGAAAAATTAATCGAAGTCTGTGAGGATCTAGTTTCTGGCAATTCCTTAGAAACTGACATTTCAGATGTAGTAGGTGAATGTGCAATTTATTTAAAAAGTGCTATAGAGCTGGTAGAGCGCCAAAAACGTGAAAAAAGGGAAAACCGCGCTGCATTGGTATCACAAATTGCTTTAGAAACACCTTCGGATATTGCTCCGACCAATCTTTCCGACGATATTTTCGTTGAAATAGATACGGAAGAGGTACCTGAAAAAATAATTATAGATCCAGAAAGAATTGGGTTGATCAGCGATTTTTGTGAAGAGGTTTGGGACAGTCTACAAAAAAGCGAAAATTTATTGATCGAACTGGAGAATAATCCGACCTCTAAAGATCTTATTAATGAACTTTTTCGCGCGGTTCATACAATTAAAGGTGGTTCGCGCCTATTGGAAATTAAAAAAATTGAAAAGCTATCTCATGAACTTGAAACGGTGCTAGATGAGGTTCGATCTAACCGCAAAACTCTTGATGCTAACATGATTGATGTGGCTTTGGACTGTGTAAAAAGAATACACAACATCACCGAAGAAGTTGCTAGTAGGGAGCCGATCAACACAAAAGTAAATGATTTGATTCTTAAATTGAGAGGTAATGTTGCTTCGAGCATATCAATTAAAAAGTCAACAAATACAGACATTTCCAAAAATATAAACGAGACATCTACAAACCAAGAAAAACAAAATTTATCAGACGGGGATTCTTCGAAGAGCGCCAGAGTACTCCGCGATGATTCAATTAAAGTTTCTGCGGAAAAGCTTGATAGTGTATTAAACGCCTCATCGGAAGTATACATAACAAGAATTCGACTTGAAAACGATAAAAATAATTTATCTGATGCGATAAATTTTATGGATAAGACTATAGAAGCGTTCAAAAAAGATTTTGATAATTGGTTGATTAAAAATGTAGATTTGGGACTAATTGAAAAAAATTTTAATAAGGATTCACAAATTTATGATGAAGAACTGTTAGAAAATTTCAAAAATAAAAATCATACTGAATCTGTATTTGCGCGACAATCCGATTTGGTTGTTGGCATTGAGAAATTGTCTATACAAAACAGAAATATCCAAAAAAATGTTGAAGATTTAGAAGTGTTAAGTTCGCGCCTTCAAAGTGGCGCAATGAATTTTCGTATGGTGCCTATTTCCACTTTATTTAATCGGTTTCCTGCGCAGGTAAGAGATATTGCACGTCAAATTGGAAAGCGCGTTGATCTTAAGATATCTGGCAATGAGACAGAACTAGATAAAATATTGATTAATCAACTTTCTGATCCTTTGCTTCATCTAATTAGAAATTCCATTGACCATGGAATTGAAGAGCCTCAAAAACGTATTGAGATGAATAAAGAAGAGGTTGGCAAAATTAATTTGCGAGCTTATTATATGGGGTCGAACGCAGTCATAGAAATTGAAGATGATGGAAAAGGCATTGATTCAAATGTTATTTTGAAAAAGGCTCTGGATAAGGGACTTATTTCGGAGAGTCAAAAAGCAAGTCTATCAGAAAAAGAAATATTAGATTTAATATTTGAACCTGGATTTTCTTCAGCTGAATTTGTCACAGAACTGTCGGGCAGAGGCGTAGGGATGGATGTGGTGAAAACATCTATTTCAAGAATGCAGGGTTCAATTAAGTTGCAAAGCACTGTTAATTCTGGGACCCTGGTTACCCTGAGGCTGCCTTTAACCCTCGCTGTTGTTGGAATAATTTTGGTATCAGAAAATGGATATGAGTTTGCATTTCCAATTTTGAATGTGGATGAGATCATTCGTATTAATTTAACCAAGGACGTGGCTAGGGTAAATGAAACTTTAGTCTATAATTTTCGCTCTGAACTTGTTGCAGTAAACTATCTATCTGATTTTTTGGGATACCCTAAACGGATTGACGAGAATGGTGAAAATTTCTTGCTAATTTTAAATGATGGCGAAAATAAAATTGGCGTGATTGTAGATTCCGTTTTAGGGCAACAAAACGTTCTTTTAAAACAGCTTGGCAGCTTGATCGAAACGGCACCCTTCGTGATCGGATGTACTATTCTTTCAAATAGTAAGCTAGTGCTAATTCTTAATGTGATAGAATTAACTCAGAGAAATGTTAGATCTGACGCATTGGCTGTTTATGAAAAGATTGAAAGCGGTGATAAAGTACGATCGCAAAGAAATCAAAATACAGTAATGATAGTAGACGATTCGAGACTTCAGAGGAGTAGGTTATGTAGTTTTCTTGAGAATGCTGGCTATAAAATCATTCAAGCATCTGATGGCTATGAAGCACTTAAACTGTCTGAAAAAGAAATCATAAGTGCCTTTTGCATAGATATTGAAATGCCACTAATGGATGGCTATCAATTAATTCAAAGACTCAAACTGCAACCTAAATATCAAGATGTCCCGATATTCGTTATATCTGGATTGAATGTGACGAAAGATAATTTACTTTCTATGATAAGTAACGAAGAGATCCAAAATTTTTTCGCCAAGCCCGTCGATTTAAACAGTTTGCTGGTCGATTTGGATCAGCAATGCCTCACTGATCAAGTTACGGTCTCATTGGGGATTACTTCATGACTATTGCAGCAAAAAAGAAGATCCCAGATTTTTTATTATGCGTGGAAAATAGAGAATTTCGTAAATATCTTTTTAATTCTGCACATAGTTTTTCTGAATGTATCGAGTTTTTAAAAATTGAAAATATCCCGAGAGCAATCGCTAATAATCCGAATACGACTTTGGTTCTACAATCTGATGAAAAAGAAAGAATAATTTTTGATATTGGAAAGAAACTTAAAGGTGTTTTTTTTAATGATTTAAAAATTATTTTCCTGTCTTTCGATCACTTAATTCGAGATGATGCTAATAATGCTTTTGAAGCTTTTCTTCAGGCACCATGCACTTTGAAAGAAATCATTTCTGAATCCCAAAGTGTGGGCAATAGGAAGAAAAAAATTCTTCTAATAGATGACTCAAAGCTAGTGCATAAAAATCTAGTTGGACCCCTTACATCGGAAGGGTTTACAGTTAATCAAGCGTATAATGGCAAGCAAGGCGTAGAGCTCGCTATTTCTGAACAACCAGATCTTATAATCTGTGATATTGAAATGCCCGTCATGAATGGTTTTGAGGCTTGCTCGGCAGTCCGCGCTCACGAAACGACAAAAGATATTCATATTATAATGTCCAGCACACTTAGATCCGCTGAAGATCAGAAGAAGGGCTTTGCTGCAGGTGTTGACGAATATATGCCAAAGCCGGTGATTTTTGATGATCTATTAGAAAAAATTACAAGGGCATTTTCGTCGAAGGCTTTATTGAGAGAAAAAATTCTCATTATTGACAAAAACGACGCAGAAGCTGGCATGGTAGCCAATTTTTTAAATAAACAGGGTTTCTATTCAAAAGTGGTAGGCAGTGTTAGTGAGGCCAAGCGTGCACTTAAAAAAACTTTATTTGATTTGATTCTTACAGAAACCAACTTGCTTGATGGTTCGATAATTGATGTTGCTGAATTTTCTAAAGCCGAGTTCACTAATTCTGATCTAATATTCATTGGATTAGTCGCACAGGATAATGAGGCTGATAGACGTATGGCATTAAATTCTGGAGCAAAAGATACAATCTCCAAGCCTCTCACTAGCGAAACTTTACTCGCCGTTGTGGAAAAAACCATTGCGAAGCTAAAATCAGAACGTGAGAGCAAGCAGCTACAGAGATACGTATCTAAAACGTCTTTTCAAGCAGCGTTAGAAAAATCAGTGCTTAGTGAAATCTCTCCCTCGTCCAGGGCCGAAAGACGCAAGGCGATTATTTTCTTCTTAGACATTGTTCAATTCACGGGAAGGTGTGAGCGGTATAGTCCAGAGGAGATAGTCTCGCAAATTAATAACCTGTTTGAAAAGATTACCGAAGTTATCACTGAGGAAGGAGGAGACATTGACAAGTTCATGGGAGATGCATGTATGGCTTTTTGGTTTGATGACGATGGTGGTCAAAATCATGAAAAATGTATAACTGCAGTGCTCAAAATACAAAAAGCAGTAGCTGAACTCAATTCAGCAGATCACATATTGAAGAAAGATCCACTTCAAATTCGAATGGGATTAAATGCTGGTGATGTTATTTTATGTGACCTAGGTGCTGTTAAAGCTAGGGTCGACCTCACAATGATCGGAGATGCAGTAAACACAGCTGCAAGGTTGGAAACAGCCTGCTCTAAATATGGTGTTGATAATCTAATTAGTGGTTCTGTTTCGAATGACGTTAAGGAAAAATTTGCGATACGTCTTATTGACAAAATACATGTTTACGGAAAAACAATTCCCATTTCATGTTATGAAGCAATTAACTACTCGAAGACCGCATCCAAAGAAGAACATGCCTTGGTAAGTTTATTTGAGGAGGCCATAGACGTTTATGAAAGAGGAGAATTTAGCGCAGCAAAAGATTTATTTAAAAAAACTTCAGAATTAGAACCTAATCTGGGATATGTCTCAAATCCGTCTTTAGAATATGTAAAGCGCTGTGAATACCTGATCCAAAATCCTCCCAAAAATTGGGATGGGACCTGGAAAATGGAATCTAAGTAGGTGGATATATTTTGAATTTGAATGATTATTTGAACATAAGAAACTATATACAAAATCACCTTGGACTAGAAATATCCAAAGAGCCCAGGCCTCTTATAAGCTCGAAATTATCTCGTTTTTCGCAAAAACATACAATTATGAATTGGTCTAATTTCATAAATGATCTCTTCGAAAATAACTTAAGTGAAGATATCTTTGACGACTTAATCGATATTTTTGTAGTTGGGCACACGTCGTTTTTTAGAAACCGGAAACAATTTGAATTATTGAAAAATATAATTTTACCAGAATTAACATTTAATAAAACTATAAACTCGGAAACTGATTTAAGAATTTGGAGTGCTGGTTGCTCTACGGGCGAAGAAGTATACTCAATCCTCATTACGTTAATGGAGTATTTTGGCGAAAAGTATAAGGATATTACCTGTGGTGTTCTTGCGACCGATATTTCGCAAAAAGCTTTGAACCAAGCCGCTCAAGGACAATATAAACGTGATGAAACAGCCATTAACCTAAGAGGACTTTTAACGCCTTATATTAAAAAAATAAACCATGACACTTTTGAAATTAAATCAAAAATAAAACAAGAAGCTACTTTTAGAAAGTTAAATCTTTCGGTCCCAAAATACCCATTCATTAATCGCTTTGATATAATTTTTTGTCGTAATGTTTTCTTGTACTTTAATGGTGAGCACCGTAAAGCTAATCAGCTTAAAATAGTAAAAAGCCTAAGCTCTGGAGGATATTTATTCTTAGGTGATGCTGAAAAGTTTGATTTCGAGAGTTTTGGACTCTCAAGAATTGGAAATGGGATTTATAAAAATGACAACTTCGTTTTCTAAATTTGACAATCCATTAATAGTTTTCGTGTCATCTAATGCTTTAACAAGAAAACTGATTTCAAATTTGCTGAAGGAAAAATGGTCTGGACAGTTTAAAATATTTTCATCTATTGAAAAAAAATCTCTAAATCAAATGAATATATACTTGTTGCTTTTAGACCTTTCAGAGAGGTTCCCAATAAATCATACTGATTTAAAAAATAAATTAGCTAACGTAGATTTTGAAGTATGTATTTTTTATGAATATAGTCTAGAAGAATATATTAATAAAATCAATTCAAATAGATCACGTGCATTCACGCTCTATCGTAAACCAGTAGAGAAGCAGGATGACTTCGTTAAATCTAGTGTTGCCAAATATATTGAGCCTATAAATGCGCCATATATTAGCCAAATGATTTCAAATGAACTTAATTTTAAAAAATCACCTCATTTGATTGCAATTGGTGCTTCAACTGGAGGGCCAGATGCATTGGTAAAAATAGTAAAGAATTTGCAGTATGATATGCCTCCAATTTTAATAATTGTTCACATGCCACCTAATTTCATTAAAGGTTTCTGTAAGCGCCTACAATCTTTAACTACCTTAGAAATAAAACCTTTTGAAGAGAACCAAGTAATTGAAGAAAATCAAATTCTAATAGCCTCGGGCCAGTCTCATATGGTTGTCGACGCCAAATTTGGACAATTCCATATAAAAAAGGGGGGGGCAGAAAAAGTAAACGGTCACTGCCCAAGTATTGACGTTTTGTTTGATAGCATATCCAAATTGAACGGTGTCTATGTCGTTGGAGCTCTTCTAACCGGAATGGGTAAAGATGGTGCAAAAGGTTTGCTCAAAATTAAAAATTCTGGGGGATTAACAATAGTACAAGACAAAAAAAGTTCTGAAATTTTTGGAATGCCCAAAGCGGCTATAGATATTAACGCTGCACAGGTCATCATGAATCTTGAAAATATTTCACAAATTATGAGAGATTATTCGCTCCAAAACAATGCCTAAGGTACAGTCATGTGGTAATCTCACCATTTTTAATGGGGTCCGCTTTTAGAACTACGCGGCCATTTTCAGTTTCATGGTGGGTGTGATGCCGCCTATGGCTATTTTTGGCCAGTCGTTGTTGTAAGTCCAGAGCCATTGTGCGCTATGCTCCGCTTCCGACAGCTGCGATGTCTGCAAAAGTTTGCTGCCGTCCACTGTTCAGTCCCACAACCATTTCAATCAGGAGCGCCACTTCTACTCACGGGACAATTTCAAGCTAAACCGCGCCGCTGCTCTTATTGAGTTGCGCCAATTATTGAGAGCAAAGATTCAGGCTGCGCCAGCAATCCGATGAGAGTACCATCAGTTTAGATGCTGCCGGGAGGAGCTTTAGTTGTAAATACAGTACATATTCGTTATACGTTAAAAGGTGCTGGTGATGTAAACCGCTAATATTGAAGGCATGTTAGATGAAGCTAAAAGTACATGGTTGTCGAGGTTCGGTTCCAGTCAATTCCGATAAACAGCGAAAGTATGGTGGAAACACTTCTTGCTTCGAAATTACTTTTGGCACCTATCAAATTTTTTTTGATACAGGCACAGGATTTAGGACCGCTAAATTTGGTGGCCCTGAAATCATTAAAATAATATTGTATAGTCACTGGCATCATGACCATATCCAAGGTCTTCCATTTAACCCAAATATTTTTGATCCAAATGAAGAAATTTTAGTTTCAAGCGCACTATCTCCCTCCCATGTAAGCCGACAAATACTGCGGCAGTACTTCTCAGGCAGCTTTTTTCCAGTGGACTTTATTGATGGTCTCGATAACTTCAGAATCCACGAATTCGACTATATTAAAGAACGCTTTAAGCATGATTTTAAATTGGAACATGTACCACTTAGGCATCCCGGGGGAGCAACAGGTTATCGTATAAAAATCAAAGACAAAATAGTTTGTTATCTATGCGACAATGAATTCGACACTTTGCAGATTTCAGAGTTAAAAAATTTTGTTGAGGGTGCAAATGTGGTTATTTGGGATGGAATGTTCACTGATGCGGAATTGCTAGAAAAAAAAGGCTGGGGGCATTCTTCAATAAGTCAGGGTGTTTTCTTACACAAAAAACACAGCGTTGAAAAGTTATTGATCACTCACCACACTCCAGATAGAACAGACGACGAGCTCGATCATATCAACTCTCAGCTACCAGAGGGTGTTGAGTTGGCATATGATGGTATGATTTGTAAAATATGAGAAATAAATGCAGAAATTTGCTTTCAATCGTGGACGAACGATCTTTAATAAAGGAGATGGAGGCAGCGAACTCTTCATAATTTCTTCGGGCGAAGTTGGCATTTACTTCCCATCTAATGCAGAAATGGAAAAGCCAGATCTCATACTAAAGAGCCCTGAAATCTTTGGGGAGATGGCAGTAATTGACGATGCGCTACGAATGGCCACAGCAAGAGCTGAGACTGATTGTGTTTTACTTTCCGTTACTAGATCCGAGTTTGAAGAAAGACTGTCGAATGCAGATGTTGTGGTAAGAGGTGTGGTGGCTATTCTGTCAGAACGTCTCCGTGACTTGCAAAAAAGGCGCTAATATTCGTATTGGCACTGTCAGACAAAACGAGCTTGAGACGGGCAGGGCGGCTTTATAGCCTCTCCGTATGACAAAATACTCCCCATTCAGGTACTTTAAAACGAGCCCAGAGATCATCCACCTGGCTGTGATTTTGTCCCCCCTTTGGTTGACCATACCCGCTGTTTTTGCCACGCGCCTGTACGCCTGCGCGTCGATGCAAACGTGTGCGGTTTTGTATGCGGTTACGTGGCTGTTTGCCTGCTGAGGCCACTGTGGCTCGCTCAAGGCGCAATACAGGTTGGGTGTGGTGTTAGGTTGGCTGTATATGGCTGCGGGAGCGCAAATTCTACTCACCAGACAATTTCAAGCTCAATCGAACCGTTGCTCTGACTGAGTGGCCTCAATTCTTGAATGCATAGGTTCAGGCTGCGCTAGCAATCTGATGCGAGTTCTCATTCGTCTGACAGCACCTCTAAAGTATGTCAGTCCATCGGATACTCAATAACGCTGCCTGATGCTCTAAACCCTCTCGGCCACACAAGTTGATAAGCTGCGATACTGTGCGTGTATGGGGCTCTGTTTATGTCTAAAGGGAACCCTTGGATTCATAACTAAACGAATTGGGTAGGCCCGTTTTTCAGGTTGAAATCCTGCCCTACGCCTTCTCTAATCGATCTTTCCAAAAAGCTATTACAGGGTCAACTTCACAGTGTTTTTCTAACTTCAAAAACTCATTTTTTGCAACTGCAATATTTCCTTCAAAGAAACTATCAACAATAAATCTTAGAATATCTCTATTTTGAAACTTTAGGTTTATAGTGGCCTGGTTATCATGTGAAAAAACTTCATGTACATCTAAGAATTCAGTCTTTCCTTTAACTTGAGTACGATCAACGATCCTACAAAATTTCTTTGTTTTTTCGTTTAGTTCATCTCTAACAGAGCCAGATATTAATATGTTGGTTCCATAGATCTTGTTTAAACTTTCCAATCTGGCCGATGCATTTACCGTATCGCTAATCACAGTTGTTTCCATTCGACTATCTTCACCAATTGTTCCCAGTATTAACTGTCCAATATGTATACCGACACCCATATCAACAGAGGCTCCCAATCCACTTTCTCTGTTTGCATTAAAAACTTTTAGACCGTCTATCATGCCTACAGCTGCGGCTACAGAATCTTCCGCTGATGTAGGAAAAAGCGCCATGACCGCATCGCCAATATATTTGTCTATAAATCCATTATTTTTATTAATGGCAGGAGACATCGTCTCTAGATACTTGTTCAAAAAATCAAAATTTTCTTGAGGGGACATATTTTCAGAAATAGAAGTAAAGTTTCTCATATCAGAAAATAAGACAGACATTTTTAGCGACGTACTATCTCCAATATTTACATCTGTTATTGATTTTTTCTGTAGAAGAGTGAGAAACTCTTTAGGAACAAACCTTTCATATGACGAATTAATAATCTGAATATCATTAATTTTTTCTCTGATATTGTCTTTCATTATAGAAATTCCCGATGAGAGGTCAGACAACTCTTTGGAACTTTTTTCTTTTTTAACATTAGTATCTAATTCGCCTTTAGAAATTTTACCGACAACTTCATTAAGAGCCGTAATTGGTTTGGAAATCCTGTTAGCGAGAAACAGGGACATAATTCCACCAACAAAGATAAAAAATATTGTTAAGTAAATTTGGTTTTTGGCTAAAGATGCCAGCCGATTCGACAGTTTAGAGGTATCAAAAACAAGTTCAATTACTTTGTCGCCCTGAGACGCACTTCCATCTGCGTCGTCAATATCCGCTTTGACATAGACCCATCTTTCCGAAGCAGAATTAACACTATTATCTAACCGTTTTCCGGTTTCCTCTACAAACAAAATATTCTTCTTTTGCTCTTCAGTTGAAACAAAATCTGGGTTGTTCGAAACTTTTCCATTACCATTGAAAATGATTACTGATTTCAAGTCTGGGTTGAATTGTTCAAAATCTGTTGAAATTTTTAGTAAATCTAGGTTTTTTAGTGGTTCTTCAAACTGAGACGATTTAATACCGATTTCTAATATATATTTTTGATCCGGGGTGCCCCAGTAAGCATATTTACGTACATTTCCAGTCTGGGTCTCGCTTGATATACGATCGCCTTGGTATCTACTTTCCAGCCTAATTTTTTGAAGTTTCTCATTGAAACTTGGAGCAACTTTAGAAAAATCCAAGCCCAGGTCTTTAGCAAAAGTAGTGTGAATGATAACCCCATACTCATCAATTATGTAATAATCGAATTCATCACCGAATTCAGCTTTGAGGCTAGATAAGTCGATTTGACTTACAATGCCATCAACTTCGAAATATGCGGATTTAAATGGTTCAAAAGCGCTCAGCATTTTATTTTCTAAACTCAACGATAAGATCCGATACCCGACTTCTACCAAGTCGTAAGCACCGGTTACATTCTCCACAGTTTGATTAACCATAAAGTCAAAGTTATCTTCTAGATCTTGTTTTGCTTTTGAATAATCAGTGTAAGATAAAAGCAGTAGAGCAGGAGCCAATACGATCAAAAAACCTATTAAAATTATATATTTGAGTGAAAAATTCATTCTTAAGACCTTTCGCATAAAATCAAGAACCTATACTATCCAATACTTCTTAGCATAGGACAAGCGTTAATACACGCTTGAGATAGCAAAGCTATACTGGTCGTAGGCGGCGATACGACAGCCTACGAGGGCACTGTCAGACAAAACGAGCTTGAGACGGAGCGGGCTGTTTCGTAGCCTCGCCGTATGACAAAACACTCCCCATTCAGGTATTTTAAAACGAGCCCTGAGATCATCCGCTTGGCTGTGATGCTG
>Ga0115559_1001472_pt1 | contig 15440 bp, 9 predicted proteins | sample COGITO_mtgs_1105_3_FD_87281 | JGI IMG/M metagenome (GOLD analysis project Ga0115559, IMG submission 87281) | Pelagic marine microbial communities from North Sea - COGITO_mtgs_110506 | ecosystem: Environmental > Aquatic > Marine > Epipelagic | place: Germany:Helgoland, sampling site Kabeltonne... | reverse complement strand
ATGCACTTTTGTGTTCTTCGTTGGCTTGACCGATTTGTTTAAAGAGCGAAGAGATCCCGGCACTGAGAAGATCGTCACATTCGGTGAGAATCTTGTCAAAATTGACCTTTAAATCGGAGGCGGGAAATTCAGCCTGGGTGCGGACAAAGGTTTCGTATGGAAATTCGCGAAGTCGAGGGAGGGAGACGTTTTCGAAAGAGGAATTATCAACCACTTCTGCGTGTTGATCGGCAATTTGATTGAAAAAATCAATTTCCTCTTCGAGGTCACGTCCGGCTTTGACCGCGATTTCGAGGTCAAGGAGAGCACTTTCGCGATAACTTTTATTCATCGAGTCGTAAGATCCTGCCATCATGTTCCGGGCCATCCCCACCGATTTTTTCATTTGTGCGACCCGATCGCGAAAGCGTTTAAGACAGCGAATAATATCGGATTGAAGTTTTTGCGCGCTGAGACCTCGACGGTATTCTTCACTCGTGAACCGAAGGAGATCTTCCAGTTGGCTTTCGATTTTGGGTCGAATTTGGCCGAGAATCTTGTCGGCATAAGTGCTTGCTTTGTCGAGGACGGCCAGAGCTTCTTTCAGTTCCTGAATACTGGCCTCCCGTTCAGCCTTTTCGGAACGGGCCTTTTTGGATAAGGAAAAGCCCGTTTTTTGGGCTAGGAACTTTTCCAACTGTTCCTTCAGTCCTTGGCGTCCTCCACCCAAGCGTTCTTTTGAGCGAATGAGATAGGCTTCTTGGGTGAGAAGAAGTTGAAGAGGTACTGGAATTTCTGCGGCCATTGGAGCTTAAGCAGGATTGATAACGCTATCCCCTGCTTTATTCTCGATGTAAATGGATCGGGATGGAAATGCAACTGAACTTCCATGTGTTGCCACCGTTTGGGCGATTTTTGTGTTAATACGCTGTCGGACATCCATATATTCAAGCCATTTGATGGTGGTTGTGAAATAATAGACCAGAATATCGAGAGAGCTTTCCCCAAAATCAGTCCAGCTAACGAGGATAAACTCTTGGTTTACTCCGGGATCTTCCCGAAGCAGCGTCCGGATTGAATCAACGATCTCGTTAATTGTTTCAGGAGAAGTTCCATAAGTAACGCCAATGACTTGTTTGACCCGTCGTTTGGGCATTCGGGAAAAGTTATTGATTTTCTCATTGGCGAGAATAGCGTTGGGGATCGAAATCACCGTTTTCGGCCAAGTGCGTACTTTAGTGGATCGGAGGCCAATCGACTCGACATCCCCATCGACATCATTGCCGACTTGAATCCAGTCACCCACTTTGAACGGACGATCGAGAGCAAGCGCGACGGAACCATAAAGGTTGGCAATGGTATCTTTTGCTGCGATGGCGAAGGCGACGCCCCCCACGCCAAGGGTAGCGAGAATCCCGCCGATATCGTAGCCCAAGTTATCAATGATCATGACAACGGCAACGATCGAAAGAAAAATACGGGCTGCTTTTTTGATGAGCGGAGCGAATCCATGCAAATAGCTATCGGCATCTGTTTGGCCGGCAACAGAGGCGAAGGCATCGACGATGACGTCAACCAAGCGCAAAAGTGCCCAAAAGAAGAGGATAACGGAAAGCCCGCGAAAGACAAAAGTCAGAATTTGCCGCCATTGCGGGTCAATCGGTAAGGAAGTGGTCGCGAGATAAATGCCGAAAACAAGAACCAGAGTCTGAGATGGCGATTCAAGAGCGTCGAGAAAGCGGTCGTCAAAATCGGTATTTGTTTTTGAAGCGAGGGTTTTCAGCCGGGCAAAGAAAAAACGGATGATAATTCCGCGAAATAAAATTGTCCCCAAAATAAGACCAAAACTGATCAGCAAACTTTGGATGGGCATCCCCATAAACTCGGACATGAGGATTGATTGGAGAAAAGAAGGCGTTTCTGTTTCTGCAAGCATGAGTATCATCGATGGCATTTGGAGGATAATAGAAGAGCCCCTTTGAAAAGGGGGCAATGCCAAATAGCGATGCTTTTTTACGCGGGGTGTAATTAAAAGAGCGGGGTAAAATCGAATGAAAGTGACTGTTTCGTAGAACAACGAATCGCGAATAAGAACGTGAGTGGTCATGATGATTTTGTGGTGGTTCGAGGGAGTCCGCGCATTCTCGGGACAGGCGGACCCTCCAAAACTGTGTTGTCATCCAATGAGGACGATTGATAGGGCCGATTCTATCGGTCCGCATCAGATCTTAAGGGTTGTCTCGGTAAGCAATCACTTAAGGAAGCCTTCTATTATGTTTTACCCCGCACTTTTAATTGAACCCTTTTACGCAAGGGCACCTCTGGAAACTCACCTTCGCCGATTTTCAGAGAAAGGCCAATCCAGTGTTTTGGACCGGATCAACAGGATGTCTGGCGGAGTTTATGGAGACGCTTTTATCCCCTAAATCGGGTTGATCTTGCCTGAATCGATGTTGGATATGGTTGGGAAATCGCTCTTCGAGCGGATCTACCATTTTCAGCCATAAGTTTTCTTTATGTCTCAGAGAGCTTGCCACCACTGATGATTTTCATAAACCTAATCGAAGACTATGAGCTTTGAATTGCCATCAGGAAACACCCCCGAATACCAACAATTGCATCGGCGTGCCCAGAGCATGTTTCAGGTTAATTTTTCGGATCAAAGCATGCAGGAATTGAACAAAATGCCTGTCGAAGAGCAACTCAAGTTGGTTGATCGGATCAGTAATATCACCTCGGAACAATTATCAAATTTGGACGAGGCGCTCGGGAAATTTAATCGGAACGGAATGACCTATTATCGTGTGCGTGTGGGTGATTTACGGTGTTACTTTGAAATTAAGGAGGATACCCTTTTCAGCCATTACATCCTCCACCGGAACACGATAGCGGATTTTGCCTACCGGAATAAATTGCCCGTGACTCAAGAGACGATGACCGAGGAAACCAATTCCTTTTGGAAGTATATCGAGTCGCTTAAACATTAAACGGGCATCTTTGAATCAATGCCAAATGCGGTAAGACTTGTCAGTTATACCCGATTTGAAGACTTCTGGGATGGGGCTCTCTTGGAGTGGTCCGGTCAGGTTGGAAAAACGGCATGGGCCGCTTCCAAACCAACGGTGATTTTGTCACCGGATACGCCCCGTAGCGGTTTTATCCGCGAACAAATGGTTCGGCGTAGTAATGGGTTACTTGGAATCGCCTTTTGGAATCCCGGTCAGCTGCGGCGATATTTATTTGAAAAACAGTTTCCTGAGAACGGGATCGCAACGCAGGAAGACCTTGTATTGCTCATGCGCATGGTCATCGAGGAGTCCGTAAATCAGCCATTGTGGAAGCCGCTGGGTGATGATCCCAAGCGATTTTTGGCTGGGTGGGACTCGATCATTGCGGCGAATGCCGACCGAAACCTGATTTTTCCTGAATGGCGGGCATTGGCAAAGGCATTTGAGGCTAAATTGGAAGCGGCAGGTCTCAGCAGTGTTCAACAAGCGGACTGGTCTTTACATGCGCAGGGAAATCAAGGGAACCTCCTCCTTGGGAACCTTGTTATCTGGGGGATTGGACCCGCGCACGCTCGCTTATATCCATTACTGCAGGCGGCAGCGGCGGCGGCGGAATCGGTTTTGTGGGGAATTCCTGTTTGTGACCGGGAATCCGGTATTTTATGGCAGGGGAGTTTGGAGCAACGGTATGGTCCGGCGGAACCGCTCATTTCGTTTGCGGAAGAACCCTTTCGACCGCTTGTCGATGCGGCTGAATTTGGAGGCACGGCGAGCACACTGGAGGACGGCAGTGTGGAAGTCGCCATCGCTCCAAATCGATTTGGGGAAGTCGAGGGGATTGTCGATGCTGTGGAGCGTGCTTACAGAACAACGGAGAACTCTCGGATCGGAATCGTTCTCCCGGTAAATTCCTATCTCTCCCGTGAGGTCGTTCGACGCCTCATAGAGAAAGAGCTACCGACCCATGATGCCTTTGGGCATTTTCCGATAACGCCGGATCGCCAACGTTTATTCACCACTTGGCTGGACTATCAACGTCGTCCGGCAACGGAGACGGCGCATCGTTTACTCCGGGATTTAGAAAGTTTGCAGATGGTCGACGAGGCCACGGTGGGACGGATTGAAAAGGCATGGGAAAATGCCCGGATAAACACCCTGAATGATACGATCGAAATCCTCCTCGCCTGGATGCAATCAGAGAGTGATCGGAACAATGGGGCGGCGATCAAATGGTCTCAGGAATGGAGGATTCTCCCCGAATCGGCGAGCATGGATGTTTACCTCGAATGGGTTGGGCAACCACTCGAACGGTTTGGGTTGGCCCACGAATTGGAAGCGGTTCGGGGTGGATGGGTGAACCGTGCCCGCGCCCTATCCGTGTTAAAGCGCGACGTTTTTATCGAATGGCTTGGAGAAACCCTGAGTGTTCCGGGCAAACATCGTGATCCCAAGGCTCGTGATGTCTTTTCACCGATTCAAGTCATTTCCTATGATCAGGTTGGAGGGCAGTTCTGGACCCATCTACTCCTTGGCGGATTGAATGAAGGACTGGTTCCTGGAGTGATTCGGGAAAATCCATTTCTCTATTTGGATGCGAGTGAACGGCATTTCAAAACGTATCGGAAGGTTGGCAATCAAGGTGAAGGGCATGTTACCCTCGATGATCAGGTGGGTTTTTTATTGGACGAGCGTGAGCAACGTGCACTCATGTGGCGTACTTTACTCGATGCGATTCAAGAGACGGGGGAGGGGATTCGTATTTCGGCGACCCTATCGAATGATCACAGTAGTCGGGATGCGGTTGTGCTCAGCGAATATTTTTTGCGCATCGCCCGAGCAATGCCTGAAGAGTGGGACCTTCCCAGGCTTGAGGCCTCGGGTGATCAGGGGATGGACTCGATTAAGCAGACGGTTGAGCAGCAAGGAATCGCTCAGAGGGAAGGTATCCCCTTGCCGGAACAGGCGGCTTATTCACATCAGGAGCGATGGAATGTGAATAAGCCATTTGATGAGTATACCTTTGGATTAAGAAAAGGGAATAAGCCCCTCGAATTGGCGGCGCGCCAATGGGAAAGTTTACTAAAACATCCGGCAGCGGTTTGGCTTACAGCCATTGCGCGGGTGGAAAAAGTAGAGCGATTTCAGGAACTCCCATCGATTCCTTTATCAAAAGGGATTTTGGTCCATCAATTTCTGGCCAAGGGAACGACCACTCAGTTTGAAGTCTTGAGTGAACCGCAACAATTGGTGGCGGCGGTGACCCAAGCTGCATTGGTTTTTACTCAACGATTGGAAGTAACTTATCGATCGACCGGAAAAGCGGTATCGGATCGATTGGTGGAGCATGGAGCGATTATCCGGCGTTTGGTCCAACGCCTCGCGGAGGCCGTTGCGGCCCGCTCCTTTATCGGAGAGATGGCTCGTGAATTAAAGATTCCTGCTGGAAGTGTGATTCAAACGAGAAATGGCCCACTACAGATGCGAGGCCGACCTGATTTGATGCTCAAAGAAAAACCGGGAGACTCGATGAATCGATGGGTTATTGATTATAAAACGGGAGCAGATAAACCACTGACGTTAAAACGGGTAGAAGCTGGAGACAATTTACAGTTGATCCTCTACGCACAATTTTTTGCCGATATGTGGAATCAACCCGTATCCGTATGTCTTCTCTCTCCGGGAATGGAAATGGAAGAACAGGTTCGGGTTGAGCCCAATGGGGATGTAAGTGGTTGGCTCGATCTACTTGCCGAGATGGGAAACTCAGGTCAACTAGGCTATGCACAAGACTCGAATCAGGAATATGGATACGCTCCTGATTATCCGATGGCATTTTTGAAACCTCCAAGCAGTGTGTGGAAAACCCGTCGCGCCTTAACTTATCCGAATTGGCCAGAAACAAAATGAATTCGGAATCCACTTATTCACAATTGCCGGATCAACGGGCCCGGGATCGTTTTCAAGAGGAAACCGATAAAAATTTTTCGGTAATTGCGCCCGCCGGGGTGGGAAAAACGACGAGTATCATTAATCGGGTTGTTGAATTGGCGCGTGAGGATTCGTTGGAGAGCGGAAGTATTTTGCCCAAATTAGTGGTGGTCACTTACACGAATAAAGCTGCCGATGAAATGCTTTCCCGGGCTCGCTTCAAGGTGCAGGAAACCTTCAGCCATCCGGAAATTGCCGCTCAACTGAGCCGTTCTTATTTTGGAACGATTCATGGATTTTGTTTAAAACTGATCGAACAGGCCGGGCCCCTCATTGGACTTCCCGCCGATATGACCTTGGTCGAAGATCCCGAGAGCGTATGGAATCAATATTACTTGCGGATGCCCGCCTTCCTTGAGCGGATGTCCGATGGATTGAAACAGGATTTTCAGCTCTTTGGATCATGGGATAGCATCTATCAAGCGGTTAAAAAATGTCCTCCCGATTTTAAGGAAACGAGCAAAGCGTTGAATCAACTGGGAAGGGCGCCTCACTTTGATTTGGAATCACTGCTTGCCTTTGAACCGAAACGAAAGGTTAAAACGATTCCGGAGTGTAAAACGCTCTTCGCTCAGTGGTGGCAGATGGTTGAGGTGGAAAGGCAAACGGCTCATCCGATGAATTGTCCCATCCCTGAAATAACACTCGGAGGCAAAGAATTTCAATTACATTTAGAGGACTTACAGGCACCGTTAAAGAAATGGATTAAAGCGATAACCCTGACCTTGATGGATGAGATTGCGGCTGATTTTCAACGTTTTCGTATTGAGAATAAGACGCTGGTTTTTGATGATATTATTCTATTGGCGCGCCAATTACTGGAAAACCCTCGAAGTGCTCAAGTCCTTCGTTCCAGAGGCTATCGGATTATTCTCGATGAAGCGCAGGATACCGATCCGACACAGTTTACCGTATTGACGGAGTTAACACGACCTAAGGATGTGAAGGGTATTTGGGTTGAGGGGAATCCGGTGGGGCCGGAGCCCGGTCGCTTTTCGATGGTTGGTGATCCGCAGCAATCGATTTATGGTCAACGGGCGGATCTGAACTTTTATCTCGCGGTGCATGATAGGCTACTGGAGGCAGGTGGAGAGTCTTTGATTTTCGAGGTGACCATGCGTTGCCCAGAGACGGTTGTCCGCGGACTGAACCGGGTACTGCCGCCATGTTTTAAAAGTAACCCTGTCGATTATATCGAGCTGAAAACACCCGAACGGGAAGGGCAGGGGCAACTCGTTCGCTATCCGTTCACGATGCCCGCTGGCGATTTTCCCGGTGACACGGAGAGTTTGGTCACGGTGTATAGCGAGCAATTTGCAGACTGGATACAGTCACTGAGCTTATCTGATTTGGGTGCGAGCAGTTGGGGAGAAGTGGCGATTATTTGCCCACGGACCAAATGGGTAGAATCACTTGCTTTCGCATTGCGCAAAACGGATCGGAATGTTCAGTTGATTTCCCGAAAAGGAAACTGGAGTGATCATGCGGTCTATGCATGGTTCAGTGCGCTCATGCATGGATTTGCCCATCCACGGGATAGCTTTGAATGGTATGGTATTTTGCGCGATGTATTTGGATTTTCAGACGGTGAATTGGTTGAAGCAATTGGTGAGAAAGATATACGAGGAAACGACTATTTCCGAATAGATCGAAACCCATTAGGGAATGAAGCAAGTCGAGTGAATCAAGCGCTCAAGGGGCTACATTTGATCTGGCTCGATATTCGCAAGCGCCCGTTATACGAAGGGGTTATTACTTTGCTTCGGGAAATTCGGTTTAGAGAGCGATTACTGGGCCTGAGCCTGCAGGAGGAAACCGCGATTGCTCAAGAGTTGGAAGTGCTTCTGGGCATGGCTTCTGCGGCAGAGGGCGAAGGTAAAAATTGGGTTGAATGGGCTCAGGAGTGTACGGAATTACTCAACGAGAAACAGAGTGAAGATATGGCCGAACCGGATGCCCTCCGTCTACTCAATGCCCACAAATCAAAAGGGCTGGGTTGGGAAGTTGTCATCGTTCCATTCTTTTTCCGAAAATTCAGTTCAAAGCGGGAATACCCTTTATTTTTCAGGAATGAAGATCGGAGATGGAACGTTGCATTGAGGAGTAATGACCTCAGTGATGAATCAAAATCACTGATTGAACAGTCCGAAATAGAAGAAGAAATTCGACTTTTGTATGTCAGCTTAACCCGAGTTAAACGGACCTTGATTTTGATCGATGATGAACATTGGTTCAAGGATTTAAAAGGCCAACGCGGACGTTCATTCGGAGAGATTCTCAATGTAGGTGAAAAAGGACTACAAACAGAACAATGGAAGCGATGGGAAAAAGGCTTCACCGACGGTGGTTTTTCCCAAATGGAGGTGGATGAATCAAACGCCGAGTTTCCTCAATGGCGTGCAAAAAACCTCGTGGATTCTCAGCTGCTGATCAAGCGAGTTACCCCGAGTAGCTTACAGCAACATAAACCTTACGTTGAGCGGGATGAGCCAGATCGGTTGAATGATCCAGAGTTTTTCGAAGAAATTCGAGTTGAAGATCCTGCGGATTATGGTAACTGGTGGCACTTGATGATGGAAGAAACACCTTGGGATTCCAGTGTAGTGGATTGGAAAATACATTTCAAAAAAGCACTTGAAAGTAGTCCCGATATCGAACGGGGAGCGCTCGAAGTGGAACGCTTTTTAGAAACCGATCTCATCCAAAAATTATCAACCGGAGAATGGCATTGCGCCGTTGAAGTGCCCTTCCTTTGGCAAGGGGCAGACGCGACGGCCTATGAAGGCTTTATCGATTTTTTAGCCTATCATTCAAAAAGTGATCGGTGGCTTGTCGTGGACTGGAAAACGGATCGACTGAAAGATAACGATCCGATTCAAGCACTGCGCGAAATGTATCAACCTCAAATCAAAGTGTATCAGGATGCGATTGAAGCGATGTACGGGAACGTGGTTGAAGCCGGAATGTATGCCACGGCGTTGGGCGAGTGGGTTGCGATTTGATTAGATTGGCATATCTTAAACAGAGGGCGTACGAACGGAGTAATCCAGAGGATGCGATTACTCACCGAGACAACCCATCAGATTGGCTACGAACCGACAGCGTTACGCCCTCCAATCGTTCTACGGTCCGACGGCGCCTTGCGAGAGGATTCAATTACGAAGCACTAAAATATCAGATTTTTTAGAAGCGGGATGAGAATAGCAGGTTAAAATTGAAAGGTTCTGAATCTATCGCAACTGCTCAATGACCTCATCGATGATCGTCGGATCGTAAAACTGGAGGGTACCGTAACTCTTATGGATGAGGGGATGTTCTACTACAACGAGGTTGGTACTTTCTTGTGAACCCGTTCCAAGCGATTCGATACCACCCTCCTTGCAGTAGTTGATATTGTTCCCGGTCATCAGATTGGACCTACAGCTGGCATCTTCGCTGATACCCCATTCCATCGGAGGGCAAACGGGCCAATTAAAGATCGCGTTGCCCGTGAGGGTAAGACCGGCCGAACCGTTAACGATATGGATGCCGTCATGAAGGGGAATATCAGCAACGTCCGTTTCCAGCTTGTGAAATTTACTCTGAGAACCGTCGTAACCGTTCGCCCGTGCTTCTTCCAACATATTGGTGCTTCCACTATCGATGATGTTATTTCCGCTAATCGTTCCCCAGATCGAATTATCAAGGACGATGCCATGTCCGACGTGCCAGGAAATCGTGTTGCCGATAATATTGATTTCGTGGGAATCGCGAACGACCACGGCATCTCCTCCCGTTTGGTAGGTTCGGCAGCCCGAAACGAGAACGCTATTGCTGATATCGCGGAGGAGAATTCCATGCTGGAGGCACTGGTGCGTCATGCAGGCTACGATGTGAAGCACGATTGCCTTTTTTGTCTCAAAACCAACACCACAACGATAAGCGATGCAGTTGGTGATCAGGTTCGGTAAGAAGTCTCCGCCTCGACCGTCGCGAAAGAGGTTATCGGCAAAGACGCCAGCTTTCTCACAGGCCGCCAACCGACAGCTGCGGATTTCCGTCAAAAAACAATGCTCTCGTATCCAGATACCGTATTCCTTCATCCCGAGGCAGAATATGTCGCGGACCAAACAATCACCAGCTTGTTGCAGTAGCACGCCCACTCGACCTTGTTCATTTCCAGCTTCAGTCTTGATCGCGAGATCGGCCACTAAAACCTTGTCCACATTTTCTCCCTTAATGGCCGTTCCTGTCGCATGTTCCGGCGTCATCCATAGAACGGTTCCCGCACCTTCCCCCATCAGGGTGAGGCGGCTGACCAAATCGATTTGCTGGTCCAGCGGATACGTACCCACACGCAAGAGCACCTTCCCGTCGATACCCGCTTGATCGATGGCCCAGCGAATGACCTCGGCTGCGTTCTTTGCGGTATATTGGGCATCACCACCGGATTCGACTTGGGCATGAAAACCCTCTCCATTAGGGCGCACAACAAGACTACTCCCGGCAAATGCGGGCAAACTGTAGAGAAATAAAATTAGAAGCAGGGATATCGGTATGATTTTCATAATAGGTAAGGTTTGATCTGAGGTTGATTATGGGTGAAGGCGAAGGGGATTATCGTTTCGCCAAAGGTGTATATACTGAAATGTGTCCCAGCCAAAGCCAGTGATGTCGAGGTCACCGTCTCCATCGAAGTCGGTCAGACGGGCTCCAAGGTGGTTTTCTTTGCCCGTATCAATGAGCTGCGAAACAAAGCCCCCGTCGCCTTGATTGGAAAATAGGAGGAGTTTCTTATCGGGCCCCTTATGCTCACCAACCACAATGTCGGTATCGCCATCTTGATCCAGATCCCCCAAGGACAAGCTATTCATCGAGTAGCCCGTTGCCACCGTGTGCCGGGTCCAATGACCCTGTTTCAACTCAGGAGGACGTTCGAACCAAAAAAGGGAAGCATCCGGTTCTTCGCCCGGCCAACGCCCTTCGGAAACGACGAGATCTTCGCGCCCGTCTCCATTGATATCACCTGCGGCGAAACGATCACCCTTGTGCTCCAAGTCGCCAATTTCATGACGCAACCACCCGTCCTTGAAGACGCCTGGATTTTCGAACCAGCAAACCCTCGTTTGCCGATCTTGAACTGGGCGTGAAGGGACCGAGCAGGCGGTAAAAAGGTCGAGATCACCATCACCATCGACATCGCTGGCCACCATCCCCTTCTCGGTCGCACCATCTGGAGTCACCACCACCGACGGCCAAGGCGTTTCTTCGGGATGTAGAGGAACTTCGATCGCAAAAAGACTGTTCTCATGATTACTCACAACCAGATACTGTAGCTTTCCGAAAAGGCGTGCCATCGTATACCCCTGTGCACTAATGCCATGATTACAAATCGGGAGCGTCCCGATCCGTGTTGACCGCCAAGTGGTGCCTTCAGCATCTTCGGCTTCGAGCCAATATTGCTCATTACACCGGAGGGCAATGACATCGCCAAAGGCGTCCCCATCGACATCGAGAACAAAAACACCATCCATGGCGTGGCCTAACTCGGAACGCGGCCAAGGAGACAATAAATCCCCACCGGGATTACGATAAAACCACTTGCCGGAAACGATATCAGGTAGACCGTCTCCTGTCGCGTCGCCGATCCCCATCCCAAACCATCGTTCCCATCCATAGGTAAGGATATCGTTTTGGGTGCGGGTCTTATCAATCGACGAGTAGGTCCAGCCTGCTACTTTTTCATCCGCAGATTCACCGCACAAAGTCAGTGAAATCAGGAACACAGAAAGTCCACATCCTAATCGTATTCGTCGTTGAGGCTTTAGAAGAATGAAGGCTAAATTCATCAGGGGCGGGAGAAATAAAATCATTTTCGGAGAAGATGGAGCGAATCCCAAATGCAGCCTGAATATACAATTATTGTCAACATTTCACAATATAGATGGGTATCGTAATCCTCCCTGTTTTACAATCGATCAGGCCATAAGTCTCACCGAAAAAACCTACCAGATTCGTTGGTGGTCCGACGGAGTCGGTCCCTATCATCCTTCCAAATATCCCTCTTTTTGGAACTACACTCGTAGCTCGTGATCAATCCTACCTCATATTCATATTCGCGGCCATTCGTACTATGCGTTGTTCGATTATCAGTTAGAGCGATACGATTTCTCCCCGTTACTTCAAGTGGGCCCATGAGGGTAATCATTCTCATTCTCGCTTGCTCGCATCGCGTTTTTGACTCAGCGTGCCAGCTGAATGGGCATGTATCCCCAAAGGATATTTTAACATATGAACCGAAGAACTTTTATCAAACATACGGCATCGACGATGCTTGCGGTTGGAACGGGATCTCAGATCCGGGGAAGTCAGGCAAATAACAAAAGGCATGAACGGTTGGCGATGACGACGGTTACATTCCTCAATCGATTTGAACAGACCCGTCCAAACAATAGCCTCAGCCCGAGAGCGATGCTGACGCTAATGGAGATCCCCGAATATTTTTCGGATCGATTTCATCTGAAACATTTGGAATTCTGGAATCGGCACTTTGAATCGACGGAGGACAGTTATCTGAAGGAATTGAAAAAGCGGATGGCGAAAACCCGGACGGATTTAATCAATATTCAATTGGATGGAAAATATGATCTTTCAGCAAGGGATGAGAGCGAGCGGGAGGAAAGTATTCGTTTTGTCAAAGAGTGGATTGATATATCGGGAAAAATTGGATCGAAAGGATTACGGGCAAATCCGGGAGGCTCTGATGTCAAACAAAGCATAAAATCCTTTCAAGAGCTCTCGACCTATGCTCAAGAAAAAGGCGTTTTCCTCTATGCCGAAAACCATATGGGGTTTGGCAAAATACCGCAAAACATGGTTGAGATTTATCAGTCCGTGAAGAACGAGAACTTTGGGCTCTTAACGGATTTCGCAAATTTCGATGCATCGGTAGATCAGCAGGAAGGCATTAAAATGCTCATGCCCTATACGCGGTTGATTTCGGCCAAGGCCTTTTATGTCAATGGATCAGGGAAGCATCCTGATTACGATTTTGCGGCGTGTGTGCAAACCTCGGAGAAAATAGGTTATGCAGGTGTTTATTCTGCGGAATATTACGATCCCCAAAAGCGGGAAGCCAACGAAGAATTTGTCGCGGATTGGATCTTGGGTACGCTCAAAGAACATATCCGATAGGAGGCAGTGCTGAATTGGGGAAAAATGGAGGATTCCTGGGTCCTTAAGGAAAACGTTCGAGTTCTTCTGTCAGGGCTTCCCAGAGATGAGTGGCTTTTTTAATCTGGGTGACGAGGTTTTCCAGTTCCCGGTTCAGGGCGACGGCTTTACCAGTGTCTTCGTAGGTCGAAGGTGCTTCCAATTGAGCCGCTAATTTCGCTTGTTTTTCTTCGAGTTGAAGCACTTTCGCCTCGGCTTCTTCGAGGCGTTTTTCGACGATTTTGCGTTCTTTGCGTGCTTCGGCTTCGGCTCGTTTTTGTTCTTTTGTTTTATAGCCGGAGTTGTGGGAGCTGGATTTATTGGGTCGAGCGGGAGCTGCCGCATCGGGCCGACCATCGCTTAGCCCAGCGGTCAAGGCAGCGCGGGCATTGGTTGAACGGGTGCGTTCAAGGTAATAATCGTATCCGCCAGCATAAGGTGTGACGACGCCCGCATGGACATGGAGAACGCGTTTGGCGAGGGCGCGGATGAAGTAGACGTCGTGACTGATAAAGACGAGGGTTCCGGTATAGGACTCAAGGGCGCTGGCAAGCGCGTCGATCGAGGGGATGTCCAAGTGGGTTGTCGGCTCGTCCATGAGAAGGAGATTGGGCGGGGCGAGGAGGATTTTGACAAGGGCGAGCCGGGTCTTTTCACCACCGGAGAGGACTTCGACTGGTTTGTGGACATCGTCGCCGCTAAAGAGAAAACTCCCGAGGAGATTGCGGGCGAGTTGTTCGTGAAGGCTAGGATTCCGGTCACGAACGGAGAGGGCTTCGTTCATGACGGTGTTTTTGGGGTCGAGATTATCGAGACGGTTTTGGGAGAAATACCCGGCATCGACATTTGTACCGAGTTTCCGGGACCCTTGTTGATAGGGAATGACGTCGGCGAGGAGCTTAAGGAGGGTTGATTTTCCGGCACCATTGGGGCCGACGAGGACGATGCGCTCACCCCGTTCGAGAGCGAGGTTGAGTCCTGCATAGACCTTATGTTCCCCGTAAGCCTGGTGGATGTTTTCCAGTTTGATCACATCGTGGCCGGACCGGGCGGGTTGAGGGAATTTAAAGTGGACTGTTTTGGCGTCGCCTTGAGGCGCGTCGATGGCGGTTTGTTTTAATTTGGCGATTTGTTTTTCGCGTGATTTGGCCCGGGAAGCGAGGGTGGCTTTAGCGCCGAAGCGATCGACGAATTTCTGGAGGTGCGCAATTTCCCGTTGTTGGGATTTATAGGTTGATTCGATTTGGGCTTCGCTGGCGACTTTGAGCTCGAGATACGCGTCGTAGTTTCCGTTCCAGCGATAGAGCGTTTGATTGCGCAATTCGAGAATGCCGGTGCAGAGTGCATTTAGAAATGCCCGGTCGTGGGAGATGATGACGAGGCCACCGGGATACGTTTTCAGATAATTTTGAAACCATTCGAGGGCTTCGATATCCAGGTGATTGGTTGGCTCGTCGAGGAGGAGGAGATCGGGTTCTTCAACGAGGAGGCGGGCGAGGTGCGCGCGCATAATCCATCCGCCTGAGAGGACTTTAGCGGGGCGGTCGAAGTCGGATTGGCGAAAGCCGAGGCCGGCGAGAATTTTTTTGGCCCGGGGTTCCAGAGTGTAATCAATGTCATGATCGTCGGGATCGGGTTGGGAAGAGGCGGTTGCGATTTCGAGCGGTGTTTCGTCACCGATAGGGGCACTTTCCTGAGGAAGAAAGCCGTAAAAGGATCCGCGTTCCCATGAGATTGTTCCCTGGTCGGGTTCTTCGGTTCCAAGGATAATATTGAAAAGGGTTGATTTTCCGGCACCATTGGGTCCGACGAGGCCGAGGCGATCCGCACGCTGGACGAAGAGGGTTACATCCTCGAAGAGGGTTTTGGTTCCGTAGGCTTTAGCAATATTTGCGAGATTGAGCATAAAGGAAAAGAGAAATGTAGGCTTTGAGCATCGCTGTCGAGTGAGGAGAAGGTTGCATATGAAAGCAGAATGCATTTAGTGCATCTGTTATGAAAAAGATACTTAAAGAGGTGATGGGATTCATTGTCGGGTTAACACTCTTGGCTCAACTGGCGGAGGCGCATTGTGAAGTCCCTTGTGGCATTTACGATGATGCCGCTCGGGTTACGGCCTTGGAAGAGGATGCGGGGACGATCCGCAAGGCAATGTTAGCGATTGAATCGACGGAAACGAATGTGAATCAAAAAATGCGCTGGGTGATGACGAAGGAAGAACACGCCCAATCGATTCAAGATGTCTGCGCCCAGTATTTTTTAACCCAACGGATT
>Ga0115559_1001446_pt1 | contig 15598 bp, 16 predicted proteins | sample COGITO_mtgs_1105_3_FD_87281 | JGI IMG/M metagenome (GOLD analysis project Ga0115559, IMG submission 87281) | Pelagic marine microbial communities from North Sea - COGITO_mtgs_110506 | ecosystem: Environmental > Aquatic > Marine > Epipelagic | place: Germany:Helgoland, sampling site Kabeltonne... | reverse complement strand
ACGATCGATGCTCCAGAACAGCCTGTCGAAGAAAACGGTGATACGTGGGGCTCTGAGTCAGAAGATAATTCTATGCCAGAAGACAATTCTACGCCAGAGGCAGCCGATACTGTTGTGGGAGAAACCGGTTGGGGCTCAACTGTTGAAATACAAAGTTGTTCAACACAGTCAGATTGTACAGAGGATTTGATTTGCGCCTCGACAAAAGAATGTTTGACGCCTGGTGTGACTGGAACATCACAAATTAACGAAGAATGTGAAACATCTGAAGACTGTGCTCTGTCATTAGGGTGTATAGAGCAGATTTGTGTTCAAGAAGAACCGAGTGACGTCGAAGAGTAAGGTCACGAAGATACTTTTGTTAGGACGTTAACAAATGTAAGGAGAGAGAATGTTGATTATGATTTTTACGATTATTGGATTTGCGATCGCACAAGAAACGCCAAATGTAGAATCTGTTGAAGGAAATACGTTGGAGACCGGTTTTGTTGTACAAGGAGAGATCCAAAGACCAGATTTGACGATTTTGATGGCAAAGGACGATGTTACGGATGCCTATGAATTACAACTAGTAGATTCATTTCTTCCTAAGATTTTAGAAAGTATGAAACACTATCCTCTCTGAAATGGTGCTTGTCTTCATTATCTGACAGGATTCTAACAACCTAAACAAGACTTTTTATTTCTCATTGACTATGTTTTACTCTGTGGTGATTTGTACACCTTTGTGTTACTAATCATCAAACTTTATTCACTCAATTATCTTTACCTTTGGAGAGACCCATGGAAAGCATTATCTTAGCAATTAAAGACGGTGGCGTATGGATGGCCCCGATTATCATTTCTTTTGTATTCGCATTGGCTATTATGGCCGAACGAGCACTAGTGATTTTTGGCGCTAAAGCCAATCAAGCAAAATTGATGGCTACTGTACGTAAAGCACTTCAGTCACAACAGTTTGATACAGCCATTCGCGAATGTGCAACATTGAAACAAAAGAAGCAAATTCTTCCAACTGTACTTCACGCTGGATTACAGAAAGCTTCTAATCCTGGAAAGGATATGAAAGACATGGAAGGCGCTTTGGAACAAGCAACTTTGGTTGAGTTCCCAAGATTGACTAAGCGAATGGCCTTCTTGCCGATGCTTGCAAACGTTGCAACTCTTTCGGGTCTTTTGGGTACCATCGTTGGTTTGATTGAGGCTTTCGACGCTGTGGCAAATGCTCCTGCTGACCAAAAGCAAGTCATGTTGGCTGCTGGTATTTCGAAAGCGATGTATACTACTGCTGGTGGTCTTGTTGTTGCGATTCCAACTCTTGTTGGTAATGCCTTCTTGACATCAATGGTTTCTGGTATCATGGATCAAGTTGATCAATCTGCAGCTGAAGTTCTCAACGAAGTTCGTGCTGGTCGTTCGACAAAAGCCGCTAAGTAATTTGTTCTTAAACAGTAACCTGTAACCAAGAGGTAATCGTGTCGAAACGAGAAATGCCAGAACCGGAACCACTCAATTTGGTTCCCATCATGAACTTGGTGACGATTTTGATTCCTGTACTGTTGATGGCGATTAAGTCTTTGGAGTTGGCAGTGATTGATACATCATTGCCAGCAATCTCCCGCAGTACGGCCGCTCCACAAGAAGAAATTCCGGACAAGCCACCTTTACAACTCAAAATGGCAGTAACAAATCAGGGTATACGAATCTTGGGTGCGAATGAGTATTTGTACCCAGGACAAGTAAAGACTGACAATGCCGATGAGGAAAAAGGAAAACCCGATGTGCCATGCAAAAGCAATGCACGTTGTAAAGGGATTGATGACTATAATTGGTCAGATTTGTCACAAAAATTAGCTCAAATCAAAAAAGCTGCTCAAGATGATGATCGCGATTCAGATTCTGTTGTTCTGATTTCAGACAACAATATCAAATACGAGATCCTTGTGAAAACAATGGATACATCTAGACGTTCAGCCGATGGCAACAAGTTGTTTCCTAGCGTTTCAATCGCTGGTGGAACCAATCAATAAGGAGTGAACCGTGGCTAAAAAAGAACGTAGAGTCCCTGAAGCGGAAGAACTTAACATTACATCGATGATGGACATGATGACCATTATTTTGGTGTTCCTGTTGAAATCATTTTCAGCGACAGAAGTGACTGTAACACCTTCGTCTAACCTGAAGTTGCCAATGTCGGAAGCAGATAAGCAACCCAGTGTGGCATTGAATGTTGTTGTGGCTAAGGATGCGATCATCGTTGACAATAAGCGTGTACTCAACTTAGAATCGTATGACGATCAGAATTACCCAGGTCAAAAGATGTACAGGATCCCTGAATCTGAACGTCCGGGTGGTGGGTTTGATGTACCAAGTTTGGGTGCTGCATTTCAAGATGTTGTATCTCAGTTTGATAAGATTACTGGTTTGGCGCAAAAGGCTGGACGTGACGATATTGGATTTGATGGAAAGATTTTGTTTCAGATTGACAAAGACATTCCTTTCACAGTAGTTCGTGATGTCATGTACAATGCTGGTCAGGCAAAGTTTTCAGAGTTTGAGTTCGTCGTTATTAAAACGGGTGAATGAAACAATTGGAAGGGGATATCCCCTTCCTCTTTATTTTTTACATATATTTTGATATACTTTTTGAGATTTTCGAAAATACTCCGTTGATCGGTGTATACATTTATTTATAAAGAGGGAATTATGGCTAACACCGCAGCCACAGGATCCAGCCGCGAATCAGAAGAAATTTGGGTATTGCGTGTTGGTGTCGTTCGCGATCGTCAGGTTGTAGAAGAAAGGTTGGTCACTTTTGGTGAGCCAGTAACCATTGGAAGTTTAGAGTCCAACTTATTTACCTTGTCCGATTTAGGAGACGGGTTTAGTGGTCGGTATGAACTCTTTGAATTTCGTAATGGTGCATACTACCTTCACTTTAACAAGCATGTGAATGGAAAAATTCAAATTGGTCAGGAAGGCAAAGAACTTTCGGAACTCAGAGATGGCGGTTCGATTTCCGGACAGCGATCTGTTGAGAAGCGTGGAGAACACCAACTACCTTTGTCAGAAGTTTCGAAAGGGAAGATTGAGATCGGAGAATACAGTTTCTTGTTTCAGTTTGTCAGCACTCCCGCTGTTGTTGTTCAACAAAGAAAAGAGATTGAAGATGCAGGTGGTTTGACAGAAGATGATTCAATATTTCTCAGTTTCTTGGGTTTCTTTGGTGTTGTAGCAGCAGGGTTAATTTGGTGGATAGCAATTCAACCAGTACCAGAGTTGTTAGATCAAGATGATATTGAAGAGTTGCTAGCGGAATACTTAGATTTAGAAGAAATCGAACCTGATGAACCAGATGAAGAGCCCTCTGATGAGGAGCCAGATGAAGATGCTCCAGTTGATCCAAATAAAGTTGAGCCACAGAAAACCGATACTGAGAAGGTTGAAGAAAAACCAGCAGATAAGCCAACACCCAAAGAAAAAGAAGAAGTGACAAAGAAGGCTACAGCATCTGCAAATATGAGTGATTCAGACCGAGCCGCTGCTCAAGACGCAGTGTCAAAATCTTTCCTATTCCAAGCGATTGGAACAGTTGGTGAAGGTAGTGGCGTTGTAACATCCGCTTTCGGTGGAGAAGGCGGTGAAAATATTGATCTAGACCAAGTTCTAGATGGTGTTACGGATGGCCAAATGGCTGTTAATGACGCTCAGATGCAGGTGAAAGGACAAATGGACAAGAGTGGAAAGGCCACTACAAAGGTTGGTGTGGTGTCAGCTGAAGGCAAAGGAGGATCCTCTGTTGCAGGTCCAGGTCCAAAAACAGTTGCGCCGAAAAGTGTCGCCAAAATCCAAAAAATTGACACGGCAATGGGAGAGTGTGCTGACGGTATCAACAAAACCGTGCGCAAATACTTGAGCCAAGTAAAAACGTGTCATGATATTAGTCTGAAGAGCAATCCAGCAGTTGCGGGTCGTGTAGAGATTGAGGTCGAAATCATGGATGGTAAAGTGTCCGTTACGAGTATGATCAAAAATACTACGGGCGATTCTAAAGTGGGATCCTGTATTGAAAAGAAGATCAGGCGTTGGAAATTTCCTGCTTCATGCTCTGATATTGCCGTTCTACCGTTTGCTTTAAGTCCGAAAAACTAATTATTTAACTTTTGTTTTCGAATAGAATGTCGATTTCTAAATAATGCTTGGGACAATACCTGAGTTTGTTAAGAATGTGTTATACTGAACGTGAATGTCTGGAGGTTATATGAATAAAAGTTTGACAAAGGTTGCAATGATTCTGTTAATGGGGATGTCCTCAACAGCTTTTGCCGCATCCATTTCTGAAATGGGTGAACAAGCCAAAGAGATGGTAACCGAAATTGAGTCGATCAATCAAGAAGTCAATATGTTGGCTTCTGAAGCGCAACAATCAAATGATTCTGTTTTGATTCAATGTGTCTCTACAAAGCAAGCATCTGTTTCAGTATTAAAAGACATATCAGTTGGTGCATTGCCTGGTGTATTGCAAGCAACAACAACCGAAAAAGCAGAGTATGAATTTCGCAAGATAAATGTGGTTCTTCCACGTGTACGTCAGTTTTACAATGAGGCACAAAAGTGTGTCAGTGGAGCCAGCAACGGTGGTGAAGAAGGAACCTCTGAAACACAAATCATTGTTGGAGTGTCTAGTACTTCGGGTAATACATTCAGTAATGAGGCTGCACCAGAAGTCTCTCAATCTGAATCGTATTCATTTGATTCATCGAACACGTCGGTTGATTCCGGAGCTGACAGTATTAACCCTCCTCCTGAAACATCACCATACTAAGAAGAGTGTGACACCCTTGCGAACAATTGTCAAGTTATGAAAATGTTACAGACTTTTGTTGTGATTTACCTTGCAAATTCAGTGTGAATGGGTGAAGTTGTAGACGTGATACTTCTAAAAACCGTAGGAAGAAGAATGTACAAGGCACAGTATTTTGTTTTTGGAGCAGCAATGCTCAGCTCCACAGCGTATGCTGAGGATGATGGTATTGGTTCAGATACTGTAAAGCTAGTCCCTTCTGTTAGTGTGGGTGGCGAATACAGAAGCAACTTGTACTTAGATGAAGGTGAAGCTGGTGGTGGGTCTCCTGTTGTTCAAGGGACTGCTTTATTGGTTAACCCAACAGTTGGTTTGAAAGTAAACTCTAATATCTTATCGTTGAGATTGGGTTCTGGGTATGGTGTAAGAAAATACGTCCAAGAAGATCTACAGAATTTAAATTCGTTCAATGATGGTCGTCTTACTGCAAGTGGTCGATTGCTTCCAAAGGCACCTGTTGGAATATCTTTCTCTGAATCCTTTTCATCCAACAATCGTCCCGTGAACCAGCCCAAGGCTGAATCAGCTTTGATCCGTGTATACGACAACAAATCAAGAGTTGGACTCAGTGTAGGAAATGGAACAGTGCTTGATGTGAATATTGGTGGTGCATACAATTATCGCCAAATTAATGGAATGAAAGATTCACAAGGCAATCGAGACGTTATCAATCAACGAAATACGTATGGTGGAGTTGGTACAGTTTCGTGGAAGTTTTTACCAAAAACAAAAGTCTTGTTGGATGGAGAATATTCTCAAAATGATTGGGTTAACAATACCATTGAAACAACAGAAGAAACAACATCAATTGAAGACTCTTCTGCTTGGAATGTAAAGACAGGTATCGAAGGTCAATTGAGTGGTAAGACATTGCTTAGACTTATGGCGGGAGCAGGTGGTTCCGCATACGGTGAAGGAGATGCAGTAACACAGTTGGAAGGTCTTTCTCAGCGGTTGCGATTGGATGCTGGTTTGCGAGTAAAACCAACAGAAAGTCAGGACATTCGATTGGAATACAAACGTGCATTTCAAGATGTGTACTTTACCAATTACAATTTGTTTCACCAGGTTGGTTTGACGTATGAAGTAAATGTACAAGATCGTGCAGTGGTAAGTGTCAACGGCCAGTATCGAAATGACAATTACGATGGCCCGGTTGATAGAACCGACCAGCGGATTCAAGCAGGTGGTGCATTTGCATTAAACTTTGCAGACCATGGTGCATTCGAGACTGCGTTGAACTGGAGACGTTTGGCTTCTGTTGATGGGATTGCAGGAATTGAGTATGATGATTTGGGATTGACATTTGGATTAAAATGGGGCTATTGAGCTTCTTTTCCATGTTGTAATAGAAACACAAGCCCCGATGATGAACAATCATCGGGGCTTGGTTGTTTTTTGATATACATGAATTCTTGATGGCTACACATTCTCAATCTAGAGGAATGCTAGAGAGGCGAAGGAGGATTCAGTCGTAAAAGTCGCGTCTGCTAATAGTAGAGCATTTTATTATACAGGTTCGTGTCCCATTTCGATACGGATGGCTTTGTAGATATTCGTTTCTTTTCCATCGAGGGTTCTTATCACCAACGGCTCCCAGTCTTCTCTTTCACCAGCCATCTTACGACATGCGACAACACTAAGTGTGGGCTTTTTATCTTCGCGAAACAAGACATCCAGTCGATGCCAAATGTGAAAGCCATTTTTGGTCATCGCATCTTCCAGTCGTGGATCGGTTCCAGCATGACAACATACAAACCAACCATCTGACGCAACGATGCGCGATGCTGTTTCAGCGTAATTGTATACATTGCCACGCAACTCCATTCTGCAGCATGCTCGTTGAGGATGTGGTGAAGTAAGGGCTTTATCGATTGGGAAATAGGGTGGTGTACCAGTAACCAACGGAAAAAAGTCTTGTTCTGGTAAAATACTTGTATTTCGAATATCCCCATATCGTGCTTCAACGCGATGCTCTAAGTCATTGTATTGTAGAGTGCGTTTTGCAAGTTCGTGGCTAATATGTTGTGCTTCTACCATCACCAACTTAGAATGTGGTGATCGTTTCCACAAGGTCATGAGCCCACACGATCCTATTCCAGCACCAATGTCTACCTGTACATCAACGTCCCCAGCTACCTTATGTGCCATCCATGCTGTGAGCATATCATCTGCACTGTATCGATGGCCTTTTTTCAACTGGTAGATGGACCAATCGCGATTGATCTTATCTAAAGTAATATCAGAATCATTGAAATTATTGATATCCAGATCGTTCAGTGCATTTTCAATGTGTTTTTTGGATTCTGAGGATTTCACGACGCACCTTTGGATTGGAGTCTGTGAGTAGAGAGTCGACAATATCCAATTTCAAAACGGAGCCTGGATGAAGTCGTTCCATCGTTCGAAGTGCATTCAGTCTAACCGTTGAGTCTGAATCTTTCAAGAGAGGCTCTAAGCGTACAATAGGGGTTGTAATATCATTCCATCCGAGACCTTTCACAGCTTGAAGACGCACTTCTGGTGCTGCATCATCCAACCCATCTTGCAGTACAGATGAATATGAAGAGCCCAAATGACGTGATATCATTCGCAGTGTCTGTTCGCGAACGAGCCAATCGCTATCTGTACGAAGTTGCTCTATCGCTGTAGCCTGATCCACTGAATTTAATTTGGGTATCAAATCTACCATTGCTGCACGAAGTTCATCTGAAGAGTGTGTATACAACGGAAGCAGAACCACTCCAAATGAGTGAAGGGGTTGTTGACTGAGCAAGGATATTAGTGCCAACTGAACGTGTTCTGGAGTATCTTCTGTAAGGAGTCGTTCAACGTGAATAGGGGTCCATTGGGATGCTGCAAGTGTTGGATCGTTAAATCGAAACAACGCTGGATTTCTAGTCGGTAATGGTTCGGCAGCGTAGATCTCTTCACATACGGAGATGTTGTCTAGGCATACAGGCAAGGTAGACCAATCGTGCGTCTGTGCAAAGGCTGTAGATAGGATCCAATACATCATGGTGACTCCTCAGTGTTTGGGGTGGCTTCAATGTTCATTGGTGTACGGAGGGTATTTGAACCGCAGTGAACTTCACCAAGCATCATGTGATAATCAGCCCAGTCGTCAATCCAGTGAGGGGTGTTTCCTTCCGGAAGGAGTCCGTTAACATGTTCGATGAATGGATCCTGAGATTGATCACCCACTGTGCTTCGGAAATATGGGTCCGGCATTATAAGGTCTGCCCCCGTCCCATCTGCATTGGTTGCAACGACCATATTGAGTGTACTGGGCATTAACGTTGCGGTATATCCTTGGCAGCCTACAGCTTCCTCGAAGAGCATCGGAACTCGAATGAGGTCTTCTTCAGTTAAGCCCAATTCTGCTTGCATTGCTTCCCATGTTGGATCCAGATAATCCAACTGGATATCTTCATTGAGTCGCCGAAGTGCACCATCATTGACAATAGATCCGACTGTAGCAAAACCATGATCGCTTGCGTATTTTGGCAATGACATAGACGCATCAAGTGTGTCTAGGAAGTCATATCCGGCATTGACATCTGCAAGCATAAATTTAAAGCCTTTTGGAGAACTTGCATCCGGTACAAAGGTCATATATTCATCAACATGTCCAACGCAGAGAAAGGTGACATCCAATTTGAATGGGAGCTGTAATTCTTGTTTGGTGAACTCATCGGTTAGATCCTCTGTAATGGTTTCGATAGAGTTTCCGTAATACCAATCCCCATAATAAATACGCCCATAAGGGTATCCTTCTACTGGAGGAGCCACTTCCAAGTTTCCAAAGGAATCTTGGGATGTTGCCATGCCACTACCCCAGGTATTTATCCAAGTATCTGCACCGGAGAGTTCATTTTCCGGCAGTTTGTCTAAGCCACGATCTCGAATCGAATTAATAACGATATCCAACCGTGTGCCGTTGCTGGCTAGGTTTGCAAATTCGATTTCATCTTGAAGCCACACATCCCATTCATAGGTTCGTACATCAAATGCAGTAAAGTCTTCTCCAAGTGCTGTCTCAAATCCTTGAATGAACTCTTGGTTGTTGACAAACCCATTGCCTTCCATTGCGTATACTTGCTCCATGGCTTGGAGGTGGTGATTCAACAGCATAGGTGCGGATATCACATCCACCTCTTGTTCTGCTTTGACATCGCCATTCTTATTTAGCCAAACTACAGTAATGCTCCCGGTGGTATTGAGAGATTGAAACTCTACTTCTATATCGGCTTCTGGGTCGTCGATATCAAAAACATCGTCTTCGGAATTCGATTTTAGGGTACCATTTACATAGACTCGAAAACCGTTGTTGTTTTGGCGTATTCGCAACGAGTCTTTTTTTCCAAGGGCATCGAGCATGTCTGAAGGGATTTCAAATACAGTCAGATCATTTTCATCATCTGATATATCACCGTCCCAATCAGTACGACCATCTTGATTGTCATCATCCAAGTTGGCAATCCCAATGATGGCGGGGACTGTTGTCTCCCATGCAGTGCCACCGTTGCAGCCCAATAATAAAAATAGCAAACTCATGTGACATCTCCGCGGTTATCTAAGTGTAGTCCATCTGAGGGTTCTCTGTCAAGTTGGGTCTACTGGGAGGGCCGATTGAGGTAGATTAGAAGTCAATCACTGTGGGGTCATCTTTTAATGGTGCAGCTGGAATATAGACTTGATGTGTCTCGTCAAAGTAAGAGTCCACATACTGATCATAGTGACCAGTGACTTTTTTGATGTATCGCCGCGTTTCATCATAGGGAATGTGTTCAACGAACTCATCCATCTCCCATGTACCCATTCGATCTCTATACCAACGAGACATATTGTGTGGACCACCATTGTATGATCCAACAGCGAGTGGATAGGCTTGGTCAAAACGTTCCATCAGTTTGGAGAAGTAATAAATCCCATATCGAAGATTGGTTTCAGGGTTTTCCAGATCTTTGGGGGAATATCCTGAGTCTCCCAATAAAAATGCCAGTTTGGCTCCCGTTGCTGGCATTACTTGAATGTACCCAATGGCACCAACCCAAGACCGAACGGTTTCTCGATAGGCACTTTCTTGGCGCATCAACCCAAGCATTAACCATGGATCGACATTGTATTGTTCTGTTAATCCCCACATATCAGCAGGCCGAACCAAAGGATGGTTGATTTGAGCAACCGCTTTTAAATCTTGTGATTCTGTAAAATACTTTGCCATTCCAGTTGTATAGCGAAGCACGTAGTGATGAGTTCGTGTATAGAGAAAGATGGCACGCCAAGTATCCATTCCAATATCGACGGATTTCATTCGTTTATTGATAGCTGGACTTAGGGAATTCTTCCTTCCTTCTTCCCATTGGATATAGTTGGCCTGCATGTTTCGTGCGGCTTCTGGATATAGTCCAACGCCAACAAGCCATCGAGTTTCTTTGAGGTTGGGAAACGTTTGACTATACGATTCTAAAAACCAATCAAAGACCTCTTTCAGTTCTTCACGGGTACCTAAAACTTCGTGGTTATAAGGGTCTGGATAAGAATAACGTGAGGGCCATACATTTGTAGAAGATACAACCGTTTGCTCTCTAGGGGTTGTAAAAGTGTTCCATTGGAAGGTTTGTTTAACAAAAGAGGGTGTGTACTGTGTAGTCGAGATCAACGGTGTATCTCCTTTCACTGTTTCCTCTATTTGGATACTGGGTAAGTGCTTTTGATGTGCCTCAGTCCAAGTTCCTTGGTGAACGGTTTGAGAAATCTGTTTCGAATCTGTGAGTTGGTTTAAATCCGCAGTATGTTCAGTTGGTAAGAGTTCGGTGGTGTCTTGAATTTTGGATGTGTCAACAATGGGTTGATCCAATAAGGCAAGACGTTGACGAACGAGGATATCGTACCAATGACTTGAATCTAAGGCTGTCGCTTGCTCGTAGTGTTCTCTTGGGTCTTGGCCCATGGCTTCGATACTACGACCGATCCAATAATGACTTGCTGCATCCCAACCACTTTTCCGTTTACTCAGCGGCAGAAGTACTTCCATTGCTTGCGCGTAGTCTTTGGCCATATAGAATGAGAATCCACGATAGAACTTTGAATCGTTGCCCCACATCTTTCCCCAAAGTTCAGCAGCATTTGTATACTGACCAGCAAACATTTGAGACCGTGCAATTTCATCTCTGGCCCCAGACCATCTACCGACTCTTCCAAAGTGGTCCAAAGATTCCTTGCCAAAATTGGCTGCATTTTCCCATTGGCCGGCTTTGCAGTAGGCTCGAAATATTTTGTAGGCATTCTCTGATGTTGCCTCTTCTGCATAGGTTTGGGTTGCCAACTCTATATAGGCATCAAAATGACGAGTACGCCAACTAATATTACGCAAGTTGTTCTCAAGCCATGTGACTTCTTCTGGAGTGGGTTCTTCTTTCTGTTGAATCTCCAAATACAAATCCCACGCCTCTTCTAAGCGGTTGCCTTTGATGAAGGAGTTCATTCGCCACGAGCGTTCATTCAAAGAGGTCAATGAGATAGGTGCTCCCAATATCTCCTCAATTTTTACATCTGTCGTTGGATACTGATGATGAAAGTACAAAGTGTACAATAAACTGTATCCTTCTGTTGGATCTTTTCGATAGGTGTATTCGGCTTGTAAAAGAGCCAAAGATTCTCTAAATGGAGATTTTGGCACAGCGGCAAGATATTGACTGAAGAATTGTTGACTGGATCGAATCTGTCCCAATTCTCCATGACTCATGCCAATTAACATGAGGCAGTCGATGGCCTCATCTCGAGAGGGGTATTTTTGCCGAATGGATTTACACCGTTTAATCGCAGTCCAATATTGTTGAGCTTTAAAAGCAGACCATGGTTCTTGCAGTCGTGCATATGTGGAGAGGGCACGATTGTTGCTTCGAACAATGGCAAATTGAGAGGTGGCTAGATTAAACTAATATTGTTCAGCATAGGCTATGGCTAGCAGAAGTCGTAGTGCATCACGTTCATTACCATAGGGGCCAGATCGTGTGTCCAACCATGGTTCAATTGTTGACACAACACCTCTAGCATCACCTTCTATCCAGCGAATTCTAGCGACGTCTGTTACGGTACTGTCAGCATGTGCACTTACGATACTCCACGTAATTCCGAAGATTAGATTCAACATATAGACTATTTTAAAAGTTCAGTGTGTTTTGTCCAACCAATATAGTCTTCTTCAGGGTTCCACAATTCTATGTAGATATTGTTTGGGGCCCCACCTTCTTGTTTGGTACCCAATACAAAAGCGCGGCGCCCATCAATAAGGTTGACTTCATCACCCAATCGCCATGTCTCATCCGATGTAGATGGATTCAAAATTGAAGGGGGTAAGACCGTTTGTTCACCTTGTTCTATCCATTCGGCAAAACCACCATCCAAATATCGTGCCCATGACCATCCTTGTTCTCTAAGCCAAGCAGCGATCTCCGCTGAACCAAATTCACCGGTTTGATCATACAGCACAACTCTTTTTGTTTTATCTGGCAGGAGGTCCATACAGTGTTGGATGCTCTTTTGAGGTAGTAAGTGAGCCCCAGGTAAAATACCAGAAACCACTTCGTTGGGAGGGCGGACATCAATCAAAACCGAATATATTCCAGAAACGATTTCTGCAGAGATGACCGTTCGTCCAATTTTTTCTTTGTGATTCGGACCAGGGGTATCTCCAGAACCATCTACAATACTCGGAATGATTGATTGATCGAAGGCTTGAGGAGTAGAGCGCGCAGGACGTTTGTCTCGTTCTTCAACATCAAATTCCATGTTGAAGACTTGAACAGCGACGTTGCGGATTTTTTTCTTGAGGAATTGACGTATCATAGATGTATTTAGGGTTATAGTAAGTACCAAGTAGAGTACCATACTACCACTCATTCATCAATAGGAAAGACGATATGTTGCACCGAATTAAAAAGCTTGTTGTGGGACGTCCGAATGGATTTAGACGTCAGATTTTGAATATGGTGTTCGGAGAAGGTGAAGATACCTCTCCCAATGCAAGTTTTTCATCTCCGATGGGGACAGGTAATGATCAGTCAGATGCTGCTACTTCTTCCTATACTCCTGCTGCAAACAATATCGAGCCACCAAAAGGAGTGACACCACCAGAAGGATTTGAAGTCGTGTTGCACAAAGATGCGTTGGAGGAAGGACAGATTCTCGAGGTAATCATTGCAGGAACAGCGATTGCTGTCGCCAAAGCGAATGGGAATGTATATGCTTTCTCCAATACCTGTCCTCATGCAGGCGGGCCGTTGTCTGAAGGCACGTTGGAGATTGGAGAAGATCATGTATTGGTACGGTGTCCCTATCATGGTTGGGATTTTGATTTAGACAGTGGGAACTGTTTAACCAGTTCAGATTTTGATGTCGGTTGTTATGAAACACACTTGGAAGGAGATGCAGTGTGTGTGAAGATTTGAGTTCAACAGTTATTGTTTGATTTACGATTTATCTTTATGATTTAGTAAGTGCCGATACAAAATAAATTTTTGGTCACGTTGGGTCACGTTCGACTTGTGTAATTGTATCAAGGGTTATATGCTCAATTAGATGTCAACAAAGTAGTTTGGGTGAATCATGAACCGATCGGAAGAACTGTGGGACCAAGAATTTTCCAACCACTCAAGTCCATCTTGGGTGTGTACAAAAGATGGAAGTATTCTCTCTTTCAATACTCGGGCACATGAACGGTTTGGTAGTACTGTTAAAACGCTTAAAGAGTTGTTTCTCGGTCATGCTGTTCATATCCACTCTGCCATGAATCTTTATATTGAGAATCGAGCCAATGGAGTGCAGATTTCATACGCTGGAGAATTATTCTGGATTAGGATTCGGATGATTGGTCAAGAATATTGGTTGCGGCTACTGCCTTTTGATGCATCGATGCTTCATGATGCGAAGTTGAGTAGATTGGGTGGTTTGTCGGGAGGATTGTTTCATGCGATTCGAAATCCATTAACCGTCGTGCAGGGAAGAGTGGAATTGTTGCAAATGATGAGCAAAGATGAGTACGCTTTACGTACGTTGTCTATTGTATACGAGCAATGTGAACGCATTGCTTCGTTGTTGGATACGACCCAACAAATCACGTTGCATGCTTTTCAACCGACCCAGTTTTCACTGATGCCATTGCTTCGAAAGTCCATAGGAGGCACAGGACATGAGGAGTTTGAAAGTCGTGCAGAGTCAGGAATTGTGTACAACGATGAAAACAGATTGCGTATTGCGTTCGAGATTGTGGCGGAGCAAATCCGCATGCTCGGAGGGGTTCTAAGAAAAGTCTCGTTACAAGAAGATGAGTCACGAATGAAAATTGAAATATTGTGTGATATTCATGAGAACACACTTCGTTTCTTTAAAGATTTACAAATTGAGTTGAGATCCAGTCGTCCAGTTCAATTGACGACTTCGACACATGAGCAACACATGCAAATGTTGAATGTGATTTTGACTGATTGTAAAGTTCTCTTTCGAGTATCAGACTCTGGAGTGTTGTCGTTCACATTGGATGCTCAAGAGGTACCCTCTAGCAAATTGAAAATACTAGTGGTTGATGATGACGATACTCTACGTGAAACAGTGGTTGCTTTGTTGAGTTTGCAGGGGCACCATATTGTAACGACAAATACTGCAGAAGATGCACAAGAATTATGGGATGAGACAATAGATGTGGTTTTGTTGGATGTCAATTTACCAAAAATGAGTGGAACGGACTTATTGGATATTGTTCAAAGAGAATATCCATCCTGGCTGAATAAAGTAATTTTAATTTCAGGAATTGGGGATTGTATAAGACCAATGGAAGTACAATTCCTACAAAAGCCTTTTTCAAGAAATCAGCTTAACCAACATATTGACCATGTCACTCGACTGAGAAATCAATCCTAAGGTACCGTTTGTTAAATCATACACTTTGATCATACACTTTGCTATGCTTGTCTTCTAGTCATGTTTTGAGTGTGGATTCTAAAACAAAAAAGAGTCCAATCGGACTCTTTTCTTTTGTTCTCTATTCAAACCAATGGACGTAGACTTTAGTAGAGATGTAGCCGAGTTCTTAGAAACGACTTAGGTCTAAACCCATTTCATCCGCGTACGCTTTCAAACCTTTTTTGTTCAATGTTCGCAAAGCACTTGTTGAAACCTTCAACGTTACAAAGCGACTTTCTTCTGCGTACCACAACTTTCGCTTTTGGATGTTTGGGAGTTGACGCTTTTTTGTTTTAATATTGGAGTGGGACACTTTGTTTGCAACATTGGGTCGTTTTCCAGTAAGATCACATCTGCGAGCCATAGTTCACCTCAAAAATTCAGGATAGATCCAGTTCGGACCGTAATTCAGTTTATTATATATCCATTCTGAACCACAGATGCAAGTGTATCACGTCAATTCAATTGAGAAGTATTGTATCCCGAAAGAGTTGACGGTATTAGAGATCTCCAAATAGTTTATGTTGCCAATGTTTTGGAATGAATCTTCGGATTTGAGAAACTTTGGCATTTGGCTTTTGGGCGAAGTCTCGCCACATATCTTCGATGTGGTCTGTATGCTGAGGCAAAGATTGGCTCAGATCTAACAAGGCACAGATTGGATACGATGCTTGTTCGTAAAATCCATGGTTGCACCATTGTTCAAAGCATAGGACCTGCCAATCATATGCTTCTTTGTATCGGTTTGTGTGTGTTGTAAGATATCGT
>Ga0115559_1001444_pt1 | contig 15613 bp, 10 predicted proteins | sample COGITO_mtgs_1105_3_FD_87281 | JGI IMG/M metagenome (GOLD analysis project Ga0115559, IMG submission 87281) | Pelagic marine microbial communities from North Sea - COGITO_mtgs_110506 | ecosystem: Environmental > Aquatic > Marine > Epipelagic | place: Germany:Helgoland, sampling site Kabeltonne... | reverse complement strand
TTGGTGTCGGACACATGGGTGTAACGGCCGAGAACCTGGCTGAAAAATACTCAATTACACGTGAGCAGCAAGATGAATTTGCATTGCTGAGTCAACAGCGTGCGGTCGCAGCGATCGCAGAAGGTCGTTTCGTAGATCAAATCGTGCCGATAACCCTTAAATCACGCAAGGGCGACACTGAATTCGCCACAGATGAGCATCCTAGGGCCGCGGCAAATTTAGATAGCCTATTGGCCTTAAAGCCTGTTTTTAAAAAAGATGGCAGTGTGACCGCTGGTAACGCTTCAGGTATAAATGACGGCGCGGCGATGGTAATGCTAGCAAGCGAAACAGAAGTCGAGCGTCAGCAGCTTAAGCCTATGGCGCGTGTGATTTCGTACGGACGTTGCGGCGTGCCAAATGAGATTATGGGCATTGGGCCAGTGGGTGCTACTAAGATTGCTCTAGATCGAGCGGGTCTAAAAGTTGAAGACTTAGATGTTATCGAGTCTAACGAGGCGTTTGCAGCCCAAGCTCTAGCCGTATCTAAAAACCTTGGCTTTGCGGCCGATCGCACCAACCCAAATGGTGGCGCTATAGCTTTGGGTCACCCCATTGGGGCGAGTGGTGCTGTACTTATGACAAAATTAGTTTATGAGCTCCAGCGTGTTAAAGGGCGATACGGGCTGGTTACTCTGTGCATTGGTGGCGGGCAAGGAATAGCGATGATCGTGGAAGCGGTCTAGTCATCTCGAATGAGCGTGGTATTTGACATCTCCGCGCTCAATTTCAGCCGTTCCCATTCAGGCGCAGCTAGCACTCGCTTTATTGTTAGTAGGCGATATCAAGGATTACGACAGTCTTAATTTCGCCGCCCAGATTGACGTCAAACTGGTCATCGATTGATTTTTTCAGTAGTGCTTTGGCTAACGGCGAATCCATCGAAATGTGTTTATTGGGAGTGTCCGTTTCATCTGGGCCAACAATTCGATAACGCTCTTCAACGTCGTTAATTTCGATCGTCACCCAAGCACCAAAAAAGACTTGTTGGGTGTTGCCAACTTTTTCAATTATTTTAAGGTCAGGCATGCGTTTTTGCAGATAGCGAATTCGCCGATCAATGCCGGCTTGTTCTTTCTTTCGGTATATATACTCCGCATTTTCCGAACGATCGCCTTCAGCGGCTGCGGCGGATAGCGCATCATTTACGATTCTGCGTTTGCTCCAAAGTGCTTTGAGTTCCTTTTCCAAAGCGGTATAGCCATCACGAGTGATGTACGCCGAAGATCGGGGGGCAGGGGGGCGCCATCGGCTCATAAAGCAGCTCGTTGTAGGGAGGTTGGCTTTCGAATAAATGTCATTGTGTTGAATTGATACTTGGTCTGCCAGAAAATTAGGTGTTTTATATATATGCCCACTAAGAGCTCTGAGAGTAAAACTCGCTAAAGGCTCTCAGATTAAAACTCGCTAAAGGCTCTCAGATTAAAACTCGCTAAAGGCTCTCAGATTAAAACTCGCTAAAGGCTCTCAGATTAAAACTCGCTAAAGGCTCTTTTCATTAAAAATAACATGAGTCTCTTCAGACTTGGTTTTTAACGCTTGATGAGTTTAATCGGCTCGCGCATACTTCTCCACCGTTTTCGTTTTTGAGTTACTCGATGAATCAAGGACAGCTCCTCGAGCAAGCACATACCGTACTGCGTGAAACATTCGGTTATGGCACGTTTCGCCTGCTTCAAGAAGAAGTAATTTCTTCTGTTTTTGCAGGCGAAGACAGCTTGGTTCTAATGCCAACAGGCGGGGGCAAGTCGCTGTGTTATCAAGTTCCGGCGCTTGTGTTACCAGGTTTGACTCTGGTGGTCTCGCCACTTATTGCTTTGATGCAAGACCAAGTTGAATCACTGCGCCAATCCGGCGTAGCGGCGGCGTATCTAAATTCAAGTCAATCGGCCAGCGATAGCGCAGCCGTAATACGCCAGCTCTATGATGAAGAGTTGAAGCTTTTATATGTAGCGCCTGAAAGATTATTGTTGGAGTCAACATTAGGTCGGCTGTCCCAAGTGACTGTCAGTCTTATAGCCATTGACGAAGCGCATTGTGTCTCTCAGTGGGGGCATGATTTTCGATCTGCCTATCTCGGTCTGCATGTGCTCAAGCAGGCATTCCCAAGTACGCCGCGTATTGCGCTAACGGCGACGGCTGATGCGCGAACCCAAACCGAAGTTATTCATAGGCTAGCACTTGCTGAACCTAGACGGTTTTTGTCAAGTTTTGACCGGCCTAATATCCGTTACCAAGTAAAAGTTAAAGGCGATGCAAAGTCGCAATTATTGACCTTTTTAAGTGGCTATCGGGGGCAGTCAGGTATTGTTTACTGCATGTCACGGAGCAAAGTCGATTCAATGGCGGCTTGGCTGTGTGGTAAAGGTTTTAAAGCTTTGCCCTACCATGCGGGCATGGATAACGTAACACGCGCAAAGAACCAACATGACTTTATCCACGCGGATGACGTAATTATGGTGGCGACCGTGGCATTTGGTATGGGGATCGACAAACCGGACGTACGCTTTGTCGCCCATTTAGACCTACCTAAAAGCCTAGAAGCCTATTATCAAGAAACGGGTCGAGCGGGCCGCGACGGTTTACCTAGCGAGGCGTGGATGGTCTATGGCCTGCAAGACGTTATGCGTATTGTGAAAATGGTGCAAGATTCTAGTGCCAACGAAGAAGTAAAACGTGTGGATCGCGCAAAAATCAACAGTTTATTAGGTTGGTGCGAATCAACTACCTGTCGACGTCGCGCGCTCTTGTTATATTTTGGTGAGCAGAGCGAGGGAGGGTGTGGCAATTGCGATATTTGTCTACAGCCGCCACGAACTTGGGATGCGACCGAAGCGGCGCAAAAATTATTGTCGACTGTCTATCGAACCGGTCAGCGCTTTGGTTCAGGTCAGGTGATTGATGTTCTACGCGGTAAAGACACGGCAAAAATAAGGCAATTTGGCCACCAACAGCTTAGTACTTACGGAATTGGAAGTGACCTTGCCGACGCGCAGTGGCGTTCAATTTTAAGGCAATTGCTAGTGCAGGGGTATTTGGCGATTAATGAGTCTCAATACGGGGCAATTCAACTGGAAGAAAAGAGTCGAGCGCTTCTCAAAGGCGATTTGAAGCTATACCTACGGGAAGATCTCTTGACCGCGTCGGATAAGAGTCGCCAATCCGCGGGCTCTGCCCGAAAAAACAGCGTGGCGCCAGCTGATGAGGATCTCTGGGAGGCGTTGCGAGAAAAACGCCGCGAGCTTGCAGAAGCCGCTGGTATTCCGCCCTATCAAATATTTCATGACGCAACGCTGATGGAGCTTATGGAGTTTAAGCCCACCAACGAAGCGGAGTTTTTGCAAATAAATGGTGTCGGTCAACACAAGCTCGGCTTGTATGGGACAGAGTTTTTAGAACTCATTGCTGAGTCCTAATCCAACATACTTCTATTAAGTCAGTGCTATGAGGTAATGCTTTAGGCTGTCTAAGACCTATCTGCTCGGACCTTTATAAGAGCGATTTTACGTTGTTTTAGAGTCAGCGCTGCTAAGCAAATTGACCAGAATAAGGTCATGCCGATTGCGACATTGATTACGCCGCCCCAGCCATACCTAAACAGTAGCCACCCGGCCGAAAAAGCGGCTATGGCTTGCACGCCAAACACCATGAAGTCATTACACGCTTGGACCTTAAATTTTTCCTCAGGTGTGTGGCTAAGCCCTAGTCGCGCGGTGCTCGTCATGAATAGAAAATTCCAGCCCATTCCAAGTAACACCAGTGCCCACCAGTAGTGCATGACTTCTTGGCCTGAGTAAGCAATTGTGCACATTATGAGGTAGCAGGCGAGCCCAGCAAATAGCAGGCTGGTGCTAAGACCCTGTTTGAGCAACTTGCCAGTGAGCAGCGAAGGCAAAAACATCGCTATGATATGAGCTTGAATAACCCACGCGGCATGACTAACTGTATGGCCCTCAAGTTCATGCATGCTGACTGGTGTAGCAGTCATAACCAACGCCATGATGCCAAAGCCAAAGCCTGCTGAACCCGCCGCAATGAGAAAGCTGGGTTGACGGACTATGGACCACAATGGCCGGCCGGTAGAGTTTTCTACGACAATCGGTTTGGCTTGCTCCGTGTATTGCGTTAATAGCAATAGCGCACCGCTAAGGATGCATACGAGTAGAATAAAAGAGCCTGTGAAATCAGCTGAGTCTGCAAACAGGTGTTGCCCATATTGACCCATCCATGGACCTAGAAAAGCGGCCGTAAGGTTGGCGAGTAAAGCCAAGGTTAATCCATCCGATTGTTGCTTTGTGCCGACGGCATTTTCCAAAATAATAAATCGTCCTTGCTGAGCGAAAGAAGCGTTCGCACCTAACAAGAACGCACCCAATACGAACAACCAGAAGTTTCCGATACTAACGGCATACGCCGCGAGTACAGCGGCGCCTATAGCCATGCTAAGCGAGATGGTTACACCGCGCTTGCGGCCAACCCGTTGCATCAACAGTGCAGCGGGTATGGACGCGCTTGCTGTGCCTATCACCACTACCGCGTAGGGAAGAGTCGCCATTGCAGCAGTGGGGGCGAGTTTAGCGCCAATCAAGCCAGCAATAAGGACCATCATTGACGTTGACCCAAAACTCAACGCCATCACAGCAGACATAACCCAAATGTTCTTGGGTAGGTTTAGCATGGTGAGAACTCTTCGCTTGATGCGCTCAAAGCTCTAGAGATTTTGTTCGAGACTTTTTGCAATTCTGCGGCGTTATACTGATACGCTGGCGCATGGCCCCATACAGGTGCTGGCCAAGCGGGATCGTCGTGGAGCCTCACAATATGGTGAACGTGTAGTTGAGGTACTACATTACCTAGGGCGCCAATATTTAGCTTATCGCCGCTAAATAGATGCATGATGGTTTGACCGATAAGGGCTGATTCGATGGTTAGCTGAGCTTGCTCGTGGTCTTTTAGCTGATAAATCTCGCTGATATTCGCGCGTTGTGGAACCGCTATGAGCCAAGGGTAGTTGGCGTCGTTCATTAATAAAACACGGCACAGCGGATATGTCCCCAAGGGGATTGTATCGAGTTCAAGTTGCGGGTGTAAAACAAAAGAAGTGGCCATAGGAGTGTCTATTACGTGACGTCTATTTGAGACGGCTAGCTTAGCGAGCGCTCATGATCTATTCAAGCAATTTGCTCTATACTCCCACAATGAGCAAATTAGATGATATCAGCGCACAGATTAAAGACCAGAAGCGTCCGCCAGTGGATCAATGGAAGCCTGAGCACGTTGGCGAAATCGATATTCGGATCGACACCAAAGGTCTTTGGTTTCACGAAGGTGATGTAATACAAAGGCCGGCATTGGTTAAGCTGTTCGCTTCAATATTATGGTTCGAGAACAACACCTATTACTTAGTCACCCCGGTAGAAAAACTCAAAATAGAGGTTTCTGATGTCCCCTTTTTGGTCAATCACTGCGAGCGAGTGGATGGCGTTTGGGTGGCTACCGATAATGTTCAAACTCAAACGATCATTGGTCCCGAAAACCCAGTTGAATTACGCAATTTCATTGATCAAAAGGTCCCTTATATTAATGTTCGTTATGACCTGTGGGCGCGCGTCAATCGCAGTGTTTACGTTGAATGGGTAAATGCAGCGTTGGACGAGTCAACGACTCTAAATGATCCAGTTCCGGCCGAGTTAGTACTTCGCAGCGGTGATTACCAATTTAAAGTCGCAGAGTAGGCCGTCACCTCCTTTACAGGACAAGTCCTCTGGCTTGTTGCTCTTGAATTGCTTCCTTGGTCGCGTTAAAGCTAGCGAAACGGCGAGGGCTAATGCTTCCATCTTGAACGGCTTGTGCCACCGCGCAGGCGGGTTCGCCTTCGTGACGGCAGTCGCGAAATTTGCAACGTGCCGCTGCAGAGTCAATTTCGATAAAACCTTGTTGTAAGTCGTTAACGCCTATATGCCAAAGGCTAAAGTCTCGAATTCCTGGGGAATCTATCAATTGGCCTCCACTAGATACGTGGAATAAGGTGGCTCTGACGGTCGTATGCGTTCCTTCCCCTGAGTGCTGAGATAAAGGGCCAACCTCTAAGTTTAGTTCTGGCATTAAGGTATTGATGAGGCTAGATTTGCCCACCCCTGATTGACCGACTACGATGCTCGTTCGGCCTTGTATTAGCTCAGGAAGATTGGCGAGTTCGGCCGCTTGGTGTCTAGAGCTGATAACACTAACCGTGTCATACCCCAAGTCTTGGTAATGCTGGAGAAGAGGGTCGATGCTTTGTCGGTTTTCTCTATCTAATAGATCGGCTTTGTTCAATACAAGTATTGGTCGCACCCTAAGCAGCTCTGCCGCAACTAGATATCGGTCGATCAAATTAGGTTGAGGAGTCGGAGCGCACGCAAAAACAATGAGCATTTGGTCGATGTTGGCGGCCATGGGTTTTAGGCGGCCAAAATTGTCCGGGCGTTCAAGTACACATGAGCGAGTTTGGCGAGAAACAATGACACCAGTCAGGCCAGGTGCGGCACGCCACACTACACGGTCACCTGCTACGATGGGTCCTAAGTTCATACGCGCAACACATCGATGAATTTCCCCTGCGTCAGCGCCTTCAAGTGCTTCGATCTCGAACTCCTTACTGTAACGGCTGCGAACTAACCCTGCTTGTTCACTGCTTAGCTGGCCCGATTGAAGCTGGCTCTCGAGGTCTCGTTGTTTTTTTTGTGAGCGGGCTTGGCGCTCTTCTTGAATCTTGTCTGCACGCCAACGCTGTCTTCGGTTTAATTTGCGTTCGCTCATTTTGGCGATTTAACCGTTGATTGCGCTATAGCACTAGAGACAAGAGTAAACGAGCTGCTTGCCTGAAATCCATCTACCAGCGCTTCTTTGTGCTGAGATGGCAATCGCTTAATATTTGACTCGCGTTTGCATGCCGCGCTGCGGTCCATGGCCGTTTCAACATAGGCTAAAGACACGGGTCGTCGTGCTCTGGTGTATTTGGCTGCTTTTTTTGAATTTTCATTGTGTTCTTCTACGCGTCGTTCGACGTCGGTTGTGACCCCAGTATAAAGACTGTTGTCTGCACAACGAAGCATGTATACGTACCAGGTTGAGCAGCCACTTTTAGGTAAAGCGTGATTGCTTCCAGATATGCTGTTGTTGCTATTGCTATTGCTGGACAAATTAGAGAGGCCTTTGATTATCTTGATCGTCGTACTAGTAAACCGCTTTGTGAGCGCTCGTTTAGCATGGGTCTTCTACAAAGGCATATTGTAAACCGAAAACCAGAAGATCCAGAGGTTAATCGCCTAGCCATCAATAACGCCAAAAAACCCATAATTCGATTAACAAAGATTCTGTGTTGTTGTATTGTCGAGTTTATAAATGTTTAAAATACAAGGTGTTAACGCACTTGTTTAACTTACTAGTATAAAAAGAGGCGCACACCACGCACCGTTATTGAGATTCGCGGTTTACTCGAGCATACTGATATACTAATTGCTCAGGCGTTGAATATTTCTTGAGTAGGTGTCACATCAGCATGCGATAGAAGGTATCGGTGCGTCAGATAATAAGATTTGTACTAGGGTGATGTCTCGAGACTCTCACACTAATATTGGCGTTTTCGCCATTCCAAGCTGGAAAAGGTGAAAACAATTAACGAAGTTGCCCCTCAAAAAGGTTCGCAGTCCGCTATGACAGGAACAAAGGTTATGGTGATCGACAACAGTAATACGATACGTATGACTGCCGAGACCATCTTAAAAAAAGAAGGGTTCGAAGTGTTCACCGCAACTGATGGTTTTCAAGCCATGTCAGTGATTGCTGACACTCGCCCCGACATTATCTTTGTCGACATTATGATGCCACGATTAGACGGGTATCAAACTTGCAAACTTATTAAAAATAATAAGCATTTTCGCGACACCCCAATCATTATGCTGTCTAGCAAAGACAGTTTGTTTGATAGAGCGCGCGGGCGTGTTGCTGGTTCAGATGAACATATTAACAAGCCCTTTACAAAAGCAGAACTGCTTCGTGCGATCGAGCGTTTTGTGTAGCGAGGTGACGGGTGGATTATTTGAATGAGAGGCTGAGTTACTGAGGCCTCTTCATTGCATTTTTTTATAATTTTTAGATTTATTAATCAACTTAGAACCTTACTGAAGATCCTATGGCTAATAATATAATACTTGTTGTCGATGATTCCAAAACGGACTATTTGTACGTTAAAAGGATTCTTGATCAGGGAGGCTACACAGTAGCCTATGCTGACTCGGGCGAGAGAGCTCTTGAAGAGGCAAAGAGGTTGTCGCCTGACTGCATCATCATGGATGTGGTTATGCCGCAAATGAACGGCTTTCAAGCTACGCGAGCTCTGAGTAAAGATCCGGCGACACAACAGATTCCTGTCATTATGCTGTCGTCTAAATCAGATCAGATTGATAAGGTATGGGCCGAGCGTCAAGGCGCCACCGACTATGTGGTTAAGCCGGCAAATCCCAAAGAATTACTCACTAAAGTGATGGCTGTGGTGGGTGCTTAGGGCACTCGCTGGATACCAAAGAACAATCAATCATGTCAATATCTAACGCCTTTCAAATACTGTCTAACTTGCAGCAGCAAGCAATTGCGTCTAATGAACTTGGAGAAAGGTTAGTTACGCACTCATCTGCAAGTCGTGGAATGGGCTTTATCATTAATGGCGAACGTTTTTTTTGCGACGCCGATCTAGTGCGCGAAGTAGCCGTGCCACAAGACCTAATTCCGGTGCCACAGTCTAAAGCTTGGATGCGCGGGATATTCAACTCAAAAGGAGTTCTTTTTTCTGTTGTTGATCTTGGAATGTTAGCTGGTATGGATAGGCCCGTAGTGTATCAACGTGGACACTTAATGATTCTTCGTCATGCCTCACGACAGTGCAGCTTACTGGTCAATAGGGTTGTTGGTTTTCGCAATTTTGATTTTGCCGGTGTTGGTCAGCGCGAACCCGATGCGCAGACTAATGAGCAGTGGTGGGAGAGTCTTAGTGCATTCATGGGTAAATCTGTCCATGAGGGCGGTGAGACTTGGCGCTATATAGACATCCAGAAGTTGATAGACTCAGAGGTGTTTCTTGAGGTTCAGTAAACGTTGTATTGCTAGCACTCTAGTAATCGACTTAAGTGATAGCTTTTTAATTTTCTAACTACAGACTAGACGAGACCTGTGCGAACTGGGTATCAATATGGCTAAAAATAAAAACGACAAACGAATTGAAGCGAACTTACTCGAACGAGTAGAAGATGATTTTGACGATAATCGCTTTGAAGAGGTTGTGTATGGCGAACAGGCAAACTCTTTGCAAGATTTACTTGACGCGCAGGCTGTCGATGCGCCTACCGAATTAGGTGATCTCGGCGATATCGAAGCGCAATTGGAATTGGCTCGCGAAACGCCAACGACAAACGCATCGGATTCTAAAAAGCGTAATTGGTTAATATTTACGGCTGCTATGTTTGGCTTAGCCATTTTGGCGAGTTTTGTGATTGTGCCTACGGTAACCCTCGAAAACCTACGTAAAGTTCAAGTAGTTGAAATATCCAACGAGGTAACCTTAACCAATACGGCAGCTCAACAAGCACTCAGACCTGCAGGATCCTTCGATTTAGTTCGAAGAGCCGCGAGTAATGCAGGAGATGTTGTTAATTCTATGGTGTCTAAAGACTCCCTAACAAAAACGCTCGCAAGTGCAATTTTTGGAAGGAATACAACTGATTCGAAAATCAGTTCAGCGTGGACAGACTACGAAACTCAGCTCAATGGGTTCTTAGCAACGGAAGAGTCGGTTAATGGTTTTAAATCTCAATTAGCAGAGTTTAATGCCGGCGTGAATGAGGCTCTTAATGAATCAGTCAGTTTTGTTGAGGTGGTCGCACAAGAAGGGCAGGCTCGAACGTCAGCAAGCGATAAAAACAGGTATTTAGCACTGAGTAAGGAGGCATCTGATTTAACGGGCATTCTTAGTCGTTTGAGTTTGTCGGGTAGAGCCTATTACGATGAAGGCAGTGACTTTGCGCAGCTTTCTCAGCAACAAGCGGGCTTGGTTGAGCGTTTGCTCGGTACCTTAGAGCAAATTGATGGCCAATCTGGGGCAGCAGTTAAATCTCTCGCAGATCCGTTGGCAGAACGGTTTACCGCTTTGAGAGACGTAGTAGCCGATATGGGAGCTAGTGTTTCGACACTAAGTGAGTCCGAGGCCACGGTTAATGGCCTTAAAGAGGCTGGTAGTGGTCTATTAGCCGAGCTAGCGAGCTCCAGCCAGTCCGGTTTGGGTGAAAGCGCAGGAGCGTTAAGTACAATCTTGCCGATTGTGTTCGCTCTATTGGGCGGCTTGGGACTCCTGCGTTATTCGCAAGCCCAAACGCAAACCATCGAAGATCGAGATGTGGGATTGTCGCAAACAGTAGCGCGTCAACAAGATTCTATTTTGAAACTACTTGATGAGATGAGTTCACTCGCAGACGGGGATTTAACTATTGAGGCTGAGGTAACTGACCAAATTACTGGAGCGATCGCAGACTCTGTAAACTTTGCTGTGATCGAGATGCGCCAGCTAGTGTCGCAAATTAACTCAGCTTCATTACAAGTGGCGCAAGAGTCCCAAACAGCGGTGCAAACAGCGAATCAGGTATCTACCTCGAACCGCGATCAAGCGACAAAAATTACCGAAACCGCACAAATAATGAATCGTTTGGCAGAGAACATGAGGCAAGTATCGGAACAAGCAGGGAGTTCATCACAGATGGCGCAGGAATCTATATTCGCTGCCAACCAGGGTGCTCAAGCGGTACGCGATACGATTCGTGGAATGGAAGACATGCGCGAGCAGATTCAAGATACTTCTAAGCGTATTAAACGCCTAGGGGAAAGCTCACAACGCATTGGAGATATCGTGGCCTTGATTGATGATATCGCTGAACAAACTAACATATTGTCGCTAAACGCTGCGATTCAAGCGTCGATGGCCGGTGAGGCTGGACGAGGCTTTGCGGTAGTTTCAAACGAAGTGCAAAATTTGGCGGAGCGCTCTACCGAGGCGACGAAAAGAATTGCCGACCTGGTGAAAACCATTCAAAACGATACGAACGATGCGGTAGCATCGATGGAAAAAGCAACCGAGCAAGTGGTTGCGGGTACAAGGGTTGCTGATACCGCAGGTGCAGCATTGACTGAGATTGAATCTGTTTCACAGCGATTATCGGATCTCGTAGGCCTGATTTCTACGGGCTCAAATGAGCAAGCGGCGTTGGTGACCGAGGTTTCCTCTGAGGTATCGAAAGTAAGCCAGACATCATCTGAAACCTCGACTAAGGCCGAGGAAGCAGCAAGCTCAATTTCTAAGCTGCTGGAGTTGTCGCGCGAGTTGGAAACGTCGGTTTCGCGATTTAAGTTACCTGCTGAGGAGCAGTCAGCGGTTTAGTTAGATATTTTTTTGATAAACACAGTCACACTCTTGATACACACAGCGACACTCTTGATACACACAGCGATACTACGACGACATTCGATTAAATGGCCAATCATTCAAGCATAGACCTCGAAACCTTTAAGTGGGTAAAGGGCGAAGTTGACGTCACCTTGCTGCGTGCCGAAGAGCAAGTGCAGCAGTACGTCCGCTCGGACGATAAGGTTGATTTGGTCAATTTGGTTAACAATTTGCATCAAGTCGTTGGTTCTCTACAAATGTTGGAATTAAAGTCGCTCTCGACACTTCTTCTAGAAACAGAAGAGCTCGTTGAAGATTTTATTCAGAAGGGCAGTTCAATTCGCAAAGCCTCATTCGTAGTTTTGGTCGATAGTTCATTAGGACTGTTACGCGCAAATATGGCGCGTATCGAACAAGGCCAAGCTGAGAGATCGATAGAAATAGTCGAGCTCGTGAACCAAGTTCGCGCGGTTCGCGGGCAAGATGAAATCGAGATATCATCATTATTCTCACCTGGCATCGAAGTATTCCCTCAAGTAAACGCAGAAAGTGCATTACGCGACAAGGTCTACACCAAGCGAGCCGGCGTTCTACGTAATCATTATCAGTTGGCTCTACTCGACTTCTTAAAAGATAAGCCCAAACCAGGCGCAGAGAAAATGCGCTCGGTGTTCGAAAAAGTATTTGCAATGAGCGCATTTGGCTCAGTCGCTCGATTGTGGTGGGTTGCCACGGCTTACGCGGACTTTTTGAGTCTAAATAAAATAAATAATCGGGCGGTTCATACCCGTATTCTCCGCCAAATTGATGACCTGCTACGTGATCTCTCCAAGATGGGGGAGTCAGCCTTAGTTAGCGATCCTGCTGACGAACTCGTCAAGATTATGCTGTTCTATAGCGTTGCTGGGGAGCAGCGATCAGAACGAATGAGTGAAATTGTAGAGGCATTCAGACTGCAAGACTACTTTATAGAAACATCTTCGGTTGCATCCCAAGAAGAGCTCAATGAGCTCATGAAAAACTTGATCGCCTTGGCACCTGTCGCAAAAGCACGAGTGTCTAAAACTCGTGATCTTGCCACAGACTATTTTGAGTCAGAAGCGCCTTCTGATGAGCATTTAACATCCCTAATTGATGAACTGGCTGCGTTGCAATCGAGTGCTGAGCAACATAATGTCGGCCCTATTGCCGATTTGTGTAAGGAGGCGCAGGAGTTGGTTTCCAAAATTCGGTTGGGCGATGTCGTTGCAGATGATGAAACGGGTTTTCATTTGGCGTCAGCGATTATTTTTATCGATACTAGCGTTAGTTTTCCCAATGAATACGATGCCGATGCTCACGAAACCGGACAAGACAAGCTATTGGCATTGCGCGCGGTTCTTGACTCAACGTCAGGGAATGTTGCTCCAAATTCTGGGACGATGAATAGGCGCGAACGCAAAGAGCTGCTAAATGTGATCGGTTCGGAAATAGAACGGAATTTAAAAGAAGTAGAATCTCGTTTAGAGGCATTCGCTATAGATATGAATGACGCCGAACAGCTTGTTGGTATTGGCGATAAGGTCACGCAAGTACGAGGCGCGCTACAGGTATTGGGAGAGCAAAAGGTCAGTTTACTTTTGACTATTGCCGAACAAGAGTTCCGAGCGATTGAACGGCAAGATAAAGTCGCCACGTCAGAGCTCGTAGAGGCGCTGGCTATTTCGGTCGGAACAATCGAAGAGTATGTCCGAGGACTCAAATCGGGTCGCGTTGATATGGATTACATTCTAGATCGTTCGATTACCGATCTTGAAGTTGCCATTGGCAGAAGAGTAATGAGAGCCGACGTAGAGACATTGCTTGAGTCTGCATCGGGTTCACTTATAGCTTGGCTTGGCGATCAAAGTGATTTTGAGTTGTTCAACAAGTTAAAGTCATCTCATCGAGATCTAACTGTTCTTGCGAGAAAAACTAAGTTGATTAAAGTGGATCACTTAATCCGCGAACAAGATCGTTTGGTCGATGTTATCTCTCAAGAGCCAGCATTCTTGACCAACAATATCGTAGCAAACCTACAGAATAATATGGCTGAAATTACCGGCCTGGTGATTGAGCTTTACGGAACGGAAGAATCCTCAGAAGAGCTCATTGAATCGAATGAGTTTGTTAAACGAATTTCTGTCGATAAAGAAGATACGTCGGCCATTAAATTTCATGATGATATGGACCTCTCCGAGGTTGATGTCCCAATTAATATGGATGACATCGAGCAACATAGCTCGACTGTCTTAGGCAAGCAACATGCGGCGAATGAGCAAGGTGTACCGCGTGTAAATGACGCTGTATTTCAGGCTTTTGTTGAAGAAAGCGGAGAGTTGGTTGAAGAGTCTCGCCAATATCAGCGCGACTGTGAGGATGATTTAGACGATCGTAGTGCCATTCGAAATCTGCGGCGGGTATTTCATACGCTTAAGGGAAGTTCAAGAATGGTGGGGTTGGAGAATATTGGTGAAATCGCATGGTTGTGCGAATCAATGTTCAATTATGTGCTAGATACAGGTAAGCCAATGAGCTTCTCTGCGTTGGCTTTTTCACAAAAAGCAATGGATGAGATAGACCGGCATCGCCGACAAGGTTTCACATCGGGCGAAAAAATAAATATCACTTCATGGGGCAATGAAGCCCGTGACTTGTCAGTCGCGATCGACGAAAGTAACGACGCGCAAAAGCAAAAAGACGCACTGCCTACATTGAGTATTCCGGCGTCGTTGGCATCCGGTTCTCTAGTTGCTGAGGGCTCTTCATCCGCTGAGGACTCTCTAGTTGCTGAAGGCTCTTCATCCGCTGAGGGCTCTCTAGTTGCTGAAGGCTCTTCGTCAAAAGAGTTAGATGATGAGTTTGGTGTTGGTGGCATAGATTTGCAAGAAGAGGAAGATGATGTTCTTGAGCTCAACATTGAATACTCCGAGGATTTAGACGATCTAGACCTGAATGATGTTGATTTGTCGGATGTCGATTTGTCTGACGATGCGGTGAATATCTCTGTAGACCTTGATGAAAGATCCGATCCGCCAGTCGATGATCCTGAACTAGACGATGACGGCGAACTTCTACCTTATGATGCTCAAGAAGTCCTATTGCCTGAGTCTCAAGGCGACGAAGCAGAAGGTTCCAGTTATCTTAGTTTTCAGGTTATTGAAGATGAGGTAATGCGCGAAGTTTTTGTTGGCGAAGCGGCCGAGACATTGCGGTTGATGGCAGAAGAGATTGTGGATTTAGGTGCACCATACGAAGAAGATGACGCTCTATCGATAGGATTGCACACCCTGCTTGGTAATGCGCGAACACTTGGTTTAGAAGCGGTTGCAGCAGCATATGCAAAAGCTGAAGATTTTTGCCATATAAGACAGACCCAGTCTGCCAAGCTGAATGAGACAGACCAACACAGGTTTAGAGGGCTACTTGAGTTGACGCAAGAGTTTTTGGATAGCGCTCAAGACGAAGATCCTTATTTTGAAATTGATGAAAATAAGTGGCAAGCTCAGGCGCGAGTGTTCTCGGACGTCTCCGTTGACAATGACGTCGAAACTGAAATAACGCGAACGAGTAACATAGATGCAGCGCAAATTGATCTAGCTGCAATCAACCTTGAGCTTGATTCAATAAGCGATGAGGATGATCTACGTGAACTTAGTGAACTCATAGATCCGGATGCAGACAATAAAGCTATCGAATATGTAGATGCCGTCTCGCTGCTTGAAGCTGACTTAGATGAGGAAGGCACTGTCTTAGAGTTGTCAGACGATCTTGATGAGATCGAGGCATCGATCAAGGACTTTCGAGCTAGCGATCGAAGTGACGAAACTACTCGCGAATTTAGTGATTCTGACATTTTGGATGACGAGTTAACGGCAGATGACGATGATGAGCCGGTTCTAAAGCCGGAGACTGAATATCGCAGAACGTTGATTCCGGTTGACATTGGTGATCTTCTGGGTGACGAAGACGTAACTGGAGACGTAACTGGAGACGTAACTGGAGACGTAACTGGAGACGTAACTGGAGACGTAACTGGAGACGTAACTGAAGACGTAACTGAAGACGTAACTGAAGACGTAACTG
>Ga0115559_1001443_pt1 | contig 15617 bp, 14 predicted proteins | sample COGITO_mtgs_1105_3_FD_87281 | JGI IMG/M metagenome (GOLD analysis project Ga0115559, IMG submission 87281) | Pelagic marine microbial communities from North Sea - COGITO_mtgs_110506 | ecosystem: Environmental > Aquatic > Marine > Epipelagic | place: Germany:Helgoland, sampling site Kabeltonne... | reverse complement strand
CCAATTGTTCGGCACAGAGTTCTAAGGCAGTGGGGGCGAGATCGTTGATCCAGATATGTTTGCCATGACGTCCGAGGACGAGGGTTTCTGCGCCGACGCCAGCGCCCAAGACGAGAATACGTTTATTCCGAATACGTTCAGGATGTTCGACCAGCCATGTGCTGAGAATCCCGGTAGCTTCCCAGCGCCGATCGTAGTAGACATCGATACCCGCATCGATTTCCGCAATGACCCGACGGTTCACTTCCGGATGATCCAAGTTCATTAAGGTATAGGACTCGTCACCGATCAAAAGATCGGCCCACAGGGATGTTTTCATGAGGGGCAGCCAGTCAGGGCAAATCCTTAAACGCAATCCTGATTATGCAGGGTGTCCTGAAAAGAGGGATAGACCAAAAATGTTAAAGGAATGGGGCCCGACAGAGTCAGTCTCTTCCATCGGCCATCGACATTAGATACGTCCCATTTATTCAGTTTTTGCGGGAAAGTAAGTGGGAGAAGAGGGCTTCGAGGAAGGAGGTGTCGGCGTCGATGCGGAGGAGGGCATCAAGGGCTTGTTTTGTTTTTTGCGTGGCGTGTTTGCGAGATGCGTCGAGGCCATGGAGAGCGACGTAGGTGTTTTTTTGGTTGGCGGCATCAGCGCGGACTGATTTGCCCATCTCCTCGGCGGTTGCGGTCGCGTCGAGGATGTCGTCGAGGATTTGGAAGGCGAGGCCCATGTTGCGTGCGGCGGTCGTGATTTTGTCCAATACCGAGGGGTCGGACGTTTGACTGCAATGGATGCCCATCCGGCAACAGGCTTCGAGGAGGGCGGCGGTTTTGTTGAGGTGGATATAGTCGAGATCGTTTGCAGAGAGTTGTTTGCCCTCGGCATCGGTGTCTTCGGCTTGCCCGCCGATCAGGCGTTGGCTACCAGAGGCTGAGGCGAGTTCGGCGACGAGTTTGAGCCCGACTTCAGGGGTTGGGGCATAGGCTTGAGCGAGGATGGCAAAGGCTTCGGTTAGGAGGGCATCGCCGGCGAGAATGGCGGTCGCTTCATCATAGGCGACATGAGTGGAGGGGCGGCCACGGCGAAGGGGGCTGTTATCCATAGCGGGGAGATCATCATGGACGAGGGTGTAGGTGTGGAGCATTTCAACGGCGGCAGCGGCGGGGGAGGCGTCGATGTCGGAGGGAAAGAGGTCGGCACAGGCGAGGACGAGGATGGGGCGGATGCGCTTTCCTCCTGCGGTCAGACTGTGTGCTATCGCTTGATGGAGTTTGCCCGGGCGGGTTGTTCCGGGGTGAGTCCATTTCTGCAATGCCATTTCAGCAGTGATGCGATAGGAGGCAAATTTTTGGTCGAAATCCATGGTTGTTTTATCTGAGAGAGATAGCATCATGTTCGATGATGCCAAGAATGGAAAGTATATGTGCCGCGCTTTGGAGCGATGAGCGTTTTTTTAAGAAAGTGATTATCGGAGGGATTATTGGAAGTATTCCCTTGGTGAATATTTTGGCATTGGGGTATTTCTTTCGGTTTGCGGGTCGATTGAGGGAAGGGAAGCGGGTTGAGTTGCCGGAGTGGGATCAGTTTGAGGGATTGTTCGTGGATGGGATCAAAATGACGCTTCTAAAGTTGGTCTATGTGGGGATTCCCACGTTGATTGGTGGATTGTTTACGTATGTATGTTATCAACTCTTTTCTGCGATCCGGTTGGATTTGTTGGCAGCAACGGTCTCTTTTTTACCGCTTTGTTTGGGGATGTTTATTGGGGTGATTCTGTGGATGGTGGCGTTGAATCAATATTTGGCCTCAGGAGCGGCCGGAGTTTTGCTGAATTGGGAGGTGACGTTGCGGAAGGGAATTCGTGTTTTTCCACATGTTTGGCTCGGGAGTTTGGCCTTTTGGGGCTTGATCGCTTTGGGATGGCCTTTACTCGGTTTTGCTTTTTTTCTTGGCTTTGGTCCTTACGTTGCTTACTTCACCGCAACTTTATTGAGTTTGAAAAAAGAAACCCTTTAGTTATTTAAAACGATGCCAACCTACGATTACCATTGTGAAGCTTGTGGTCACGAATTTGAAGCCTTTCAGTCGATGCGGGATTCGCATTTGACGGATTGCCCGTCCTGTGCGGAAACACGCGTCAAGCGAAGAATAGGGCTGGGAGCGGGTATCATCTTTAAAGGTAGTGGATTTTACGAAACAGATTTTAAGGATAAGAAAGGGACTGCGGACGCAACTGCGAGCACGACAAAAGGAGCGGAGACTTCTGAAAAAAGTAAAGAGACCAAGACCGAATCTAAAAATGCGGAGAGCTCGAAGGCTGCTACCTCCACTGTAACGACAACCACAACCACCGAATAATTTTCGGATAGACTGATTATGGCGGCTAAAGAAAAAAAAGGGAAACGTCCGAGTTTGATGGTAATTCTCGGGTTGGGATTGTTAACCGTTCTATTGGGCGCTTTTCTGGGCACGATCAGTCTTTTGAGTCAGACGGTGACGGAGGTTTCGGAAATGCCGTCTGTTGAGAAACGTGACAGTGGGGCTGTTTATTATGTGAAAGGCCGGGAGTCGGGGTCATCGCTTTGGAAATCGAAGCGGAATCAATTAATCCGAGGAACTCCGGGAGCAATCATGCTCGGAGAGAACGAGTTGAATCAATGGGCTCGGGATGTTTTTAAGGTTAAGACTCCTCAAAAAGGCGAAGAGCCGAAGAAATCGACTTTATTTGGATTGGAAGTGAATCGGGCTACTCCGAATTTTCGTATTCTGGAAACGGGTATTCAGTTATCGGTGGCATTGGAATTTCCCCGGTTGAGCGATTCACGGAAGTTCATTTATCAGGTCAATGGGCAAATGGTTGCATCCGAAGACGGCTGGAAATTTGTTCCGGAGAGTGGTTTTTTAGGAAAAGCCCCCTTGGGCAGTGTTCCGGTTGTCAGTGATGCCCTCTATCAGGGGGTTCTGGCTTTGTTTCAAGAAACCCCGGAGTGGGACGCATTGACCGAAGGCTGGAGCAAGGTTTCGGATGTGCGCTTTGAGGCGGATAGAATGATCCTGACGATTGAGTAGGGAGGCTTGCTTGACGGAGGCCCGTTTCTTTGCCCTTGAGATTTGCTCATAGAGACAACCTCAAGATCCTCTGGTGGTCTGACGGAGTCGGCCCGTCGAACCCCCCTTTCTCTCTTCGTATAGAGTCCCTGCATTGGCCGGGCAGGTGAGCCCCACCAATTAGAGGATATCGATGGCGACTTTTATACTATAGACTGCTGAGATCATCAGCACTCAAGGAATGTTCAGGTGGTGCGGGTTCTTCCTCTTGGATGGGACTGACGAGGAGAGGTGCACCGAGGCCGGGTATGAATTCGGAGAATTGATCGTCGGGAGAGGTATTACGCAGGGCATTTTGAACCATCCCCATTTTGGCATCGAGATTATCGATCATGCTGACAAAGACGGCTTCAGGGGTGGCGGCTTTGACGGCGGCGCCCCATTCGAGTTCGCCTTGGTGGCTGAGGATGATGTGTTCGAGGCGATCGCGCAGGTCGTCGGAAAGCTTTGCCTGAATCGCGGATCGACGGGCTTGGCGATAGCCGAGAACGACGTGTCCGTTGAGGATGCCATTGCGTGTCCGTTGGGTTCCAAGGACGCCTGAATACTCGAGGCATTTACCAATGTCATGAAGGATGATTCCTGCGATGGCGAGATCGTCATGGATCTCGGGATGTAAGGGTAGCAGTGCCCGGCAGTTGCGAACCATGCGAACGGTGTGTTCGAGAAGACCCCCGCGGTATGCGTGGTGCATGCTGATCGCCCCTGGCATAGTGAGGAAATCGTCGCCGAGTTCATCGAGCGCACTGCGGACGGTGATTTTGAGCCCTTCGTGAGACATCTCGCTGACGTATCGATTCAATTCAGCCGCGAGTTCATTAACATCCTCGGGTGCGGACTCGACCAGTTGGTCGGCATATTTTTCGCGCTGTTCGGGTGGGACGAGGGTGACGGTATTTACCTGCGGAGAGAAACGGTTCTGGTAATAGCCGGTTGCGCCGGAGACGGCAACAATGGCTCCGGGGTCGAGGTCGCTGAAAATTTGAAAATTTATCGAATTTTCGAAGCAAACGATGTGAAAGAGACCGGATTTATCTCCGAGTTCTACGGTGAGGAAAGGCGACCCGTTTTTGGCCTTCTTGATCGCAACTTTTCGGAGAACGAGAATCGCTTCAAAAGATTGTTTGGTGTCTTTGGGGAATCGTTTGAGTTCGGCAACAGTCATTATGGATATGACGCTGCTTTAATTACTTCTTTGAAGAAAGGAAAATCTGAGAGAAGTTTTCTTCTTCGCTTCAGTTCTAGAGAAGAAGCCAGCTGCCGAGGCCAAGAAAGATGAAAAATCCACCGGTATCGGTAATGGCGGTGAGGAGAATACTGGAGGATTGAGCGGGATCGCGTTTGATGGAATGGAGAAAGAGGGGAACAAAGGCGCCAGCGAGTCCAGCGAGGAGCATGTTCAGAATCATGGCGACAGCAACGATGACGCTGAGGAGGAGTTTTTGCGCGTAGTCGTATTCAAAGAGATACACGACGATACCTGCAGCTAAGCCGATGCAGGCCCCGTTGATCAGACCAATGGCCATTTGTTTGAGGACGATGATGCGGCCATCGCCCATTTGAACTTGTCCGAGTGCAATGCTTCGAATGGCGACGGCAAGTGCTTGCTGGCCACTGTTCCCGCCGACCCCGGCGATGATGGGCATGAGCCCTGCCAGAATGGGAAGGGTTCCGATTTCGGTGCGAAAGATGAGGACGACGGCTGCGGCGATAAAGGCGGTAACGAGATTTAAGCCAAGCCAAGGCTGACGGCGTTGAACGCTATAGAGGATGTCGTCTTGAAGATTTTCATCACCACCAGCCCCAACGAGCTTTTGGATATCTTCGGTGGCTTCTTCCTGAATAACGTCGATAACGTCATCGTGGGTGATGATCCCGAGGAGGACATTGTCTTGGTCTACGACGGCGATATCGGGAAGGTTGTACTCCGCCATGAGGTGAGCGACGACCTCTTGGTCGGTTTCCGGGGGAACCACTCCGCGAAGATCAATCCGCATGAGATCTTTGAGTTGTTGAGTGGGACGCCCCTGAATGAGTTTACGGAGGGAAAGGGTTCCTTTGAGTCGATGATCACGATCAACGATGTAGACGTAGTGGAGGTCATCGTGATGTTCGGCAAAGCTACGAATGAGTTCAATGGCATCATTGACTGACATGTCATCGTAGGCGTAATCGACCGAAGTGGTCATGATTCCGCCCGCGCTTTCCGGATCGTACGCCAGTAGATTTTCGACGATTACCCGGTTTTCGCTCGGGAGACCTCCGAGGAGGCGTTTACGGTCGTGGGCATCGAGTTCGGCAACAATGTCGGCGGCATCATCGGGCTCGAATGAATCGAGGATTTTGGAGGCGCGCCGATCGCGGATAGCAGAGAGAATTTCGGCCGCCGATTCTTCGTCCATTTCCGAAAGAATATCGGAAACATGGTCGATGGAGAGTTCACGAAGCAGGTCGCGGGCTTCATCGATCTCCAGGCGTTCAAGGAATTGAGCGACTGCGTAGTCCGAGGTTTCGGAGAGACGGGATGAATCGAGCTCCGCCAAATTATCGCGAGGCCAATCCATTAACTCCTCGGGGAGATAGGCGGATTGGTTGTTTTCCGGGTTTAGCTCGGACTCGTTGTCGATGGTGTCTGCCATGATTATAGAGGGAAAGCGGGCATTCAAAGGACCCCGGTTCGATTCGAGGTAAGAGGAATGAAGTGTGTCAGTGGCGTCAAGAGTGATCCGTGAGCCTCGAAATAATTTGGGATAAGCGCTTTCCAATTGAGCTGGAATACTCTTTTTTGAGGGGAATCATTTGAAGGAACCCACGTTTTATGGAAATCAGTCTCAGAGGAGTTTCGAAAGTCTCACATTTATCGGATCATGTTTTTACGACGGATGATGAAGTGACGAGTTATTTAATCCGAACGGAGGCAGGCGAACTGGATCGGATTGATGTTTTGGTGGACGAAGCCAGCGGGTGGAATCCGGAAGGGGTGGTCCTGTGTCGTTGGACGCATCCGATTAAGGAGGTGGATGAGACGGATGCGGCAGCCAAGCGATTGGCGACACAGAGTGCGGAGGAGTTATTTTTAGCGTTGCTTGATGCGAACAACGCGGATGAAGCGACGGAGGATGATACGGTGGCGAAGCAGGCGGAGGAAGACCGTGCGGTCCTGTTGTCACTCTTGGCCCTGATGTTGGAGCGGAAACGGGTGATTCGCGCACGTCCGGGGCGAACAGGGCTTTACTGGCATGTCAAATTGAAGAAAGAATTGAAAGTGCCGAAAGAAATGATCACGCCAGAGCAGTTAATGCGGATCGAGGCGGAACTGGGCTCGATTATCTAAATCGAAGCGGAATAGGGGATCACGAGGTTTACTCCGATTTTGGAGTGCTCCCGCTTTCCTTCTTTTCTTTATCCACGACGGGCGGAAGCGGCTTATTGGGATCGGCAGCATCCATGGCTTCGCGGAAGTCATCCTGCACGTCTTGGGTTGCTTTTTTGAATTCCTTCATCGACTTCCCAAGTCCCTTTGCGAGTTCAGGGAGTTTTTTGGCTCCGAAGAAAAGCAAAATGATGAGGAAAATGACGAGGACTTCGGGTCCTCCGATTCCTTGTAAAAACGCTAGGTGCGAGGAGGCGATCATGTGAAGGGAACATAGTTCGTTTTGAGGATGTGTAAATCTTGAATTTAGCGCATTTAACAGGGGGTGATTAAACATATGGCGAAAGGGGAGGATCTGAACTAATTTTCAGCCACAACCTGTTTGGCGTAGTTTAAGCAAAGGGGGGAATGAGGCTTGGGGAAATTTCACGACAAAAAGGATAAAACAAAATGGGTGAAGGCTCTGTATGTTTTCGCGCGGAGGCGCAGTGGCGCGGGATATGAAGAGTCTCTGTGCCCCTGTGAGAGAGGGGCGTTGTTCTTTTAAGCTGTGGAAAGGCACAAAAAGACATGAACACCCATGACGACTTACACTAGAAATTAGGATTTGAGGTTTTTGAAAGAGCGGTTGATATGGCGGAGACGATGTCTGTGCGATGGAAATGGAGGTGGATCGGGGTGTTTGCCTGCTTATGTGCGGGCTTGTTGGTTCTTTATGTTACGAATCGATGGGAGAAAGGGATTGAGTGGAAGCGAAACCCAATCTTGGAAATGACCAGAGAGCAGAATGAACCGGAGGAGGAGGCCATCGCGGTTGTTGAGGTGATTGACCCGGAGGAAGGGATGTCGGCGGTGGCGTATTTAAACGAACAATTGCTGAACCGAGGGTCGAAGGATTCGAGGAGAGATGCTTGGCAGCGGTTGGTGCAGTTGTTTTTAGGAATGGAGCGAGGGGAGGCGGTTCGTTGGTTGAGCGCATTTTTAGAGAGTGGTATGGATGGAGAAACGGGATTTGTCTTCGAAGTCGGTCCGGGCGGGAGGATGTTAACGGCTTCGACCTGGCGGGTATTTGCCTTGGATTTATTGGGACGGTTGGATTCGGTGGCGGCATTTTATTTAGCGGCGAAGGGCTTGGAAGGAGAGAAAGCTTCGGCGGATGAATATGCATTGCATTTGCGGAATTATGCGTGGGGCGCGCAGGCCATGGATTCTGAACTGAGCGGGGTGAAATCTTATTTGCTGGAGAAGACGACGGAGGGGTTGGGCGTGGCGGATTGGTTGGAAGATCCGACGGACGGATTTTCGGAGATGTATGATGTTCTCGTGTGGGCAGATGGGGTGGGTATGGTCGAGCGACTCAGTGAGTTGGCTGGGGCTGAGCTCCGCGCGATTTCGAAACCCGCGGTGATGGTTTTGGATCGTTTGATGATTTCAGAACCGCTAGAGGTTCTGGAACCACTCATTCAGTCGGGGAGATGGTCGGGCACGGGTGCTCAGCGGGCTGAACTGGTGGGGCGAGCTGATTTATTGGATGGGAAGCAAGTGGCGCTTGTTCAGTATTATTTTCAGTCCCTTGCGGATGGGGTGGAGCGGGAGCGTTACCTGAATTCGGTGCCGAATCTGGATTTTGTTTTGTCGCATAATCTACTGAGTGAGCATCGGTTTTTTTTGTATGAAACGGTTCTTTCCCGGTTGAAAGGAGCGCAGGCTATGCTGATGGATTGGGGCGCCGATGATCATTTTGTTCCCTGGAAAGGGCCGATTGATGAGCGCTTGAAATGGATCAATGGGCAATTGGAGCAGGTCCAAAAAAAAGCAACCACGTTACCGTAGTTGCTTTCTGGAAATTATGGATTGGAGTCAACGGATTATTCTTTAACTCCGCCGATGAAATCATGGGCACCGGGGCCTTCGAGATTTCCGGAGCTTTCATTTTCAAAGAAACCGTGTAGCTGTCGAATACGGGTTGGGTGACGCATCTTACGCAGTGCTTTCGCTTCGATTTGGCGAATCCGTTCACGGGTTACGTTGAACTGGCGACCGACCTCTTCAAGGGTGCGACTGTATCCATCAATGAGTCCAAAACGAAGACTGAGAACACGCTGTTCGCGTTCGGTCAAACTATCGAGGACATCGATGATTTTTTCGCGCAAGAGAGAGTAAGCGGTCATGTCGTATGGGTTTTCGGCCCCTTTATCTTCGATGAAGTCCCCAAAATTGGTGTCATCGCTATCGCCGACCGGACTTTGAAGTGAAATGGGTTGTTGAGCCATTTTCATGATGGCTTGAACGCGATCCACTGGCAGGTCCATTTCATCGGCAACTTCTTCCGCCGTTGGCTCGTGCCCGAGTTCCTGAAGGAGTTGCTTTTGAACCTGCATGACCTTGTTGAGGGTCTCGATCATATGAACAGGAATACGGATGGTCCGGGCCTGATCGGCAATCGAGCGGGTGATTGCTTGTCGAATCCACCAAGTGGCATAGGTCGAAAACTTGTAACCGCGGCGGTATTCAAACTTTTCAACCGCTTTCATCAGTCCCATATTACCCTCTTGAATCAGATCCAAGAAGGAGAGTCCACGGTTGGTATATTTTTTCGCGATGGAGATAACGAGACGAAGATTCGCTTCGACCATTTCAGTTTTTGCACGGTGAGCCATTCGCATGGATTGACGTGTTTCCTGAATGGTAGTGAGAAATTCTTTAGGGTCGAGGCGCAGTCTTTCCTTGATGTCGAGGAGTCGGCGTTCGATTCGATCGGTGTCGATCGGTTGTTGACGGCGGGCGTGGGCCTTGTCGGCGAGCTCAAGGTTTTCAATGAGACGGCTGATCTCGCGAACCATCGGATCGATCGTTTCGAGGTATTCCTCAAAGACTTTGAGTTTGAAGCAGAACTTTTTAAAGAGTGGTTTTAGTTCACCCTCATATTTTTTAAACCGGTTTTCCGCACGCTTTGCTTTGGTGGTATCACTGGAGTCTTTAGCGTCCTCCCATGCTTTATCCATCTTTTTTCCATAACCATCAATATCTTCAATGATCTTAGGAAGTGATTTGAAATAAGCATCGCGACTTTCGATTTTTTTATCGAGAACGACCCGATCAAAACGCTCGACTCGATCGATCAATTTTTGACCGAGTTCGACTTGGAACGGCTTGGTAAAGGAAATGGAGAAGAGAATATCCTGCGCCTTGAGTTCAGCTTGTTCGATGCGTTTGGAGATGGCGACTTCTTCTTCACGGGTCAAAAGAGGAACTTGACCCATTTGCTTGAGATACATCCGGACCGGGTCATCGAGGATGTCGGATTGCGCGGTGCGCATTTCCTCTTCGTTGTTTTCCTCAAGACGTGCTTTGTAGAGCTCAACTTCTTCGTCATCGATGATGTCGATGTCGAGATTTTCGAGGATGGTAATGACGTTTTCAATTTCCGCTGAACTTTCAACGTTATCGGGAAGTTCGTCATTAATGTCCGCGTAGGTGAGGTATCCCTGTTCTTTGGATTTCCGAATGAGGTTGCGAACACGCTCATTCATTTCCGCATTATCTTCCTCTTTCTTGGGAAGATCGCCCTTTTCGCGAACCGTTGCCGCGTTTTTTACGGCTTGGGCGACGCGAGCAGCGTTACGGGCTGAACTGGTTTTGGAAACTTCAGTGGTGCCTTCCGTTGCCGCTTTAGGGGCAACTTTTTTAGCCGCTGTTTTCTTGGTTGCGGTCTTTTTCGTTTTGGTGGCTTCAGCAGACATTTCGGTGGCCGCTACTTTGGGAGTGGCGGCTTTTTTTTGAGCTACCTTGGAGGCAGCCTTTTTCGTGGTGGTCGTTTTTTTTGCAGACATACGATGATGAATCTTGTTAGCGAAAGGTGATGAGCGTTAAGGAGAGCGGTTGAAAATGGATTTAATTAAGTCGTTTCGTCCGAAGTGGTGAAATGAAGTGCAGGATGGGGGCCGTTCTTTAAAATGCGTCTAATCTCAAATTGCTCTTTCCAGAGGGCAGAGACCTCAGGGGTTCCTGGTGGGCTGTTTTGGATGAGTGGATCCATTTCGGAGAGTCGTCTGTTGAGAAAGCGATTATGGATTTTTTCCAAACATCGGTTGATAACGTCGACCGGTTCGTCAAATTGGCGCTCATCGGCGAGAAGGTTAAAATAGGCATTTCTTTCTTCTGGAGAATCGATAAAAATCTCAGGATCGGTAAACCCAACCCAATTCCCTTCAGTGATTTCGGCAAGTATCCTTGCTAAAACCCGGCCTTCGGGTGTGGTATCGTCTATCCAGGTATGGTCAACGACTTGAGTGAGCGGTTCGGCGAGATCTTGATTTTGCAAAAGGGTCAACAGAAGGTCTCGTTCGGCAGTTGTCAACCGTGTAGACGCGGTTGTTGTCGTTTGCTCGTGCGGGATGAGGGGAAGCGCGGTCGATGGTTGCCGGGAAACGGCGCCTTTTCGGCGGGCATTGATAAAGCGAAATCGTTCGAAATCACGATGCGCAGCCCGGAGATCGACATCGAAATGAGCACTGGCTTCTTCTAGATAGGCGCGTTGTGCGGTTTCGCTATCGATTTCGATAATGATCTCAAAAAAAGCATTGAGGGCGGTGGCACGTTGTTGTGGGGACGGGTTTTCTTCGAGCAGGGCGGTTGCTGCGAATTCGGTTGCGGAAATACTTCTATCGAGAAGGACCTTAAAGGCTTCCTTGCCCTGTGAGGCAATGAACTGATCGGGATCGGAGCCTTCGGGTAAATGGGCGAAACGAAGATCGAGGCCGGCGCGCAGAGCGAGAGGTAGGAGGCGTAGGGCGGCTTTTTGTCCGGCTGAATCACCGTCGAGAACGACATCGACTCGAGGTGAATAGCGTTTGAGCAATCGCATTTGCTCTTCGGTGATGCTGGTTCCTTGTGGAGCCACGGTGGCCTGAAATCCTTCATGCCAGCAGCGAATTGCGTCGAGCTGACCTTCGACGAGAATGAAGGTTCCATGCTCTTCAACTGCTTTACGGGCTCGTTCGAGGTTAAAGACCAGACTGCTTTTATGAAAAAGAGGGGTTTCGGGAGAATTGATGTATTTTGCTTCGCGGGCAGGATCGTCTTCCGGAGTGAGTTCCAATTGTCGGGCGGTGAAGGCGATCACTTGATTTTGATGATCGCGGATTGGAATCATGAGTCGACCCCGGAAGCGCGGTTTGAATTTTGCGGGATCGGGTTCGTAATCCCGAGCGTAGAAAAGGCCGCATTGGCGGAGTGCTTGGGAGGAGAAACCCTTGGAAACGAGGATTTCGTTGAGCTTAAAGGTTGAGACAGGGGCAAATCCGACCTTAAAATCTGTTGCTAATTCGAGGGGGAAATTGCGATTCTCGGTCCAATAGCGCAGGGCGATTTGGGCATCGGCATTTTTAGCGATGAGGGCTTGGTGATAAAAATCGGCTGCGTATTCGTGGATTTCGATGAGTTCGCGTTTGAGTGAGCGATCTTCGGGGCGAGGTGCTTGTCCATTTTCGTATTCAAGCGGTAGATTGAAACGTTCAGCAATCGTTTCGATGGCCTCGTTGAAACTGAGTTTTTCGGTTTCCTCGATGAATCGAAAAATGTCGCCGGCGAGTCCGGAGGAAAAGCATTTGTAAATGCCTTTTTCGGGGAGGACAAAGAAGGACGGGGTTCTTTCTTGGCTAAAAGGGCTGAGGCCTTTCCAGCTTTTACCCGTTCGTTTCAAGGAGACGACGGGTGAGACGACGTCGTAAATATTGACGCGCATTTTGATGGCGTCGATGCATTGGCGGGTGATGCGTGGCACAGATTCGAGAAGTAGGATGAGTCGGTGGACTACCGATGGTAGAGGCTATCGAGTTGGTTTTGAATCTCGAGATACCGCGGATGGGTTTCCCCAGTTAAGTCGAGAAAGATATGGTAGAGTGCGGCGGCGTTACGCAAATTTCCTGCAGTTTCATAGGCTTGAGCGAGAATCAGGGTGATCTCGGGATTATTTGGGAATTGGCGCAGGGCGGCTTTAGCTTCGCTGATCATCCGTTCCTCGGTGATGACCTCTTTGGACGATTTGAGATATTGAAGCAAATAGGTAGGGTTTTCGGGCGCGCGCCTTACGGCCTCACTGGCGGACCCGGGAGCCGCTGCATAGGCTCCGGAAATGAATTGGGACTCACTGAGTTCGCTCCATACTTGAGGATCCGTGTTGTTGCGGATGAGTGCGCGCTGGAAATTGCGAATAGCGCTTGGGTAATCTCCTGCAGTGAAATCACCCCGTGCCGCTTTGAGGAATGCTTCGTAGGTCTTGGGTGTGGCGGGCGGTGGGGGTGCTTCGGTCGATACCGAGGAAATTACTGTCTCGACTTGGTCGACAAGAGCCGACTTGTCGATGGTGTCCGTGGTGGATTCGGCGGGAGCAGGGTCGCTGGATTGACTGGAGGCGGACTCGGGCTCGGAGGCAGGCGTGCTGGTTCCCGGAATCGAAGGCGTTGATTCAGGAGGTGTCGAGGGCTTTGGATCGGATGGCACTGCGGCTACAGGTTCCTCAGCTGTGCTTGCTGGAGCTGTTTTGAGTGCGGCTAAGGCTTTTTCGGCGGCATTTTTACGTGCTCTCCATTCGATTAATTCGGCCCGAACTGGAGCGAGCTTGGAAGCGTCAAGTGCTTTGGGGGATTCGGTGTCGAGGGTTTTGATCAGTTTTTCGGCATCGGCAAAATGTTGTGCTTTCAAGGCCACGTTGAGCAACCCGAGCAATCCCTGAGTGCGGCTTTCTTTGTCATATTGAATGGCGCTGGCATACCAGGTTTGAGCCTGAGTCAGATTGTTGGCGTTGAGATAGTGCTCAGCTATTTGGTTTTGGAGATGGCCGTCGGCATTTATTCGATTGGCCCGAAGGAGCGCATCGATGGCTGCGGATGGGTTGTTGGTCTCTTTATAGAGCTTGGCGATGGCAAGATGAATGGCGCGATCCTGAGGTCGGGCGGCGAGATAGCGCTGATATTCGTTGAGCGCGCCTTGGCGGTCGCCAGCGGCGAGCAGGGCTTCAGCGGAAAAGCGGAGATACTCGGGTTGGCTGGGATCGATTTCAGCAATTCGGGAAAAATAGATGGCGGCGATGGCGTGATCTCCTTGATCGGCGTAGGCAAAGGCGAGGGATTCGACGACGGAAATATCTCCAGGGTGGCTTGTATTGTAGGTCTCCAGTAGTTGAATCCCTTCGAGGGGATTGCCGTCTAGGATGAGTTTATCCGCTTGTTCGATGATTTCACTGGAAGTGGGTTCTTTTTTTTCACACCCAATAGTGAACCCAAGAGTCAATAAGATGGTCAGAAATAGAATCGACGATTTGATTCGTTGAGAAAACCAGTTGATAAATGTGTAAATTGCCCCGTTCATTCGTATTAGTATGCTAAAGAAAATCGTTTTCATGATGTTTGCAATGCTCTTGCTCACCCGATTGTCGGTTTTGGCTTCGTTTTGGGGATTTGAGGGTGAGCGAGCCGGAAGCTTTGGGAAGGTGTGGGAGGCGGAATTGCCTAGTTTTGGTAAGGTTGCCTATGCGGCGGCGGTTGAAGCCTCGATTGATGCCTTTGAAAAATCCTCGGGGAAGCGGTTGGAACCGGGGCCAGTCGGGCGAGCCGGAATCAAGATATATACAAATTCGGGGCCGGGGTTGGATACACCACAGGCTTTGGTTTTGGGGGTGATTCAGGCATTGGAAAAGCGTGGGTTTTCCCGGGACTCGTTGATGATCGTGGATGCTTCGACCTCGAACTTGCGCGCGAGTCATTTCATTCCTCCGTTGTCGGCACAGGAATCCGATTCGAAATTTGAGGGGGTTCCTGTGGTTGGACTGGACAGTAAGCGGCTCTATGATCCCCAATGGTTTTATGAGAGTGCGGTTCCCCAAGAGTTTTCAACACCGTTGGGCAAGGAGCTGTTGAAGCCACTCATGGATGTTAATGATCCAGAGGCGCGCAAAAGTTGGTTGAATGCTGCCTTTTTGCTAAAGGTGGATTTTTGGATTAACTTGCCGATGGTGACGGATCATCCTGCCTTGGGCATGAATGGAGCATTGGTTAATGGGACGCTGTGGAACGTGGGGAATCGGAATCGTTTTTTCTCGAGTCCGGTGAATGCGCCTGTTGCGGTGGCTGAGATTGCGGCGATTCCTGAACAACAGGATACGTGGGCGCTGAATATACTCACCCTTGAGCGCTATCAATTTATCGGCGGTCCTAGTTTTAATTCGCTGTATACTCGGACGGAAACGAAATTGTGGACTTCGGCCGATTTTATTGCGTTGGACGCATTGGCCTTAAACCGAATGAACCGTGCACGGGTGAGTCGAGGGTTTTCTCCTTTGGGCATGTTGGTCCCTTCTTTGATTTATGCCATTGATTTGGGGCTGGGTTATGGCTTGAGCGAACAAATTAAATTGATTCCGGTTTCTCCTGAAACAGAAAAGTTGAAGGGAACGGAGGAAAATTGAAGGGTCAAATGCTTGCGGTGGAGTGATCGGAATGGATCTGATTTTGATTAAAGGGCACCTCTGGAAACCACCCCTTGCCGAGACGCGCCTCGCCTGCTTGCCATTCCAACGCAATCTGGGCGAAGGTGGGTTTCCCGAAGTGCCCTGGATAAGGAAGCAGAAGTATGTTATGGATCGTTGATCCATGATTGAAGATGGTCGGTGAGGGGGGAGGATTTCCCCCTCGAGATGCCTTTGAATTAATTGCTCCGGACGAAAAATCGTCCCAAAATGAAATTCGACAGTGTTTCTCCCTTGTCATCTTGATCCGGAAGCATTGCTTTGTCTTCGAAATGATGACGCAGCAAGTGCAGGATTATCTTCCTATTTTGATTCAAGTGTGTTTGGCCCTTGGAATTGCATTAGCGATTTTGGGTGCGAGCCATCTGTTGGGGCAGCGGGCGAAAACGAATGCGATGAAGGATTCTGCGTATGAATGTGGATTACCTGCGGAAGGGAAAGCGGGCGCCCGGTTCAGCGTTAAATTTTATGTTACTGCGATGCTCTTTATCATTTTTGATATTGAAGTAGTTTTCTTGATACCGTGGGTGATGGTCTATCGTGATTTTCTTGCGGCGCAATTACCGATTGTTTTACCCGTTTTCTTTTTCCTTCTGGTCCTGGTGCTGGGGCTTGTCTAT
>Ga0115559_1001433_pt1 | contig 15709 bp, 10 predicted proteins | sample COGITO_mtgs_1105_3_FD_87281 | JGI IMG/M metagenome (GOLD analysis project Ga0115559, IMG submission 87281) | Pelagic marine microbial communities from North Sea - COGITO_mtgs_110506 | ecosystem: Environmental > Aquatic > Marine > Epipelagic | place: Germany:Helgoland, sampling site Kabeltonne... | reverse complement strand
TGGGTGGAATTGCATCTATCTCTGTCCCCACACTCGTTCTTGGAGGGGAGTACGACACTTTAACGTCAGTAAGACCACTGGTTCAGGCAATATATGACTTCGTTGGATCTGAACGAAAAAACTTTGCTGTACTCAAAAAAGCTGGCCACTACACGTTCTCCAATGCCTGTGATTTCCTCAATACCTATGAGGACTGTGGCGAAGAATTCTTAAACACAACAGAAGCACATTCCTTAATCAACACCATGACACTTGCATTCTTGGAAGATCTACAAGGTACACCAGACATGAATGAGCACTTACCGCCTTCAGATGACCGTATTGAATGGCAGTAACACATTTGAGCAGCCCAGAATCCAGTCTCTCGTAAACGACTCTTGAATACAGTTGCTCCAGATAGTCTAAATCTACCTATTCAAGACCTTGAATGGTCTCTGCAATGTTTTGACCGATCACTGCACTGCCTTCAACCGAAGGGTGCAAACTGTCATCATCATAGTGACTCATGTCAGCCGGAGACACCACGTCGCCAGAAGAAATAAACCATACCCCGTTTCTGTCGTCTGCGACTTGCTGTTGTCTAGCATTCAACTTCACCAAAGTATCACCACAATTTCCAAAATCTGGTTGATCTTCTGGAATCTGAAAATACCCAACAATCACCACAGAATGGCCTTTACTCGAAACCTCATCCACCAATTCTGGCAAGGTTCCGCTTTGACCATCTACAGAGGCAATATTGTCCAAGACAGCATCACACTCTCCACAACCACATTGCTCGTTTAAATCATTGCCACCACCATTTAACACCACCCAATCCCAAGCACCATCCACATACTGATTGGGAATGGCTTCATCTCCACCATCGGTCAGTTGAGAGCCACTCACTGATGCATTCAACACATCCAAACCCAATTCTGTTGCGACGACCTCGGGGATGGATTCTCCACTTTCGCGATTCCAAGCCAACATCGAATCCCCGATTCCCAACACACCATTTTCTGCCTGTGGTTGGCATGCAAACAATATTGAAAACAACATTTTTTCTCCAGATTTTATCCATGGTATATCCATGATGTATCACACTTAAAACAACTGTCTTCTTCAGACTCTAAAGAGTGCTACCGTACAATTTCATTCGGCCCAATAAATATCAGAACCCACTCGAACGATTGTCGACCCATGTTGGATTGCGGATTCCATATCTCCACTCATTCCCATCGACATCTCTTCCATCGGAAAGCCTTCAGCACGTGCGCGTTCAGCCAACTGGGCCATCTCTGCAAACCACTGTTCTGGTGGTCCTTCTAAGGGCGCAATGTTCATCAACCCTTTCAAATGTATATTCGGCATTTCCATCAATGTTTCACACAATTTCAACGCTGGTTCAGGTGCTATTCCCGTCTTGCTGTCTTCGGTTCCCAACTTTACTTGCACCAACACAGACAATGGCTCCAATGAGACTCCAGTATTGCGTTGTTGATCTATGCGCTTTGACAACGCTTTTGCCAACTCGAGCGAATCCAAGGAGTGCACCATCGAGGCTCGACCCACCACATACTTCACTTTGTTCTTTTGCAAATACCCAATAAAATGCCATTCTGCTTCAGGATGATTTGGAGCAACCACATCGTGTTTGTCCCGCAGCGCCTGCGCACGATTTTCACCAAACAATGTGTGTCCTAGACCCAGTGTTTCAATGATCCCATCAGCATCTGTCCGTTTGGAAGCAGCCAATAACCGTACGCTGTTCAATGGACGTCCTGCAGATACAGTGGCTTGTCGGACGCGTTCTTGAACCCGTTTCAAATTCTCTGCTATTCCCATTTGTACTCCCTCATTCCAACATTCCTGCATCACCACATCAATGTCACCAAACCCACAATCAAGGTTCAATGATGCCCTTCTCTCGTAACGCAACCATCACTTCTGCCAATGGCAACCCAACGATGTTGCTGTAGGAACCTTGAATCTCTTGTACCAACGCTGCCCCTTTTCCTTGAATACCGTAGGCACCCGCTTTATCAAAAGGTTCTCCAGTGGCAATGTAGGCTCGTATTTCAGGATCCGTCAATGTACGAAATCGAACTTTGGAAACATTGTGCCCCTTGACCCATTGTTCAATCTCACCTTCTAAGGGCACATATCGAAGGGCCCATGCAGAAACCACATCGTGCCAACCAACGCCCGCCAAGTGCTTGAGCATTAAAAAGGCATGATCCGCATCGGATGGTTTCTCAAAAATATCATTTTGGTCCACCACGATGGTATCTGCAGCCAGGACCCAATGTCCTTTAGCTGTGGACTCCGATGCTTTTTCATGAGCCAGTCGCTCACAATAAGAAATGGGCTCTTCTTCCGGACTTCGGACTTCCGGAATATTGGCGGGCTCCACCGCAAGCAATGGAACTGCTGAACATTCCAACAATTCTTTGCGTCTTGGAGAGCCGCTGGCCAAAATCAATCCCATTTTTGATTATCCGTTGTATCCAGAACCTTTCATCTTGGTCCCAGCACTTGCCATATTTCGAATGATGGCTTGAGCTCGTGCATTCGCAACAACCAAACCAGCCAGGTCAACGCCATCAACAATAATGGTTTTCAGTTCTGCATAAATGCCAGCAAAATGATACAAACGCAATCGGAATGCGACACGATCGGTACCCAACGTCGTTTCATCACCCAAGTCAACCATATTTACCAAGTGATTGAGTTGGTGTAAGAATCGACTTCGTAAAATGGCATTTGCTGCAGGGTCCCACCCTCCAACTGCTCGACGATTTTCCAGGGTACGAATCGTTTGCACAAACAAACTGGCCTCGCCTATTGCCAAATAACTAATGGTTTTGGCTTTCACTTCACTCAACTTGTTAACGGTTCGAGCAATCTGATCTGCCAATGCCACATCATCCAAAGCAACAATCTGTTCCGCAAGTCCTTGAGGAACCTCTTTACTCATCAGTTCATCGACATGACGTTGCAAACGCTCTTTGTCTTTAGAGCCAAACAATCCTGGCATTGCTTTCAACACAGCCTGTAACTTCTGCTGTAAGTTTGCATCCGGAAGCGCACCTGCAAACAACCATGTTCCAAGCATCGAATACAATGGCTTGGTGATGGCAGTCCAGGCGGCATACTGCGCTTGAAGATCCAAGACCTCCATTTGTGATCGCAAACCAGAAGCATCAATGGCATCCATAGCCACAAGCCAAGCTCTAACAATATCAATGCTGCTAGCATCTGTAATGTCGTTCAGCATTGGAAACAGGAGTGCACCTGCATCACCCATGATCTCATTGAGCAAGACCGTCATTCCAATACTCGGTTTGAGCATGTGGTTCGAAACTTCATGGGCATACTGTGCTTGAATTTTTGCTGGAAAATAGCCCAATACACGCTGGTCAAAATCCTCAATCAAAGCAGGGTCTGCTGCCAACAAGTCTTTGAATACATGCATTTTAATGTGAGCAGCCACAACAGCCAATTCTGGTCTGGTCAACCCCTTACCCAACGTTTGACGTTTCGCCAACTCTTCATCACTTGGCAATCTGAGAAACGCACGCGTTGCATTCGAACGAGTACATACCCACTGTATGGCAATCGAAAACGCCATCGGGTCTGCTTCGGAACGCAATTTGTCCAACGAAACTTGTCTGGCATGACAGTCATTGTTGTGCAAAACATCCTGCGCCACCTCTTCTGTCATACTTTCCAATAGTGTATTCCGGTCGTCCAATGCCAAAGCACCACTGGCCACCAAAGGATTCAATAGAATCTTGAGATTGACTTCGTGATCAGACATGTCTACACCACCAGAATTGTCAATCGCATCTGTATTCAAACGACCACCATTCAGTGCATACTCAATTCGACCATTTTGTGTGAATCCAAGGTTCCCACCTTCTCCAACGATTCTCGCCCGTAATTCACTTCCATTCACTCGAAGGTTGTCATTGCTTGGATCGCCGGCATCCATGTGTGTTTCGTCTGTGGCTTTCACATACGTTCCAATACCACCGTTCCACAACAAATCTACGTCCAAACGCAACAAGATTCTGATAACCACTTCAGGTGCCAGTTCTGTTTGATCTTTCAACAAACCCAACATCTGCTGGACTTCTGTCGAAATCGGAATCGACTTCGCAGAACGAGAAAATACGCCACCACCTTGTGAAATCAAGTCCGTATTGTAGTGATCCCATCCTTGAACCTTTTCAAAGAGACGTACCCGTTCTTCGTATGCGGCTTGAGGACTTGGATTTGGATCCAAAAAGATGTGCTTGTGGTTAAAAGCACCCAACAATTTCATATGGTTGGTGCACTGAGTTTTCTGCATCAAATACACGACACCATTTCCAAAGACGTCTCCAGCAGGGTCCCCAATGGCAACGGAGGTATACTCTTCAGTTTCTGGATTCAGTCCCATTTCTTCAAAGTGACGCAACACGGTTGTCCAACCACCACGTGCAGTAATCCCCACTGCTTTATGGTCGTACCCATTGGAACCACCACTGGCAAAGGCATCACCCAACCAGAACCCGTATTCTCCAGACAGCCCATTTGCGGTATCAGAAAGGTGTGCGGTTCCTTTATCAGCAGCAACAACCAAATATGGATCCACTTCATCATGACGAACCACTTGTGGCGGATGTACTATCTCACCATTGACTTGATTGTCTGTGACATCCAACAATCCACGAATCAATACTTTGTACAGTTCATCAGCCTTGGCACGACGTTCTCCCCAATCTGCCACCTGATTCTTCATGCGGAATCCACCTTTTGCACCCTCGGGTACAATCAGTACATTCTTCACCATCTGCGTCGCGACCAAATCCAATACTTCTCGACGAAAATCTGATCGATCGGACCAACGAATACCACCACGGGCAATCTTTCCACCACGAAGATGAATACCTTCCATTTCTACATGATGTACATACACTTCTACCATCATACGTGGTGCTGGCATGTTGTGTACTTTGGCACAGTCAATCTTAAACGAGATGTAATGAAACTTTCGATCGGCACGATAAAAGTTGGTTCGCAACATACTGTCCATCAAGTTGAAAATGGTTCTGAACACCAAATCTCGCACTTGATCGGACAACGCTCTAATCAATGTCTCACACTCATCTTGGGCTGTTGCCATCGCAGCAGCACGGTCTCCTTCCAACGAAGGATTGAACTTGACTTCAAAAAAGTTCCACAAGGCTTCCACCAACGGAACATTGCTGAGCAAAATATTCTGCAAGCGTGAAGAAGATTGAGACAGTCCCAACTGACGTGCATACCCGAAAATGGCCCGAAACATGTCAACCGCTTCCCAATCCAAGCCAGCACGAAGCACCAACCAATTCAATACACCGGTCGACACTTTACCAACAAAAGCAGCCTCCAAACCTGCAGAAATTGCATCTGCATTGTTTTTCAGATCAGCCATCGTATATTCTTTTGATGGTGCCAATCTAAACGTATCGATTGTATAGCGTTCTCCACCAGACAATACAATGGGATCAGCAAATTGATCAACCACTTGCAATCCAAAGTTGTCAATTACAGGCAACATGTCACTGAGTAGTAGATTTTTTTGTTGATACACACGCAGATATGCACGCTCTTTATCTTCTACAACCAACAGTTTAACAATTGGCTCATGACGCTCTTTCAACGTTTCGAGTTCTGTGATGTCCATTAAGGTTTCATTGATCGGACGCAATCGTTGATACGTTGCATTGAAAGCATTTCCATATCGAGACAACAAACGCTCAACTTCTTCTTCGCCATAGTGTCCACACAACTGCTCTGACAACTGAGATCGCCATGGACGAATGTAATCAGTCACCGTTTGAATTAAAGCTTCTTTGCCTTCTTTGCTCAATTCAGTCGTTCCCGTCAAAAAGAAGTGAATCAAAATTGTATTGTAACGCCCAACAAAGGCACCATGATCAACGTAACTGGCATTGGTATGGGTTTTCAACAAATCAGCAACCCCTTCCAAACGATCATCAGACCAAAAGACACGAGGCATCGCGAGCAATACAAACGCCGTATCTTGACGCTCTTGCTCTGCAATATCCACCCGCATGTCAGATTCTTGTTCTGCTTCCAATACACGTTCAATCAACTCGATCAACTGAGTGGACGTTCCCAATGTAAACAGAAACTCTGTCGGCAGAGAATCAAAGACATTGCAAATTCCCTTGTATCGAAAAGAGCCTTTTGGTGGATTGTCTGTTTTCAAAATATCTGCCAACACCCGACGCAACACTGGAACGTGTCTTGACGTCTGCGTAACCGCTCGGTAGGTGAACAAACCAACAATGCGAATCGGCGTTACCCCTTGACCATCACGGGTTGGTACTGCCAAATAAATCTCATCAATCAATCCCACACGGTGAATTGGAGATTCCACTTTTCCTTTGCGAACGACAACAGGAGTTCCACTCACTTCGGGATTCCAATTCAAAATCGTTGCTGGCCACAGTTCGTCCAACCCAGTCCGTAAAATACCGGACCGTTGCTCACCCATTTGTAAGCCCATAAAGACAAAGTTTTCTTGTAGCAACCAATCTACAAACTCAGACGCTTCAAGCATTTCATCTCGTCTTTCCAGTATGCTTCTTGATGCATCTTCAAACCGCTCAGAGGATTTCTCCATGGCATTTGTCATGTCTGTAAAATCAGCAACAACAACCTTGCTCAACTCCAAACATTCAATCAACGATTGTTCCATTTCAGAAACCGATTTCGTGAATTCACCTTCTAGTTCAAAACGCAAAATGCTTTCCAGCTGAAAATTTGCCTCATCGACGGCAATAACTTGTCCTGTCTCGTTTCGTTTAAGACCAACAATCACATTGAAACCAGTCACAAATTGGGCACCGAGTCGTTTCAAATGCATTCGAACCGAATCAACAATAAATGGTTGATCGGGTAAATTAATACACACCAAACGTTTGTTGTTGTTGAGTTCTCGAATCAACACACTGGGTTCTTGAAATCGAACCACTTCCAATGTGTCCAATATTTGTTTTACAACAACATCATGTGTGTATCGAGTTCGAATGGCAGATCTAAGCTGTCGAGCAATAGCGACTGCGTATCTTGCCAAAATTTCGGTGCGTTGATCCGCTGGAATAGCGTTTAATATTTTTCTTTCGTAAGCACTCAAATCCATGGGAGACCTCCAAAGGATGTCGATGATTGTTTGATGTTAAAAAATAGACCGCAATGTAGTGGGTTTCACTTCGCAAATGTGAATGAATAGTATCCATCCATGAGCAAAAAGACTATCTCTATCGATCGACAATGGCAAAAATCCCGATGTTTTTTAACAGAAAAATACAACTGAATCTTCTATCTCATGCAATTTTTGGACTATTGAACTTCATGAAGTAGAACCGTTCCGGAAGCATATACCGCTTCCACTCTATTTTCATTAATGCGCAAAGCCGACGGGTGTTCACCATAATGACGTGAAATCCCTGTATCAATGGCAAACAAAACCCCATTGCAGCGACTGTGAATCTGACCATCTCGTTGTGTTGTGTGTCCCATCACCATCCGTTTTGCCCCCATAATGCTCAACACTTCTTTGGCTTCTTGACATGCCTCGTCTTCTGTTTGCTGCCAATAGCCACGGTACCAAAGTGGACCATATTCGCCCAAAACACTCCTCTTGCCTTGACCAAGCATCGCTTTGCGAACCTCTTGAGACAACGTTTCAGCAGAATCTGCAAAACGTTTAGACACGCCTCCATGCACAAACACAGTATCTCCAATTTGAACAACGGCATCTTTATCCTTTAACCATTGTGCATACATACCATTGTCTGAAATAGAAAAGGCACTCTTTCGGGCTTCCAAGCCCCCAAAACTTTCTATGTCTAAACTGGAGACATACCTCCAGTCTCCTTGTAGATTCATTACTTCATGATTTCCCAACAAAACAACAAACTGACTGTTGTGTTCAGTGGCTTGCTCTTCCAACCCCTTAATCCAATCCAACAAGGGTTTTCCATCTGGACCACGATCAGTCAAGTCACCGGTTTGTACAACGATCGTATTCTTCAACACCCATTCACCACTACTGTTTGTGATTCCAGCAATTTGGAAGGCTTTTCGAGCAGATACAAGATCTGCATGAAGATCTCCTACTGCAACAATGGGAATTGACATTTCTTCCTCAGCCCATACGATTTCTTCACTAGAAAAGAACACCAAGATTGCAAAAGCAACGATGTACAATGGACACAAAGGTGTTTTTTTGGATACAGTCATTGTAAACCTTCTTTATTTTAAAATTTCAAGCCCGACTTCTATCTTCAATGATGAGATGACACTTATGAATGATGCTTTGCAAACAACAGCCGTACAATGGGCTACACAACTTGAATTGGCTATCAAAGAGCAACCATTTATAACTGCCTATGACATTTGTATCGAGTTGTCTCATACCAAAAGTTTTATTAATGAACTCGACAATCGGAATCGTTGGGGCAAACAATTGCAATCCAGCCAAGACGTGGATCACCGTTTTCAAATACGACTTTTTTTGCAAAATGGGAAATTTGCTTTTTTGCAGGACACCAGACGATTTGCGGACAATGAACAAACCCCTCATCGCATTATTGAGCACTTGCTCGAAGACATCAACCAATTGCCCAATCCAACTGGAAGCAAAGTATATCAAAGCACCATTCATCAACTCGATACCTTAGAGATTTGGGATCCCAGATTTGAATTGTTGGATGCATCATTGCGTAAAGAATTGCTTCAGGAACATTACACCATCATTCCTCAAATGAACAAACGAGCTAGACTTCAACGACTGGAACTCAAAGAGTGTCAATTAATGCGATACTCTCGAAGCAATCGGAATTCTCTTTCTGAACAAAGTACTCAATATGAACTCAATGGTTTGGTTGCAACCGGAATTGAACGCATTCCATTCCATATGGTTTCAAGACGGTTTGCAGACCTTTGCACACACCCTTTTGGATGGACGTCATTTTATCCACCCCCTGTACCCAGTAAAACCATTACAGAAGTTTCTCCAGATTGGATGCTCATGCTCTCTCCTCAAGTCGTTGCAGATATCGTACGATGCCTTCCTCCTGCGTTCGAACTAGAGCGATTGGAAAAGGGAACCAGTTTTCTATCCGGCAAACAAGGAATGCAAATCGGATCGAAACGAATACATCTGATCGACGACCCAACCTTACCTTCCGGAGTCAACAGTCGTGGTTTTGATGCGCTGGGTGTACCCAGTAAACCGTTGACGTTAATTTCGGATGGTGTTTTTCAAGACTGCTACATCCCATTGGATTCTAATCGCTCAAGTTCTGCGACTGGACACTCGAACATGGATGGTACATTGTGGGCAGGCAATCTCTTGAGTCAAATGGGAAGGCGGTCTCAAAATATGATTCTAGCAGACAAAGGAGAAGCACTGCTAGCAACTCATACACTCGAACCCGTACACCTCAATATAGAAACGGGAATGATTAAATTGGTGTTTAACATCGCTCACCTCACCGCAAAAGGTTTTACGGGTTCGTTGGGTGTTCGAACACTCCATACATCTATTTTGGATTTGTTCGCGCAGGTATCTGAGAATGCCAACGACCAAAATCGATATGGACACGTTGATGCCAGCACATGGGTTTTGGAAGATTGTAGACTCCTCTCTAAATCTCAATAAAACACCTGATAGACTCCATAGAGAAAATGTATGGTCGAATCTACAGTTGCTTCGACGATTCACCAAGCGTCACCATTTTCAAGCGTTACTCACAAGCCGAAATACTGGTACTCGACGGTGCTTCATTTTCAACGACAAATTGTCCGGTTCCCGCCAACCAATAAATGTATCCCACATCCCATAAGTCTCTGGGGGAAAGGAGTCTTGACTCTTCTGCAATGATCGCACCATCTAAATACACTCGGACAGTTGCTGTTGTTGCACCATTTCCGTTCCCGTTAAAATAATGTACGAAAATATTGTATGAGCCATCATAGGGTGTATCAATCTCGACCTCTTCCGGACCGTATCCAATGCGATTGTCCAACGACAACTGAGGATCGTCAGCAATACCCGATTCACCCCAATTTGGATTGGGATTACACCAACAACAATCTCCAGCATAACTGTAAAAATCATACCCTTCCATGACCATGTGTAGATCCACATCTGTATTGCCTTTATCCCACACCAATTCCACTTGAATCGCTTCATCAGGAATAGCCGTGAACGCACAGGTTGTTGGTTCAGATTCTAAGCCAATGCTGTTTGCCACAACCAACTGAACTTCATAATCTCCAGCAGCATCTACAAAGAACGGAGAATATTCCAACGTCGGTTCTTCAATCGTTGTTGTCGATCCTGGCGGTTGAGAAAGCAACGTCCATTCATAGGTCAACGGCTCATATCCTTGTGGATCAGAAGAATTGATGGCATTTAAATGAATGGTTGTCGGGGGATCAACTTCTGTTGGACAAGGAAATCTGGCTTCAGGATATTCAAACTCACCACCACCATTACCGAGCAACGCAACCGTTTGTTCTCCCTCATCCGGATCATTGCTCACAATGGTAATGAGAGCATTGTCCCCAGTTTCGGCCGTTGGAGTGTACGTCACGACCAATGTACTGCTTTGCTCCAAACCGTATGATACACCTGATACATCTGTCATCAGTTGAAATGTTTCAGCACCTTCTATCGTCACCGATTCAATAATTAGATCGCCAGTACCTCGATTGGTCAATGTAAAGTATTGAGTACTCGTTTGACCTTGAGCCACGGTTCCAAAATCAACCGCTCTGGGGGTGATTTCAATATCGGGAACTGGTCCGACAATACCTTCACCTGTAAGAGGCAACACAATCGTTGCGTTGTCTGGATCATTGCTGGTGATCACAATCTCTCGATTGTACTCTCGATAGGTTGCAGGTTCAAAAGAAATGGTCACTGTTTGACTTTCATTGGGCTCCACAACCCCTTCCGTTGGATCAATTGTATAAATCCCCGCTTCATTGTTTTCAATCTCAATCGAAGCAATATCCAATTCTGCCAGTCCTGAATTGATGATTTGAAATTCCTGAGTGTCACTGTAAAGAACCACCGTTTCAAAATCAACACTCTCCGTATTCAAAGTGACCGTCGGATACAATTCGCGAAATTGCGTCTCCTCTAACTTGTTGCCACTACAAGAAACCAATGAAGATGCCAGCAAAAACATCGTTATGGTTACTATCGACAAGTACCCCTTATTTGACACACTTTGAGCATTCATAATTATCTCCAACACTTGTAGTTTCATTGTTTTTTAACGGTAGAACAAACGATTCTTTTGGCATCATCTTTGCAACCACCAATATTGACGTCGGCAACTCTTTAAGGATTGAGTTACAATACACACAGTATAACTGGAGTTTTCCACCATGCCCTTTACCACATCTATCATCGCCTTTCTTTTTGGATGCATTGGCTGCCAAAGCTGTCAGCCACAAATCGATGTACCTGACAACACCGACACAGAAACCGAACCATCAAATGAAGACACAGACACTGCTGAAAACGCCGATACTGCGGATACAGCACTGGAACCTCCTCCATGTCCTATTATGGAGATAGAGCCCAATGACAATTACGATGAAGCCCAAGTCGTCATGTTGGAAAAATGGATCTGTGGAGAATATGACAAAGAGTTTGATCTCGACAATTTTGGATTTCAGTTTCCAGAAGACAATGGATGGCTCAAAGTATGGGGTCGTGCTCAAACTGTTGGTTCACTTTCCGATATCTTGATTACTTTAGACCAAGGCTCAAATACCGCTGTATCTTTCGCACAGGTAGGAACAACAGACCCAATGATGGTTGTTCCCGTAACGAATGAAGATGTTCTGTACGCAACCATCTATGATCAATACGGTGGATATGGCGAAGACAATTTTTATGAAATGCTGATCTCTCAGGTCAAACCACCAGTTGAATGGAATCGATATGAATCAGACTCTGTAGGAGACAACAATTCTCCAGCGGGAGCAGAGTTTGTTGAAGATGGGGATCGGATTTTTGGAAATGCCTCCACCAATTATGATACGGACTGGTTCCAATTCAACGTCGCTGAAGGAGAATCTATCCAAGTCACTTTGGATTTAGAAGCCTTTGCTCAAGGGTCACCGATGGATCCGATTGTATACCTTTACGATGATCGAATCTTCACAGATTCTGATGCGCCCTACCGTGCGGTTCGAAACAATCGTTCTGGAGATGCAGCCAATTTAGACCCGTTACTTCGCTATACCATCTCCGATCCTGGTGACTGGGCTATTTTGGTTAAAAACAATGGACCCGGTGGTTCAGAGTTTCACTGGTACGTAATGGATATTTCATTGGAACCATCTGAATAAACTTTGATTTCAAATTCGGCATCAGAATTGCAACACAATACAAACGACATACAGCATCCCTTTACAATCTTTGAGGACACTATGAAATACACGACTCTTTTGACACTCTTTGCCTTATCAACGGCCTGTACGACTGAAGAAAACAAACCAGAACAAGGTGAACTGCCGACAGATACTGGTGTTGAAGAAGATACTGGTGGAGTGGTTGATTGTGACGCAACCGTGTCTAGTACGCCCTCTGTAGAATTACCCACCTCAAGTTGGTTCTTTCGGGATGCTGTCGAACTCACATTTGATGAGGTGAACGTAGCCTTAAATCTAACCTTAACCGACAGTAGTGGGGCAGATATTGCCGTTGGATATGAGTGGAATGAATCCCGTGAAATCGCCTATGTGATACCAGATTCTGGAACATGGATGGGAGATGAAGACTATACACTGGTTGCAGATTTCTGTGGTACATCCGAAACTCTGACCTTTGGAACCTCGGAATACGGCACCCCAATGACAGATGCCGCAACCTCATTGGTTGGAAACACCTACAACATTGATTTGGCTTCTGCAGAGTACTCTCATCCTCCAGGGATTGGAACCTTATTATCACAAAATATTGATCAACCATTGTTGTTTGGTATCGAAACCGCAACAGATACCTCTTTGGACTTCATCGCCGCACTGGGGATGTACACAAATACTGGTGGCATTGATCAAACGACGGGATTGTGGTTCTTTCCTGGAGCCGATTTCAATACCAGCCCATATTTCGAAGCTTTTTCAGAAAGCCTAGTGATTCAATATGGATCCATTGACATTCCCATCTTCGACTTTCAAGTCTCTGGTACTTTTTCAGCTGATGCACAAACGATTGGGATGGCACACTTTGAAGGACTTGGAGACACACGTGGAATCGCCATCGAACTGACTCAAGACGAAAATGGGCTATGTACTCTATTAGCGGCCAGTGGTAGTGATTGCGTCCCCTGTCCAAATGCTACGGGAGATGAAGCCTATTGTGTCTTTCTTGCCGGAGACATTGAAGAAGTTTTATTGGTTCCCAACCTCGTTTTAGAGGATATGTAAGCCCTTTCCATGGATATTACCGATGTTGTCCACACTTAGTGTTTCTCAAATACAGATTTTGTGTCACGGTGCCGCGTTGGGATTTTTTCTATTGCTGGGACAGGTCGTTACACGGTACAAACAGCCGTTGATTCGTCGTGACTTACTCGTCAATGTGGGCACGGGCCTTGGTATTCTCATCGTCATAAAACCTTTGATGATGTGGTTAAACTCTGTGCTATCAATTCATTTGGTATCCTTGGAGTCTTTGCCGGCTCCCCTTCAGTTTCTGTTGGCTTTTATACTGTTGGATTTTACGCGATACTGGCTACACCACATGCATCACAGAGTCCCCTTCTTTTGGCAGTTTCATCGTGTACACCACTCCAGTGCAACGCTTGATGCCACCAGTGGATTGAGGATGCACCTTTTTGACTTCGTCCAGCTTGCCCTGTTGCCCACGCTTCTCTTTTCCACACTCTTTGACATACGAGAATGGTCAGAGTGGATGCTGCCTTCTGTCCTGTTGGTTGGGACCTTTTTTGATGCGTTTCAACACGCCAATATTCGGTTTAATATCCAGCACCCAATCGGAAAAATCTGGCATAAACTGCTGAACAATCCACATTTTCATTCTTGGCACCACGTTAGAGAAGCCAATGGCCAAGATGGCAATTACGGAAATGTACTGCTTATTTGGGATCGACTATTTGGAACAGAAGTCACACAAGACGTACTTCCAGATGCTTTGGGGCTAGACGATACACAGTCTCTAAAGACATCGAACCCCGTCTCTTTACAACTGTTGCAACGTCCCTCCGAGTATACACTGGTCCACATGACCAAATCTATACGACTCATTGGGGTATTGTTGTTTACCCTTGCCAGTATGTTCATCGCATTTCAAGGCTTGAATTTTAACGAAATGTGGGTTGGGATTCAAGCCGCAAACTTGTGGTACTTTGGCATTGTTTGCTTAGGATATTTGGGTACACACTGTATTCGAACCCTGCGTTTGTGGCTCCTAATTGGATATCGTGGCTCCTACAGTTCCATCTTTTCAATCAACACCATTGGATTTTTAGCCATCAATGTCATCCCTTTACGAATGGGAGAACTGATTCGTCCCTATTTGTTGGTGGAGAAAGAAGAGATTCCATTTGGAGAAGCCATGGTTGCAATCGTCTTAGAGAGATGGTTGGACATGTGTATGCTCTTAATCATGCTTTTTGGATTGGGATGGTTCATTGATTTACCCAATGGCATCATGGTGGAAGGCATTGATATTTTATCGGTTGGGCAACGGACTCTCGGCACAATGGTGTTGGTTGGTGCCATCGGACTCACCGCTCTAATCGTATTTGGTGAACCTCTATTAAAACGATTCGAAACCGGAACCAATCCATTTGTTCAAAAAGTGATCGGATTCATTCTTTCTTTGCGAGAAGGCGCACAACGGTTGTTTGGCAATCCCATCTTGGCATTGCAAGCTTTTGGAATCTCCATAGCCGTATGGGCAACTACAATGGTCGCCATTTGGTTTGCCCTGTTGGGGTTTCCAGATCTACCTCACACAGCAGGTGTTGTTTGGTCTGTTTGGACCATCACACTGGTTGGAATGATCGTTGCGCCAACACCTGGCTTCATTGGGGTCTATGAGTTCTTTTGTGCAACAGCACTTGTGTTGTGGGGTGTAGATCGTGTTGATGGCACCGCTTTTGCTCTTACTTTACATGCATCACAATTATTGTTTACCGTCACCATTGGCTCGATCTTTGTCTTCAAAGAAGGGGTCAGCATTCGAGGATTGGTCAAACAATCTCGTTCTTCTTTGCCACAAGAACCATCTTCCTAACGACTACTATTTTATGACCTTTTCAATCGTTAGACCATGCTTATCATACTTCTCCACTGCACCATTTCGTATCGTATAGATTTTTTGTTGGACTTCATATCCTCTCATCGAAATCTTACTCTTTAGAATGTTGGTCACAAATGGGGCTTCTTTAAGAATATCGATAATCTCAGGTGTCATACAGTTTAGATTTTCTATTTCCAGCAACCTCACCTGTAACCCCACAAGGGCTTTAGCCTGCTCTACCGTCAGTACATCTGGCTTCAATGTAAGACTCTCTCCAGACCAAGCCTGTAGTGCTACAAGAGATTCAACAGACCACTCCTTCACCCCTCGAAATGACAGATACACACCGGTAAAATGACCACCATGCAGCCA
>Ga0115559_1001427_pt1 | contig 15729 bp, 15 predicted proteins | sample COGITO_mtgs_1105_3_FD_87281 | JGI IMG/M metagenome (GOLD analysis project Ga0115559, IMG submission 87281) | Pelagic marine microbial communities from North Sea - COGITO_mtgs_110506 | ecosystem: Environmental > Aquatic > Marine > Epipelagic | place: Germany:Helgoland, sampling site Kabeltonne... | reverse complement strand
TCCGGAAAAGACACAGAAGCAGCTTTTACCCATTATTTGTACAATCATAAAAATGGGGTTTCCCAGTTTTATAAATCAGATGCAATAGAGCATGTAAAAAACTTATTTAAATATAAATTCCCAGAGAAAGAGGTTACAAATTCAGTAGCAGAAGAGGCTTTACAATATTTAATATTTCAACAAGAAAACATTCCTTTTCCAGCACCTAAAAAACCTGAATTTAAATTTATTGATCTCTTTGCAGGAATTGGAGGGTTCAGGTTGGCTTTACAAAACTTGAAAGGAAAGTGTGTTTACACCAGTGAATGGGATAAATATTCAAAGCAAACTTATCAAGCAAATTTTGGAGAGGTTCCTTTTGGAGATATTACAAAAAAAGGAACAAAAGATTATATTCCAGATGAATTTGATGTTTTATGTGCAGGTTTTCCTTGCCAAGCATTTTCGATTGCTGGAAAGCGTGGCGGATTTGAAGACACTAGAGGAACATTGTTTTTTGATGTCGCAGAAATCATTAAAAAGAAAAAGCCTAAGGCAATATTTTTAGAAAATGTAAAAGGCTTAAGGAGTCATGACAAAGGAAAAACATTGGCCACAATTCTAAATGTTTTAAGGGAAGATTTAGGATATTTTATTCCCGAACCACAAATAATGAATGCTAAAGAATTTGGAGTTCCGCAAAACAGAGAACGAATTTTTATAGTTGGATTCAAAAAAGATTTAGGAATTACTGATTTTGAATACCCAAAACCAGTAAAGAAAAAACAAACTCTAAAAGATGTTTTAGAAACTGAAACAGTTTCTGTAAAATATTATTTATCTGAAACTTATGTAAACACATTGCGAAATCACAAAGCAAGACACGAAAGTAAAGGTAACGGGTTTGGGTATGAAATAATTCCAAATAACGGGACTGCAAATGCAGTAGTTTGTGGAGGAATGGGAAGAGAACGAAATTTGGTTCACGATTTTAGACTAAAAGATTTCACGCCAGTAACGCATATTACAGGAGATGTAAATAAAGAAGGGATTCGTAAAATGACGCCAAGAGAATGGGCGAGATTACAAGGCTTTCCAGACGATTATAAAATTGTAGTTTCAGATGCTCAAGCATACAAACAGTTTGGTAATTCAGTTGCAGTTCCTGCAATTCAAGCAACTGCAAAAAAGATTATAGAAAAACTTAAAACTTTATGATTACAGGAAATAAAGGAGAATGGAGCGAGATTTATACTCTTTTTAAATTACTTGGCGACAAACAATTATTTCTTGGAAATAAAGAGATTGAAAAATTAGAAGGAATTGTTTATCCTATTTTACGTGTTTTAAGAACAGAAAATAACGGAGATTTTGAATACTCAATTCAAGATGAAATCATACTTATTTCTGGTGGAGAAGAAGTTTTAAAAATTGCTATTTCAGAATTTAAAGAAAAGGCCAAATTCTTACTTGAAAAAATCAAAACGAATAAAGAAAGAACCTTTTCTATTCCAGAGATTGAAGAATTTATGAAGTCTATTAATTGTCTTTCTTTAAAAGCAAGTTCAACTGCAAAAACAGATATTACAATTATAGTTCACGACCAAAGGACAAATCAACAACCAACTTTAGGTTTCAGTATCAAATCTCAATTAGGAAGCCCTTCTACTCTACTCAATGCAGGAAAAACGACAAATTTTATTTTTAAAATATCCAATATTAAATTAACCGAATTAGAGATCGAGAAAATTAACTCAATTGCTTCTAGAAGCAAGATAATGGATAGGATTAATTCGATTTTACAATCAAATGGGCAATTTATTTTCACAAAAACTGAAAGGCAGGTATTCTCAAATAATTTAATTCTCATAGACAGTAAACTTCCAGAAATATTATCTCAAATCGTTTATGAATTTTATTCTAGTGACAAATCAAGTGTTTGGGATTTAGTTGAGAGCACAAATATTAGAAATCCTTTAAACTTCGATGTTTCTAACGAACACAAATTTTACGAGTACAAAATCAAACGCTTTTTAACCGACATTGCTTTAGGAATGATGCCTTCGAAAGTTTGGACTGGTCAGTATGATGCAACTGGGGGATATTTAATTGTAAAAGAAAACGGAGATGTTTTATGTTACCACATATACAACAGAAACGAATTTGAGAACTACTTATTCAATAACACAAAATTAGATACAGCCAGTTCGGGTAGACATGATTTTGGGTCAATTTACGAAGAAAATGGAGAATTATATTTTAAACTTAACTTACAGATCAGGTTTATAAAATAAAGGTTAGCATTAATCCGAAAAGGTAATACATAAAAACCATAACTATTTTACCTCTTACTTCTTAATCAAAACCCAAAGTTCTACCTCTTCAGAAGCACGCCAGTGTTGATCTCGCTTTGTTTTATCGGAAGCAGCTCTCACTTTTTTCTTTAAACATTTCTCCAATTGAAACCTTCCTCCTTTTGCTAGTTCCTTTTCTATCGGGTGTTCTTTTGTTGTATTTGTTATTTGAGCTAAATTTGAGAATAGGATGACAAGCTTTCCCTCAGGTAACAACCTTTTTTCTGCTCCTTTAAAAAAATCAGGGAATAGCTTTTTATCGTAATAAATAGCGTTGTCACTTTTATCTGCATCCTGAGTCTCTGGAATCCAAGGTGGGTTAAAAACAATCAATTCGGTTTGCTTTTCCCATTTTCCAAAAAGATATCCAAAGTCTAACTCTACTTTTCTAGACAACTTTGTATCTCCCATAAACTCTGTGAGACCAATAACGGCATTCGGATTTGTATCCGTACCAAAAACCTTTTGGAAACCATGCTTTACCATTTGAAAAGAAAGTACACCACTTCCAAAGCCAACATCAATAGCAGATTTTTTAGGTCCATCATACCGTTTCAACCAATTGTCGAAAAGGATCAAATGATCAAAACGTGTTGGAAAATAAACGCCATAATATGGATGTATTTTATTTCTCAACACAGGAATTGAAATCCCGTTTTTATACCACTGCCAGGCGCTATTCATTCCTTGCACTTGAGGAAAAGGCAATAAGAAATCACTCGTTTCTGGATATAATTTTTCTAACCAACCAATAGAAGGCGATTTTTTCACCTTTAATTTATGATCTACAATCTCTATTAAAATAAAACTTGACAGCTTACGATATGCTGAGCGATACTTCCTTTGTTCCTGAAAAGACTTATAAGGTAGCTTTCTTTTAAGATGTATGTGCAATTCCTTAAGAAGTAACAATCCATTACTGTAGAACGCTGTTATTAGTAAAGGCTTACCCCCTTCTAATCTTTTAATGGTATCCTTAATATCTGTAGAACTATTAAATAATTCTATTTTCTCTCCAGATACAATAGGCTCTGGCTTGTTTACATGTACATCTGTAATCATCAATTGTTTTTTTGCTTAAAATGAAAGAATTTTGCCCTAAAGGCTCATCAACAAAAATGAAAGTGAATGATTGATGCTAAAAGATTAGTAATCCGGGCACAAGGTAGTCTAATAAACATGAAACAATTAGGGAATCAGATATTCAATCTACTTATTCAATTTGGAAAGTCAATTAAATGTATTTTTATCTTTTTTATAAAAAAATGCAATAAAATCAAAGTACTCCGTCTTTATACATGAAGACCTACAAAAAGGTCCTTGAATGGCTTCAGAAACTGACAACGACAAACAACTAAAAGCATTCTTCAATGAAGAATATCATAACCTAAAAGCTTATGTGCATTCTAAAATTGAGGATGACGTTGATAGAGATGCTGAAGATATCATTCAAGATGTAGCATTAAAGGTTTTATCTCGTAAAGAGATAATCCCCATTAACAATATTGCAGGGTTCTTCTACTATTCTATCAAGAATAAAATTATCGATCTCATGAGAAAAAAGAAACAATACACTCATGCAGAAGATGATTTTGAAAGTCAGTTTTCTGATTTTGTGGAGCAGTTTTACGGAGCATCTGATAATTCATATTCTGAAGAAATGAATATAGAATTAAAGAAAGCCATTTTTAGTTTGAAGCCACCTTATAGAGATATTATTCTTGCAGTAGATGTAGAAGGATATACCTATAGAGAAATCTCTGAAGAGACAGGAATTCCAGAAGGAACCTTGCTTTCTAGAAGACATCGGGCCATTTCATTATTGTACAAAAAATTAGAACACAAAAAAGACAGTATTAATTAAAAACATACAAAATGACAAGTTATTTTAAACACAAATTGAGAAGTAAAAACCCAGTAGAAATTGCTGCAGCCATCATTTTCATTCCTATTATAATTGCTTTATTCATTGCATTATTTGCTTTTGTAATCATGTATCTATGGAATTGGTTAATGCCAGATATTTTTGGATTGACAGTCATTACCTTTTGGCAAGCTATCGGATTGGGATTATTGGCAAAATTGCTATTTGGAACCTTTGGCGGAGACAAAAGCAGTAAAAAAAGTGATCAATGCAATTCAAAAAGATCTTCCAAAAAAGATTTCTCAAAATGGAAACACTACGATGCATACTGGAAAGAAGAAGGAGAACGAGCATATGCTGAATACATCAACAAGCAAGAGACTCCTTCAATTGAAGAGGCTCCTAAAAATGAATAAATTCTATGTACTATAAATCTATGAGATTGTTAATCTTAAGAACAAATATTAAGACAAAGAAAAAGGTTAAAAAGGTAAAACCTCTTTTGAACAATCATCCATTAATTTTGAATTGGTCTGTTGATTTAGAAGATATTGATAATGTACTACGAATAGAAGCTATCAGCAATTTAAATGAATTGGATGTTAAAAATTTAGTGCAGCAAAAAGGTTTTTATTGTGAAAACTTACCAGACTATTAGTTTGCGCAAACATTTGTATTTTTACACTTCTAATTTATAGAAATGTCTAAAGACTTAAGCGGTTATCGAAAATCATATGAAAAGCAAGAATTGCTAGAAAGCAATTGTCCTGAAAATCCGATGGAATTATTCCAAAAGTGGTTTTTAAATGCAGATTCTTCTGAGATGGTAGGTGAAACTAATGCGTTAACCATAAGTACCATTGGAAAAGATGGGTTCCCAAAAAGTAGAGTTATTTTACTAAAAAAATACACTTGGGAAGGGTTTATCTTTTACACCAATTATAATTCAGAGAAAGGAAAAGCTATTTTAGACAACAATCATGTTTGTTTGTCTTTCTTTTGGCCCGCTTTAGAACAGCAAATTATTATTAAAGGAGAAGCAGAAAAACTTGCTGAAAATTTATCCGATGGCTATTTTGAATCTAGACCAGATGGTAGCAAATTAGGAGCCTGGGCATCTAACCAAAGCTCTGTAGTGAACTCTAGACAAGAGTTAGATGACAATCTAAAAACTTATCAACAACAATTTGATGGAAAAGAAATTCCAAGACCTGCTCATTGGGGTGGTTTTTTGGTAAAGCCTATTTCTATTGAGTTCTGGCAAGGTAGGCCCAACAGGATGCACGATAGAATTTTATATACTTTGTTGGAAGATTTTTCTTGGAAGATCGAAAGATTAGCACCGTAATTTTCTATATTTACAACACTAAAAATTCTTTGTGTGAAAACACTTTACATTGTGAGACACGCTAAATCATCTTGGGAATATGAAGGTGTTGGCGATATTGATAGACCTTTAAAGAAACGTGGAATTAACGACGCACATTTGATGTCTAAATTTCTTTCGAAAGAGATTCAAAGACCTGATGTTTTTATTTCTAGTGTTGCGAATCGAGCATTACATACCAGTGTTATTTTCTGTCATAATTTCAATTACCCATTTTCCAATTTAAAAATCAAAAAAGAACTCTATAGTTTTAGTGATGGCTATTTGGTAAAAACGGTGAAGGCTTTGGATGACAGTTTCGATTCTGCAATTATCTTTAGCCACGATCATGGGATCAATACATTCGTTAATAAATTTGGAAGCAAACCCATTGCACATGTACCTACTTGTGGTGTGGTTGGTATTCGCTTTGATGAGAAACACTGGAAAGACGTTAAAAAAGGCAGTACTGTTTTGGTAGAGTTTCCAAGAAACCATAAATAATAGCTTTTGATTTCAATAAAAAAATATGCTGCAATCGACATTGGTTCTAACGCTATACGTTTGCTCGTTTCAAATGTTGTTGAACAAGAAGATCGAGAACCCCGATTTAAAAAATCTGCTTTGGTACGTGTGCCTATTCGTTTAGGAGCCGACTCATTTGTCAACGGAAAAGTAAGTGATGAGAATGTTAGCAGAATGATTGACGCTATGGAAGCATTTAAATTGCTGATGAACATACATGGTGTTGAAAAATACAAAGCCTGCGCAACATCAGCCATGAGAGAAGCTTCTAATGGGAAAGAAATAGCTGAAAAAATTCTTAAAAAAACCGGAGTACAAATAGACATTATCGGAGGTAAAGAAGAAGCTGCTATTATTTCTTCAACTGATTTACATGAATTAATTTCTGGAGACAAATCATATTTATATGTCGATGTTGGAGGTGGTAGTACAGAATTTACTGTTTTTTCTAAAGGAGAAATTGTAAAGTCTAAATCTTTCAAAATGGGAACTGTTCGTTTGCTAAACAACAGCAAAGCAGAAAATAAAGAGGCCTTTAAAAGAGTGGAAGCTTGGATTAAAGAGAATACTCAAGATTTTAGAAAAATTTCTTTGATAGGCTCTGGAGGAAACATCAACAGGCTCTTTAAAATGTCAGGAAGAAGTGAAGGGAGTCCTATCTCATATATATACCTAAATGCACAATATCAGTTCTTAAAAAAAATGAGTTATAGCGATCGGATTACTGAATTAAGTTTAAATTCAGATAGAGCCGATGTAATTGTTCCTGCTACAAAAATTTACTTGTCAGCCATGAAATGGAGTGGAGCTAGAAAAATTTATGTTCCAAAAATTGGATTGGCAGATGGAATTATCAAGAGTCTGTATTACAATACGATATAGTGTTAGGTGTTAGGTGTTAGGTGTTAGGTGTTAGGTGTTAGGTGTTAGGTGTTAGGTGTTAGGTGTTAGGTGTTAGGTGTTAGGTGTTAGGTGTTAGGTGAATTTAATTTTTATTAATTAATTCATTCGATCATAACCCATCAAAAGTGTAACTAAAAACTTTGACTACCTTGAAACTAAATACTAACAAGTAATAAATCTATTTTATAAATTGAAGTACATGAGAATTGAAGCCTTCTTGATTATTTAAAAACTTCGATTCAATTTCTAAATAATGTAATCCATGCATTCGATTAGATAATCTCATATAGTCTTTTTCTGTTGTTAGCATTATTTTTTTTTCCACAGGAAGCTTTTCAAATGTAGCTTGAATCTGTTTGATCTCACTCGAAGTAAAATTGTGATGATCTGAAAAATTCAAATGATGAATTTTGCATTTTCTCTCTTTTAAAAATTCTACTAATGGAGTTGGATTTGCTATTCCTGTAATCAATACAATGTCATATTCATGGATCTCTTCAAGTAAAATCTGATGCCCCCCTCCTGTTTGTTCATGATATAAAATAGTGCTAAAAAACACTTCTTGATTTGAAGCAACTTTTAATTTCTTTTTAATTTTCTGTTGTTCAGTTTCTGATAAATTTTCAGGGCACTTAGTAACCACAATCACATCTGCTCTTTTAGCTCCTCTTCTACTCTCTCTTAAATTTCCAGTTGGAAGAGTAAAATCATCAGCATACAAATCGTTATACTTGGTCAACAACACATAAAAACCCGCTTTTACTTTTCGATGCTGAAATGCATCATCTAATAAAATTACGTCGGGGTTTACTAATCTTTGTAACTGCTGAATTCCATTCACACGATTTACATCGACAGCGATTAATATGTTTGACGTATTCGAAAATTTCTTAAAAAACTGTAAAGGTTCGTCACCAACATCTTCCGAAAGATGAGAATCATTTAACAAAACAAAACCGTCTGTTTTTCTCTTATAACCTCTACTTAAAATAGCTACTTTTTTATTCTCTTTCAATAATCGGATTAAGTATTCTATTTGTGGCGTTTTTCCAGTCCCTCCAACACTTAAATTTCCGACAGCGATTACTGGAATATTAAATGATGTTGATTTAAAAACCCCTTTATCATAGAAATAGTTACGAATGGTTGTAACCAAATCATATAATAAAGCAAATGGAAATAATAAAAAGCGAAAAAATTTCATCAATACGAAAATACATTAAAAATGGTAACTTTGAATTCAAATTTTTATTTATGACCATTAAAGACGTAACTAACTACCTTGAAGAAATTGCTCCGCTACAACACGCTGAAGATTTTGACAATGTTGGACTATTAATTGGAAATTACGATACTAAAGTCAAAGGTATTCTTGTCACATTAGATACTTTAGAAGATACTGTAGATGAAGCCATAGCAAGCAATTGCAATTTAATTGTAAGTTTTCATCCTATCATTTTTAGTGGCTTGAAAAAAATTAATGGAAATTCTTATGTAGAGCGCGTAGTTCTAAAAGCAATTCGGAATGATATTGCTATTTACGCTACCCATACAGCTTTGGATAATAGCAAGGTTGGTGTCAGTGCAAAAATGTGCGAAGTATTAAGTTTGCAAAATTCTAAGATTCTAATTCCTAAAAATGAAGAACAGATTGGAATGGGTATGATTGGAGAATTGTCTGAAGCCATGGAAGAAGAAGATTTTTTGAATTATGTAAAAATGACTTTCAATACTGGCTGCGTGAGATATTCTGAAAAGCTATCAAAACCTATAAAAAAGGTAGCTGTTTTAGGAGGATCTGGAAGCTTTGCTATATCAAATGCTATTGATGAAAAAGCAGATGCTTATATCAGTGCAGATTTTAAGTACCATGATTTTTTCAGTGCAGAAGGAAAAATCTTGCTAGCCGACGTGGGACACTATGAAAGTGAGCAGTTTACAAAAAACCTTTTGGTTGAGTATCTTACAAAAAAATTCACTAGTTTTGCAGTCATTTTATCAGAAAAAAGTACAAATCCAATTTATTATCTATAAACATGGCAAAGAAGAAAGAAGTTACTGTTGAAGAAAAATTAAGAGCACTTTACGATTTACAGTTAATCGATTCAAGAATTGACGAAATTAGAAGTGTTAGAGGGGAATTACCTCTTGAGGTTGAAGATTTAGAAGATGAGGTAGCTGGATTAAATACTAGACTTTCTAACCTGTCTGAAGACGTTGCAAATTTAGAAACTGACATTAACAACAAAAAGTTAGCGATTGAAGAATCTAAAGGTTTGATGAAGAAATATGATGAGCAACAAAAGAAAGTTAGAAATAACAGAGAATTTGATTCTTTATCTAAAGAGATTGAATACCAAGAATTAGAAATTCAATTGTCTGAAAAACGCATTAAAGAATTTAAAGTAAAGATAGAACAGAAAAATGAAGTGATTGAGACTACTAAGGAAAAATTAGAGAAGCAACAACAACATTTAGATCATAAGAAATCTGAGCTTGATGCTATTTTGAAAGAAACAGAAAAAGACGAAAAGCTTTTACTGAAAAAATCTGAAGAGTTTTCTACTTCTATAGACAATCATTTATTGACTGCTTACAGTAAAATTAGAACCAAAGTAAAAAATGGTTTAGCCGTTGTTTCTATTGAAAGAGGAGCTTCTGGTGGATCTTTCTTTACAATCCCACCACAAGTACAGTTAGAAATTGCAACTCGTAAAAAGATTACAATTGTTGAATACAGTGGAAGAATCTTAGTTGATTCTGCTTTAGCAGCAGAAGAGAAACAAAAGATTGATAACTTATTCGCGTAATCAATTTAAAAGCATAAAATAAAAAACTCGGGTCTTACCCGAGTTTTTTATTTTATTAATATTCTAAAGTTTTTAGATATGATAATTTCTTTTTCCAAACCTCTAATCCTTTTTTAAAGTTCGAAATACTTTTACGGACATTTTTTACTAAAGGACTATCATCTGAAGCATTCGAGAAAAAGCTTAAATTATTTTCTAGTTGCTGAATTTCTCTAACACTTTCATCTATCTTCTTACGAATAAATAATTGTTCAGAGTCTAATTTTCTACTATCATTATTAGCCAAATATCCATTAACAATGTTCTTAAACTTCAACATTGTAATCTCGTCTTTATCAATAGATAGGCCTCCTAAAACTTTATCAATAAATTTATTGAACTTAGAATCTATATCTCTAGCACTCCTTGGAAGTCTACCCAACTCACTCCATTCATTCATCAACTCACTAATAGTTTCCTTAGTTTTATAATCCTTCTCTTTCAACGCTTCAAAAAAAGCAGTTTTCGTATCTACAATTTCTTTTTGCTCAACACTTAAAGCATTCTTTTGATTGTGATATCTATCGAAATAATGATTGCAAGCTACTTTAAATTTTTTCCAAATATCATCCGAGAATTTTCTTGGAACGTGACCAATTTTTTTCCAATCAGATTGAATCTTTTTAAAGGTCTCTGTTGTTGTCTCCCAGTCCTCACTATCTTTTAAAGACTCTGCCAATTCAATTAAAGCTATCTTTTCCTTTAAATTATCTTGCTGAGAGTTTTTCTCTTGTTTATAAAAAGTATTTTTATTTTGATTAAACTGCTTTGTTGCGTCCTTAAACTTCTGCCAAACAACCTCACTTTTCGAATAAGGCAATTTACCAGCATCAAAATACTTCTTTCTAAGTACTTCTATTTCTTTAATACTATTCTGCCAATCGTTATGAGTTACATTCTTGGAAGTATCATAATCACTTATTTCTTGAATGATCGCTAATTTCTTTTCAATGATTTCTCCAAACTGAGATTTCATATCTCTGAAATGCTCATGCCTTCTATCGTGAATCTTCTTAGTTGCTTCACTAAACTTTTCCCAAACATCTTCTCTCACATCCTTAGATACAGGACCTATATCCTCTTTCCAAAGTTTATGCAACTTTTGTAGTTCTTTAAATGCGAAGCTTATATCTTTTTCTTCTGATAACTCTTCTGCTTTTTTTATAAGCTTAAGCTTTTCTTCCAAGTTATTCTTAAAATCTAAATCTCTGAAGTCATTGCTCATATGCAACAAATCATAAAAACGCTCTACATGGTGATGGAAAATCTTCCAGGTATCATTGTATTTACTCTTAGGAACTGCTCCTATAGACCTCCAGGTATTCTGCAAATCCCTAAATGACTTATACATTGTCTTAGCATCTGCATTTTCAATTAAGTCTTTTAGGTCATCAATAACTTTTACTCTTTTTTCTAAGTTCTCTTTTAATTGCTTATCTAAATTAGAATAGTGCGCATCTCTTAGTTTCTTATAATCAGAAAGTAATTTATTGTATTGCGTTTTAACTGGACTAGAAAATTGAAAATCAATTGAATTTCCTCCTTCAGCTAAAAAAGCTTCCTTTTTGTCAGCTAAAATTTTTCCAAACTTAATATTGAAAGCACTTTTAATGGTCTCAACGTGAGATTTAATTTGCTGTACAGGGCTATTTTTTATGAGTTTCTCGAGTTCGTTAGCAAGGTCTTCCAATTCCATCTTATCATAATCCTTAACAGGGATTGCGGGCTTATCCTCAACCTTTTCAGATTCTTCAGCAACTTTTGTAGTTTCTTCAACTTCAACAACCTTCTCTTCTATTTCTTCAACAGCTTTCGTAGCCTCTTCAACATCAGTAACCTTCTCTTCTACTTCTTCAATAACTCCCGTAGTTTCTTCAACTTCAACAGAAGAGGTCTTTTCTATTTCAGTTGGAGAATCAGGGGTAGCTTTTGATGTTGCTTTTTTAACTTTTGAAGTGTTTTCAGTTTTCTTAGTTACTTCTTCCTCGATTTTTTCATCATTAGGGTCTAACATATCTACAATGTTTAAGGTTCATACAATCAGTCTCTAAAGATAAGAATGTCTTACAAAACCGCAAAAGATAAACATGAATGTTTATGAAACTATTTATTCCAGATTCTCCAAGACTCTTCTGCTTGAAGTTCAAGCATTTCAAAACCATTTTTAACTTGAGCACCAACCCGAAGTCCTTCTTTTAGAAAAGCGGTAACTTCTGGGTTGTATATAAGATCATATAATAAATGCTCTTCTGTTAGAAATTGATACGGAATGGTTGGCTTTTCATCAACAGAAGGAAAAGTACCTAAAGGTGTGCAATTCACAATAATCTTATATTCTTCAAGAATTTCTTGCGTAAGATCAGTATAAGGAATTTCTTTTTTCTTATGAGGATGCCTTGAAACTTTTAAATAATCTATCTCTAAAAGTTTAAAAACATATGCTATTGCTTTTGAAGCTCCTCCTGTTCCTAGAATTAAAGCTTTATCGTGATGAGGCTTTAAAAAAGGTTCTAGTGATTTTTGAAAACCGAAAACATCCGTGTTATATCCTTTTAAGTTTCCTTTTTTAGTGACTCTAATTGTATTAACCGCTCCAATTTTTCTAGCTGTCTTATTTACTTTATCTAAATACAAAAACACATCTTGTTTATATGGAATTGTAACATTAAAACCTTTTAAGCAAAATTTAAATTCATGAACAACTTTAGGGAACTCTTCAATTTTTTCAATATCAAAATTCACATACTGATGAGTATCGAGTTCTAGTTTTTTAAACTTTTCAGAAAAATAGTTTTTGGAAAAAGAATAGGAAATATTTTTTCCTACCAATCCGAATAATACTTTCTTAGGATTTTCTTGTTCTGCCATAATAATCAATTCCCAAAATTAAGAGAATTCCAATGAAAATATAGAAGATTGCATACCAATTTGTACCTGAACTTAAATCTGGTAAAAAACGACGATAATTTTCTACAATCTTATCTCCATTTTGATCTATTAAAAACTCTCCATTAATTTGTCTAAAAATTTTCTCTTTCCACGGCCAAACAATTCCCAAAGAACCTGTAATAAATCCAATAATTACAGCAGTAACAATTTGATGCCATCTCTTCAATACATACCCTAATACGTGAGATATAAAAACCAATCCAAAAGCTGATCCAGCAGTGAAAACTCCTATAATCTTCAGGTAACGAACTTTTATAGGATCATCTAAAAATTCAAAATTCCCAGAGAACACACTGGTCAACACATTAAACAAAACGTTTACTGAATCTACTAAGAGTAAGACATAATTGCCCATTAAAATCAGCAGAAAAGATCCTGATAAACCAGGTAAAGTCATTCCAGAAACACCTATAATTCCACATACAAAAACAAACCATAAATTATCATTTTCACCTGCGGGCGTCAAAAAACTAATCCCAACACCTATGCTTGCTCCTATAATTAAAGACAAACTATTCTTTAGATTCCAATCTCCAAAATCCTTTCCTATGTAATAGATTGAACCTATAATCATTCCAAAAAACCAACTCCAAACATAGAGTTCATTGTTTTGCAAAAAATAATCTAGCACCAAAGAGATACTGAAGTAACTAAAAACACTTCCAAAAAGGACTAAGCTAAGAAACTGGGCATTGATGTATCTAAAAAAACTTCTAAATCGTCCATTAATTAGCAATTTAAATGCTTTCAAATTAATTTTTTGGAAAGAGTAAATTAGTTCTTCATAAAACCCCAACACAAAAGAAACTGTACCGCCAGAAACACCAGGAACTTTGTTTGCTGCTCCCATTGCCAATCCTTTTAAAAACAAGGATATTTTTTCTAGCAAGTTTCTTTCTTTATGCATTAATTTTTACTTGTTGCCAATCTTTCTAAAAGCAATATCAATCCAAAACCTACAACGGCTAAAACAATCGCCATTATTAATTGGGAATCTCCTTCAAAAGAATTAGGTGAAATACTTATTTGCTTTAAGGGAACTTCTGTCCCTTCAGAATTTGTTCTCCAAGTTAATGTTTCTTTCCATGGCCAAATTTTATTCAAAGAGCCTATTATAAATCCTGTTAAAATTGCTAGTGTATAATTCTTATAGTTTTTAAACAACCATTTTAATATTCTTGAAAAAGATAATAAACCAACAATTGCCCCAACGATGAAAATAGAAATACTTAAAAAATTCTTACTATTCACAGCGTTCAAAACAGGCTTGTAAGCACCTAAAAGGACCAAAATAAATGATCCTGAAATTCCAGGTAAAATCATGGCACAGATAGCTATTGCTCCCGCTAAAAACAAAAACCATGATGAAGAATTTTCACTCATTAAAGGATTAAGGGTTGTAATGTAATAAGCTAACACCGCTCCAAAAAGCATTAAAAAAATACTTCCAAAATTCCATTTGGCAATTTGTTTTGTAACATAAATAATACTTGCTAAAACCAATCCTAAAAAGAAAGACCAAATTAAAATTGGATGATTTTCTAGCAAAGACTCAATCACTTTAGCTAAAGAAATGATGCTAATAAAAATTCCTGCAAAAAGTGCTAACAAAAAATTTCCATTAACTTGACTCCAAAAAGCTTTTATTCCTTGCTTTCTTAAAACTCCTATAAGTCCTAAATTAATACTGCTAATTGAAGTTAAAAGCTCCTCGTATATTCCAGAAATAAATGCAATAGTTCCTCCCGAAACTCCAGGAACTACATCTGCAGCTCCCATTGATATTCCTTTTAAGGAAATGATTATATAATCTTTTAAAGATCGGTTCATAATGACTTATTTAAAGCACGAATATAAAGGAATTAGATAAGATAATTTCGTCTAAAAATAAAGATAGAACTTCCAATAGCTGTTTTTTTATTAATATTACATGGTATAACCAAACAACACCTATTGAATGTCAAGTACTTTAACTCTTTTAAAATGGAATCCTTTACGGAAAATTGGATTCAGATTTGCTTTTATATATTTTCTTCTTTATTCTTTTCCATTCCCGCTTTCTATGATTCCTGGCATTAGCTGGTTAAGTCAATTTTACGATGATTTCCTAACTTCTTTAGTCAAGTGGATGGGTAATATATTTTTAGGTATTAAAGAAATCTCCACAACACCTACAGGAAGTGGTGATACAACTTTAGGATATGTCTCATTGTTTAGTTTTTTATGTCTAGCAGTTATTGGCACTTTAATTTGGTCGATACTAGACAGAAAAAGAGCCAACTATGAAAGATTGTCTACTGCTTTAATCGTTTGGCTACGATATTATCTGGCATTCTTTATGTTAATCTATGGATTTGCTAAAGTATTTGTTTTACAGTTTTCGGATTTAAGTCTTTTTGACTTGGTAAAAACATATGGAGAATCATCGCCGATGGGCTTAGTTTGGAACTTCATGGAGTTCTCAGATAGCTATACCATCTATACTGGTTTAGGAGAAGTTCTCGGAGGATTATTATTGTTATATAGAAGAACCGTTACTCTTGGATGTATTGTATCTATCGCTGTTATGGCTACTGTTGCAACCTTAAATTACAGTTATGATGTACCTGTAAAACTTTTCTCCACTCACCTTCTCTTGATTGCTTTTTATATTCTAACACCGCAATATAGAAGAGTTTTTAACTTCCTTATTTTCAATAAACCTGTTGATATTGAAAGACATCTCCATTATTTTCAAAACAGGAAATGGCGTCTTGCAGGATATATTATAAAAGGATTGTTTATTACCTACTTTTTATATTCTCAAATTAGCTCAGGCTATCAAGGTCAAAAGCTATATGGAAAGAAAAGGCCTAAACCTGTATTATATGGAATTTATGAAGTAAATCATTTTGCTGTAAATAAAGATACACTAGCTCCTTTAACAACAGATCGATTTCG